>Ga0154020_10004910_pt1 | contig 15879 bp, 11 predicted proteins | sample Klosneuvirus_201_FD_109709 | JGI IMG/M metagenome (GOLD analysis project Ga0154020, IMG submission 109709) | Active sludge microbial communities from wastewater, Klosterneuburg, Austria - Klosneuvirus_20160825_MG | ecosystem: Engineered > WWTP > Aerobic digester > Activated sludge | place...
AGCGACAATCACTGCATCGGGTGCGAATACATATACTTGGATGCCTGGTGCAACCACTGGTACAGATGTAGTCGTTAACCCAACTGTTACTACAACATATACTGTAGCGGGTACAAATACGCTAGGCTGTATTGGTGCTACAACGATTACATTAAATGTATTGAACATACCTACCGTTACAGCGGTGAGCAATCCTACAACGCTTTGTATTGGTAACTCAGCAACATTAACCGCTTCAGGTGCTACAACTTATTCGTGGATGCCTGGTTCATTAAACGGAACATCTGTGGTTGTTTCTCCTACTGCGACAACTGTTTACACTATTACAGGTGACAATGGAGCATGTTCTAATACAGGAACAATTTCATTAACCGTAAATTCATTACCAACTGTTTCAGCGGTAAGCTCACCTACTTCAATTTGTAGCGGTTCATCTGCAACATTAACGGGTAGTGGTGCTACTACTTATTCTTGGACACCTGGAACATTAACAGGAACTTCTGTGGTTGTTAGCCCTACAGTGAATACAACTTACACTGTGATTGGTGCTGATGCTGCTGGTTGTACTAATTCTAATACTGTTTCAGTTGCAATCGATACTCCAACAATTACTGCTACTGCCACTCCAACATCGTTATGTGTGAGTGGTACTGTAACTCTTAACGCAAGTGGCGCCGTTACTTATACATGGAATCCGGGTGCATTAACCGGCTCTAACGTGTTAGTTACACCAACAATTACAACAACATACACTGTAGATGGCACCAATGCAGCAGGATGTACAGGAACAACTGTAATAACAGTTAGTGTTTTAACAACGCCAACAATTACAGCTTCAGCATCTCCTACTACTATTTGTAGCGGATACACAACAACCTTAACATCTACTGGTGCTCTTTCTTATACATGGAATCCGGGAGCGCTTAACGGAAATACAGTTGTTGTTACACCAACAGTAACTACAACTTATACTGTAATCGGTGCCAACGGTAGTTGTGCTCCAGACACTGAATATGTAACTGTAAACGTATTGCCAAGTCCTGAGGGTGTAACGGCGAGCAGCACCGGCACAATTACCTGCTTACCTTCAAGTGGAAACTTGTTTGGCGCAACAACATCTACTAATGTGGCTTACTTATGGAATGGTCCTTCTTCGTATACATCTACTGTACAAAATCCAACAGGCTTAACTGTAGGTGGTGTATATACATTATCTGTAATAGATTTAGGCAATGGTTGTATTACTACAGCGACTACTTCTATCATTACAAATACAGCTGGGCCTACTGTTAGTTTAACTGCAACCGGAACCATTACATGTTTAAGTAATACAGTTTCAATTACTGCAACTTCAACCCTTTCACCAATCACTTACAGCTGGACAGGGCCGGGCGGATTTACTTCTTCTGCTGCTTCCTTCACAGTAACAACAGGTGGTACTTATTCGGTAGCAGTATTTGACGCAATTACAGGTTGTACATCTACAACAACTGTTGCAGCGATTACAGATACTTTTGTTCCTGTTACCGCAACTATTACTCCTGCTACTTGTACAGGCTCAGTAACAAACAATGATGGTACAATTACGTTAGGTAACTTTACTGCAGCTGATAAATACGATTACGTTGCAGGTGCAACTTATACCGGCACTGCAACTTATGCTACTGCAACAAACATTCCGGTGTCGGGTGTTATAACTAATACCTTAACTAATCCTTTAGTTAATACGCCATACACAGTTAGATTGTTTGGTGCTAACGGATGCTTTAAGGACACCACGTTAATACTGATCCCAATTGATTGTTCAGTTAATAATGCAATGGGTATTGCTAAGGCTGTAAGTTCAGTCACATTAAATACTAATGGCAGTTACGATGTTCAATATAAAGTGGTAGTTAAGAACTACGGATTCGCTGCATTGAACAACGTTTTATTAATTGAGAACCTAACGGCAACATTCCCTGCTCCTACAGTATTTACTGTAACATCTGCTCCAGTAATTACTTCTACCGGTTCAAGTTTAACTATCAATCCAACGTTTGACGGCACAACACAAACCAACTTAACGCAAACATTAACCAGTGTATTGCCAATTGGTCAGGCCGATACAATTGTGTTTACTGTTAACATTATACCTAACGGAATATTCGGAACATTCAACAACTCTGTATTAGGAGCAGCAGTTGGCGGAACAGCTTCAGCGAGTGTATCTGATACTTCTCAGGTTGGTTTAGATCCTGATTCGGATAACGACCTTAACCCAACCAACAATAACGTGCCGACTCCTTTAAACTTAACTCCGCGCATGTTCTTTGGTTTAACTAAGGAAGGAAGTATCAGCAATAAATTAAGTGATGACAGTTACGATATCACCTACACAATTACAGTTCATAACCTTGGTAACGATACCTTGAAGAATGTAGTTGTGAAGGATAGTTTATTTGGAACTACAATTAAGAACCCTGCTACTTATACTATTAAGAATGGTCCTGCTACAACAGGAAGCTTAGTTGCCAATGGTTCTTACAATGGTAATTCAGACCCTAACCTAATAATTGGTGCTTCAAGCGTAATGCCTCCGAATACCGTTAATACAATTGTATTTACAATTAACGTATTCCCTGACACAGTAACTGTAATTAGTAACTATGCAACAGGTACAGCTATCGGTAAAACAAATACTGTAACAGTTAGTGATACATCTAACACAGGTAACAATCCTGACACTAACAATAATGGTGTTTGGAATGAACCGGAAGATAACAAGCCAACCATCCTGAAAATTGAGAACTCTGAATTATTCGTTCCTGAAGGATTTACTCCGGATGGCGATGGTAAGAACGACTTCTTTGTAATTAAAGGATTAAATGGTATAGAATGTACACTAACTGTATTTAACAGATGGGGTAATAAAGTTTACTTCAAGGATAGCTATGATAACACCTGGAACGGCACACCTAATTCAGGTGGAACGATAGGTACTCAGAAATTACCTCAGGGAACATACTATTACATCTTAGAATTTAAGAACAGTGATCTTAAGCCAATGAACGGATTTATTGTATTACAGTATTAATAAAAACATTTATAAATAAAATGAAAGCAACAAAAAATATCATCAAAGCAGCATGTGTTAGTTTGCTGATGCTAACTAACGTAGTAGACACCAAGGCTCAATATGACGCCATGTTTACCCAATACATGTTTAATGAAATGTTTATTAATCCCGGTTATGCAGGAAGTCGCGATGCCCTTTCGGTAACAGCGCTTCACCGTCAGCAATGGGTAAACTTCCCTGGAAGACCAATCACTACCACCTTCTCAATGCACGGCCCAGTAATGGGAAATAAAATGGGAGTTGGGTTAAGTTTTCTTAATGAGAAAATCGGTGTTTTAAACCGTAACTTGGTTTATGTGAGTTATGCGTACCGCATAAAAGCCGGTAAAAACGGTTCATTAGCTTTTGGATTAATGGGCGGTATTCACAATCAAGTAAATAAGTTTGCCCAATTAAAAACTACTGATATTGGCGACCTTCAATTATCACAAAATTCGCCAAGCGTAATTGCTCCGAATTTTGGTTTTGGAATTTATTATAGCGATAAAAAAATGTATGCAGGTTTATCAATTCCGCGTATGGTTGATGACCGTGTATTATTTGATGCTAGTGGTAATGCAACTAAAATCACAAAAATGTCTCCTGAAAAATTCCATTACTATTTAACGGTTGGCCGTATGTTTAATTTAGACGAAAGCTTGAAGCTAAAAGGACAATTAATGGTGAAAGCGGTGCAAAATGCACCTGTTGAATTTGATTTGAATGCTAATTTCTTAATTAAGGATATGATTTGGGCTGGCTTATCTTACAGAAGCAGTGCTGACGCATCAGTATTATTAGGTGTTCAATTAGGCCCTCAATTTGTATTCAGCTATTCTTATGATTACGCATTAACAAAAATCCAAAAGTATTCACAGGGCTCACACGAAATTGCTTTAGGATACACTTTCTCCTACAAAGGCAAGAAAATTGTAACACCACGTTATTTTTAATATTTGATTATGAAAAAAATATTTTACAGCGCATTCGCTATTGTTTTATTATCAACCGGAATCAAGGCTCAGGAAAGTCTTGTAATGGCTGCTAATAAATTATACGATTCAAAATCGTATTCAGAAGCAATTCCGAAATATGAAAAGGTTATTAAAAAAGACAGTAACAATACCTTGATTCTTGCAAAATTGGGTGACTGCTACCGACTTACTAATAATTCAGAAGGACAAGTGCTTTGTTATGGCAAATTAGTAGATGCAGGAAATGCAGATGCAACGCAGAGACTTTATTACGGTCAGGCGTTGATGGCATTAGGCAGATATGAAGAGGCTAAAAAATTCATGGAAGAATATTCTGCAGATGAAAGAGGAAAAGTATTTGCAAAATCTATATCAAATATTTCTGTTTTTGCTAAAAATGCAGATGCCTATAGTATAGACAGCGTTGATTTTAACTCAACTGAAAATGATTTTTCACCTGCCTATTTTGCGCAAGGTAAAATAGTTTTCACTTCATCAAGGAAGAAAACAATGTGGATTAACCGCAAACACGGTTGGACAGGAAACAACTATTATAATATTTACGCTACAGAAAAAGGATCAAACGGTGCTTACCTGAAACCAAAAAAATTCATGCGCGACATGGATTCTAAGTTTAATAACGGACCGATTTGTTTCAGCCAAGATAAGACAGTTATTATCTTAACCAGAAACTCTGCACCGGGATCAGCAGGTTCTGATGGTAATTATAAGTTGGAATTATTTGAAGCCAAATTAAACATCGACGGATTTGAAAAAGTAACACCAATGCCTTTTAACAGCAAAGAACACAATTGTGCTCACCCTTCTTTATCAATTGATGGTAATACTTTGTATTTCGCATCTGATATGCCGGGTGGACAAGGTGGATTAGATATTTGGTATAGCAAACGCGATGGCACCGGAGCATGGGGTCCTGCGGTAAATATGGGAGATAAAGTAAATACCAAAGGCAATGAAATGTTCCCGTATATCGCTACAAACAATCAACTTTATTTTGCCTCTAACGGACAAGAAGGTTTAGGTGGTTTAGATATTTACGAAGCTAAAATGAAGTCGGATGGTTCTGTTGGGAAAATCTACAACATGGGTACCCCAATTAATACTTCAAATGACGATTTCGGAATTGTTTTTGCCGATGATATGAAGTCGGGATATTTAAGTTCAAACCGCAAAAACAGAAACATGGATGACGACATCTATGCATTTAATGTATTAAGAGATGTAAAACGCGGTAAAGATGTTATTCTTAAAACCAGAGATAAATCCAATGACACATTAGTTGTTCCTTATGCAAAAATTAAATGGAATAATGATTCAATTACTACTAACGACAAAGGAGAATACACGTTTTTTATTGAGGAAGACACCGAATATAGTTTAACTGCAAGTAAAGAAAAATATTACAATGCAACTGAATCATTAAATACTAAAATGTCGGAGCAGGATGAGTTTTCCAAAACCATTTTAATGGAGAAAGATCCTGATATTTCTTTATTAGCTTTTATTCTTGACGCTAAAACTAATCAGGCTATTGATGCAGTTAAGGTGACAATTAAAAACACAGCGAATGGTGTTGAATTTGATAACGCACTTTCAAGCTCAACGGGCGAATACAAAAAAGGTTTATCAGATAAAAAAGTTGGAGATGCTTTAAGCTTCCAGATTACCTTAGAAAAACAAGGCTATTTAACCAAGGTGATTGATTTTAACCATACAATTTCAAAACCTGGTGAAGTTCGTTTAAATGAATTATTAAACATGACAATAGGTAAAGTTGAAGTTGGTAACGACTTAGCGAAAATGATAGATATGAAACCTATTTATTTTGATTTGGGTAAATCTAAAATCAGACCGGATGCAGCGCGTGAATTAGATAAAGTGGTGGCAATTATGAAAGAAATTCCGGGAATGACCATTGAATTAGGTGCCCACACCGATTGCCGTTCAGCGGCTCCTGCCAATTTAAAACTTTCAACAGCCCGCGCAAAAGCAAGCGCAACTTACATCGCCAGCAAAGGCGTACCAAGAGAAAGAATAACAGGTAAAGGATTCGGTGAATCTAAACTATTAAATGGTTGTGCTTGCGAAGGCAAATTAACTTCAACTTGTACAGAAGAAGACCATGCAATGAACAGACGAACAGAGTTTATAATTACGAAGTTAAAATAATCTAAAAGGAAGCCGGTAAGTGAATTTATCGGCTTTCTTATTTCCAATAAGACCATTTAAAACGTATATTTGGTTCTTGTACTGTACCGATTTAAATGACTAAGAAAATCAAAAATGTAGGAATTGCACTTCAGGGAGGTGGCGCTCACGGTGCTTTTACCTGGGGCGTGTTAGACCGTCTGCTTGAAGTGGATGAGATTGTAGCAGATGCCATGTGCGGAACAAGTGCTGGTGCTGTGAATGCTGTGGTTTGTGCTTACGGATTACATGTTGGCGGACCTCCTAAAGCGAAAGAATTAATGGAAGAGCTTTGGCGCAAAGTAGCCAATAGCGGTAGCTTTTTGTTTAAGCCGGGTGTGATGGATAAATATTTTGGCAATGGTGATATTTACAATTCGCCGGGATATTTGTGGTTCAATACCATTTCTCAGTTCATGTCGCCTTACAATTTTAATCCGTTTAATTATAATCCGCTTCGTGATATTTTAAATGACCTGGTTGACTTTGAAGAATTGCATTTATACAATAAGAAGAAATTATTTATTTGTGCAACCAACGTAAAAACCAACCGTGCAAAAATTTTCACGAATAAAGATATTACGGTTGATGCGGTACTTGCCTCTACTTGCCTGCCCTTCATTTTTCAGGCGGTAGAAATTGACGGTGAACATTATTGGGATGGCGGCTATATGGGAAACCCTCCGATTTTTCCTTTAATTACCAATACAAATATTCATGATGTGGTTTTAATTAAAATTAATTCCATCAATATTAATTCGGTGCCAACCACCGCAAGGGATATTGCTGATCGCGTGAACGAAATTTCATTTAACAGCAGTTTAATTAATGAAATGAAATTAATTCACTACCGTAACGAATTATTAAGAAACGGGATTTTAAAAGTTGACGATAAAACCAACCGTGAAATTTATGTACATACCATTTCAGGTTACGATGCATTAAGTCAGCTAAGCCATAGCAGTAAAATGAATACTTCGTGGGAATTCCTGTTGCAATTGAAAGAAAAAGGACGTGAAATTGCCAGCCAGTGGCTCGAAACTGATTTTAAACAGGTTGGATTAAAATCTACTTTTGATGTTGAAGAGCATTTCTTCGGTAAGTTTTAAATAAAAAAAACTTGTTTCATAACACCATAAAAAAAATCATTCTTTTTTTAAGTGCATTACTTATTAATGCCATTTCCTTTTCGCAAACAAAATACAGCAGCGATCAGGAATATATTCTCTCCAAACAAGAAAGCGGAAATTTACTTTCCACCGGTTTTCAGAGTGCTTATCCTGACACTACAATTACCAATATCCATAATTACCAGAGCCGGAATTTTTCAGGAAATTTGGGTTTGGCTCAACCTGATTACTTGTTGCGTTACAAATCAAATCCTTTAGGTTTCAGGTTTTACGAACTTCCTTATGGTAATGAAATAATAACGCCCCAACAAATTGAATATTTTAAAACCAAAGGGCCATTTGCTTCACTAGGCGGTTTTGCGGGGAGCAAGCAGGAACAGACATTCCGATTGCTATTTTCACACACCACAAAAAAGAACTTAAACATTACTGTAAAATTTAACCGTTTCGGTTCCACCGGTTATTATGTGAAGCAGCAAACCTTTACGAATAACTTTTATACATCACTCAATTATACCACACTTAACAAGCGCTTTGGATTTTATTCTTATTTTCTGTTCAACAGAGTGAAACATCAGGAAAACGGAGGAATAAAATACGACACATTGATTCGTGATGAACCGCTGATAGGAAAAGATTTGTTGGAAGTTAATTTAAACAATGCCAAAAGAGATAACCGCACAATGAATGTATCCTTCAATCCGTGGTTTAAACTCAACAAAGGTGATAGTTCTGTGTTTTCGCATTACATAGATTATAAATTTAATTACAGCGGGAATTACTACTGGTATCTCGACCAAAATGCCGGTTCTGACGGATTCTATAATACCTTTTATTTAGACACAGTTAGAACCAACGACAGCACGCATCTCCGTCAATTCACTAACCAACTTAATTACACTTTTAAATTAAACAAAGCAGGACTAAGCACGAAAATTGGTTATAGCAATGAGCATAATACATTGCATCAGCATGCTGATAGCACTTTGACTAACCAATTACTTCATGGTGGCTTATTCTTCGATAAATTATTTATTCATAAAGATTCGGGTGCGTATAACCGAAATAAATTAATTCATGCCGAATTAAATTTCAGCCATGTGTTTGACGGGCCAAACACCAATGATTCTAAAATTGAATTTAAAGCCCTGCTCAAATTAAGGATGAGTGAAAAAGGCATCAATACCAAACATACAAGTGGCATTTACTTAAATGTGTTATCTGAACAACGTCAGCCTGATTTTCTATTTAATAATAATTACGCAAACAATTTCAGGTGGAACAATTCATTTAAACAAGTGAATTTGTTTCAGTTTAATGTTGGCGCTGTTAATTACAAAAGCGGTTTATCAGCCAATATCCTCTGGCAAAACGTTGGCAATTACATTTACATGGACAGCACAGCGCTTCCAAAACAATCGAATGTAGTAATCAGCAACTGGGCTTATAGTTTAAATTACAACAAAGTGTTTTTTAAACACCTGGGCTTAAAACTCAACCTTACTTATCAAACCACCAACAAAGCTATTTTAATGCGCATTGCGCCGGCGCAAGCTATTGGTGCCTTGTATTACACCGGTAATTTATTTAAAAATAATTTACAACTACAAATTGGCGCCCAGTGCGAATATTATCAGTCTTTTAAATCTTTGGCTTACATGCCGGCTTACAATATGTATTATTTACAGAACCGTTATACCGTTGGTGAGTATCCCTTTGTAGATGTATTTTTAAATGCCCGTATTAAACCCGTGCAATTCTTCCTTAAAGTTGAGAATGCCCTCTACGGATTAACAGGTACTAATTACAACTTTGTAGAAGGTTATATGCAACCTGACAGGGCTTTTAGGTTTGGGTTGACGTGGTTGTTTTTTGATTAGACTCACCCCCAACCCCTCTCTGTAAACAGAGAGGGGAGAAGTACCAGTGTTAAAAATCTCTGCTTATTAAATTTCTCCAGTTCAGAATTTCTTTGTCTGTAGTTCTTTTTTAATTAAACAAGGGTTTACCATAGGAATTCGTTTTAAAAGTAAATTCTGCCTATACTCCCGTTAAAAGAATAAAGGCTCTGGAAACAAATTACCTAATCAACTAAAAATAAGTATTCACGGCAAACTCAAATTGATTGATAAATATTTGTTTAAATGCACTTATGTTATTTTGTTCGTAGAATATCAGTATGGCTTTTTTATATTCAGCCGAATCAACCGTTCGGAAAGATAGAGGACAATATTTATTATTCATAAGTAACGCATTGCTAATGATCCTTGCTGTTCTTTTATTACCATCGTTAAAGGGCTGGATGTACGAAATCATCAGGATAGCAAGAAAAGCTTTTTCAAAAACATTGTTTTTAAGATTCACCAATCCGCATAACTCTTCCATGGCTTCTTTAATTTGAAAATCGTTATCCGGTGGCCTATAATTGGTACCTGAAATTCCGACGCTTCGTTGGCGAATGTTTCTGTCAACCCCTAATTCCTTAATTAAAATACTGTGTATGTCTTCAATACTTCGTAAGGTTAAAGGCTTTATATAATCAGGATTTGCGATGATAAAATCGATAGCCTCTTTGTGATTCAAAAGCATTACGGCTTCATCCTTTGTTCTTCCGGCTGCTGTTTCTTTGTCCTTCAGTAACAGTTCTGTTTCTAATAACGAATAAGTATTTCCTTCAATTTGCGACGATTTCCAACTCAGGTCAATTGCCAAACGTTCCATTTCTTTTTTAAATGCGTTTACCGAAAGTTGTTTCGTTTTCTCGTTATACTTTTTTTGCAAACTATTCAGAAGTTGAATTTCGTGGCTCGAAAAAAGATCCACTTTGTTTAAAGTATCTTTTATAAGGGTGTAGTTGAAGTTGTTTTTAATTTTTCTTTGATCAACTTCATCTTTAAAATAATCATCAACATTTATTTCACGAATTAATGTATAAGCATTACTGATCCGGTACTTTGTTCCTTTGCCATTACCTGTTGTGGCAACATAATTTTTTTCTTCCAGATTTTTTAAAATCCTTTTTAGTGTGGCATAACTAATGAGCTTAACACCCATTACATCAAAAATATCTTTTGAAGAGAGGTTGGGATGCCGATCAATATATTTTATGAGCTCTTCTGTATTTAATTTTTGTTTAGCCATAATTGATTTATAGCTCAAATATAATAAATTTATAGGTCAAAATTATTACATTTTGAGCTATATTTAACAATATTTTGAGCTATAAATGCTTTTTTATGTATTTAAGGTCAAATTTTTAACAATTAGCTTAATACCGGTATTAATGAATTCATCTGAGAAGTAAAACCATGATGCTTAATAGTTAAAACTACTGTGCCGGGCAATCTACGGTACACCGTGAATTTGCATTCAGAAAAAGCGGAGAGTTGCGATATTTGAATTAAATTAGAGGTAAAAAAAGGCTTGTGTCCCTGGTTCGATTCCTGGAGGTACCAATGATAAAAAACAAGAAATTAATTCCAAAGGCTTGATTAAGGAATTGAAATTGTCAAAAATTGGCCAATCTGATTCTTTTCAAATTCATAATAGGTTATATAATACCTCCGAAGGATTTATCACGTTTGAACCAAAAATATTAATATACAAATTCAACAAAAAGTTGTTAAGGAAAAACATAGTTGATTATTTATTCGATATTCCTGTGGAAGATGGGATTTTTTGTGATTTACCTAAAAACATAATTATTCAAAAACAAGAAAATCGTAGTAACCATTAAAATAATATTCAATTATTCGCCTGATGTTTGATAAACTTTAAAGAGAATAAATATGATCAAAGGAAGTGTCTAGTGCATTCCAAATTTTCTAGTGACCTTATCACAAAACACATAAAAAAAACCACTTAATTCATTATAATGATTAATAAATTCACAATAAAGAACAATAAGATAAACAATAATTTAATTTCAACATGATTTATTTTACTGAGAGACTTTATGAAAATAAAATATACTTGCAATATAATTTGCCTGTATTCAAATTTTGCCCCTGATAGCAAGGCTTTCAGGGGTTTTTGTATTAGTGGACCCGGAGAGATTCGAACTCTCCGAGTAATGTTCCGCTTTTTCTGAATGCTTTTCTACGCTGTACCGTAGATTTTTAACAAATATACCATTTATTAAACATGTTTTTTAAATAGCTCGGCATGTACCGCACTCCCGCTAAGGCCTTTCCGCTTTTTCTGAATGATATCCTACGTTATATCGTTGTTTAAACTAGTACATTCTTCATTAACCTCATCCGTCAACCAAAGGTTGACACCTTCTCCTTACAGGAGAAGGGATATCCCTACTTCTTTAGACGGCAACTTCCTGAGCATTGTATGCAATTAGAGCATTTATTAGCGGCCACCCGCTTTTTTATGGCCGACTTTACCCGCTTACGTATGTCAAAACCCAATGGGGTGTCAAAATAAACTTCTTGCGGTGTGCGTGGCCGGTGTTTATAATGTGGCCGCACCACATTATAATCGTGTACCGCCCATTTTAAAAATTTATTTAAGGCAGCTATGCTTTCAAACTTACGACGTTTCAAATACCTGCCTTTCATGGTCCGGTGTACGGCCTCCACCGGCGAATTACTAAAACGTATATCTTTTAAGGATTGTATTTTAGTTATTTTGTGCTTCGTGAGTTTTGCAATAAATGCATCCACTTCTTTATTATGATTTTCCTTACCACCATCAGCTACTAAAAAGCTATGCTTTTGGTCGGGGTGGGTCATTATTGTTTTTATTGCTTTGCGTACAGAGTTCTTCACCAGCTCAAAATTATTCCTATCAGACACATGCCAACCCAATATCATTTTACTGTAATTGTCCATTACAAAACTGATGCTTATTTTTTTACCATCTATCAATTCATAAAAAGTTGTATCCACATGCAAATACTCGTTTGGGTATTTGGCAATAAGTCCAACCGTTTTACGCTGTTTTTTAACAAGCCTTTTATATATGCCCCATAGCTTAGCGTATTTATACCAACTGTATAAACTACAAACCAATTGGTTCTTACGTAAGGCGTCGCCTGCAATGGAAACAATTGGCCAATGATCGGTTTGAGGAGCGGTTAGCAAAGTTTTAATTTTTTGTATTTCGCTTATTTCTAATTGCTGTGGATGGCGTTTTACACACAATTGTGTATACGAATCGAAACACTCGAAACGGGCTTCAGTGGTCCATTGATAATACAGTGTTTTTGATAAACCCATTAATTTTAAAGTGCGCTCAAATCCAATATGTCCTTTTAAATAATTAACCGCACTTAAAATACTCTTTTGATTTTTCTTATCGCCATGCGCGTTTTTTACAATTGGCAACAGCATATGCGATAAGGCCACCCACGAGCGTGCCAAACCCATCATTGTTTTTTTTAGCTTCTGATATTTGTAAGCTAACTCGGCACTGCTAAAGGCCTGATCAAAAAAATACCTGAATTCGTTACCGAGGTACTGACTGTAATCATTCCTTCGCCAATCGGCAATTGTTGAATACGGGATCTGCCTTCTGAAATCCGGAGGCAACAGATGTTCTTTTCCTATACTATACAGAAAAACAACGGAGGTGTCGTATTTATTTTTCATAAGCATGTTTACGAAAAACAAATACTTTAGTTTTACTCACCCCCAACCCCTCTCTGTAAACAGAGAGGGGAGAAGTGCAAGTACCTAATTGAATTATTTCACGTCTGACTTTTCCTCCGTTCTACCTGCAAAGAGACGAGAATTGTAAGTTCTTCAAAAACTTTTACAAACCTGCCTCTTCTCCCTTCTCTACAGGTATATAGGGGCCGGGGGTGAGTCCCCACGACTTTTATCAATACGCCTGAATCAACGATTCTAAAGGAATATTAAGTTTTTTATGCAGATTACGGATCATTTCAAGCGTTAATTTACGTTCACGGTTCAAGATCTCACTTACACGGCCTTTATAACCAATTATTTTAGCAAGGTCTTTTTGCTTATACCCCATTTGTTCCATTCTGAATTTAATGGCCTCAATTGGATCGGGCGCCTCAATTGGATAATGCTCTTCTTCATATTTTTCAATAATAAAACCCAAAAGTTCAAGCTCATCGCCTTCTTTTGTACCTTTTGGTGCATCAAAAATTATTTCAAGACGCTTTAAAGCCTTCTGATAATCTTTTTCGGTTTTGATCAATTTTAAGTTCATGGTTTTAAATTTTAGCAGCATCAATTCTGTCATACTGGGCATGAGTACCAACAAATCGTATCCACACCATTCTATATTTATAATTTATTCTTACTATTAATCTATACGAATTTCCTCTAATATTAAATACAACTCTATTATCTGCTAAAAAACTTGCACTTGGGTAATTTAATTTTATGTCCTTTGGTGCATTCCAGTTTGCTTCTACCGCCTCATCGTACCATGCCTTTAATTGTTGCTCACAATCTTTATGCTTCTCCCAAAATTGCTTAAGTGTTTTTCTGGCAATAACCCTCATTAAACAAATATACGAATTAAACTCTAAATAGTTCCCATTTTGGGAACATTTTTTTACATCTGATTTCGCCCCCCTCTCTACCTGTAGAGGTCCCGATAGCTATTGGGAGGGGGTGAGTCCATTTATTTTCTTAACTATTTGTTAATTTAAAAACAGTCAATTTCCTTCAATTTTATTAGATTTGTACCTCTAAAAATCACAATTATGTCAACAGCAGCAAACAAAGGCCCGATCTCAAAATTCATCGAGCATCATTATAAACATTTTAACGCAGCCGCTTTGGTAGATGCTGCTAAAGGCTACGAATTACATTTAACCGAAGGCGGTAAAATGATGGTGACCCTTGCGGGTGCCATGAGTACCGCTGAACTAGGTAAGTCTTTAGCCGAAATGATCCGTCAGGGTAAAATTGATATCATTTCTTGCACAGGTGCTAACCTCGAAGAAGATATTATGAATTTAGTGGCGCACAGTCATTACAAGCGTGTACCTCATTACCGTGATTTATCTCCACAAGATGAGTGGGATTTATTGGAAAACCATTATAACCGTGTTACCGATACTTGTATCCCTGAGGAAGAAGCTTTCCGCCGTTTACAAAAGCACATTCATAAAATCTGGAAAGATGCAGATACTAAAGGCGATCGTTTTTTTCCGCACGAATACATGTACAAAATTTTAAATAGCGGCGAATTAAAACAGTATTACGAAATTGACCCTAAAGACAGCTGGATGTTAGCTGCCGCTGAAAAGAATTTACCAATTGTGGTTCCGGGTTGGGAAGACAGCACCATGGGAAATATTTTTGCTTCCTATGTTATCAAAGGCGAAATAAAAGCAAGTACCATGAAGAGTGGTATTGAATACATGGCTTGGTTGGCCGATTGGTATACAAAAAATTCAGGCGGAAAAGGTATTGGCTTTTTCCAAATTGGCGGTGGTATTGCCGGCGATTTCCCTATTTGTGTTGTGCCGATGTTATATCAGGATATGGAAATGCATGATGTTCCGTTCTGGAGTTATTTCTGTCAGATCTCCGATTCAACAACCTCTTATGGTTCTTATTCAGGCGCTGTGCCTAACGAAAAGATCACTTGGGGTAAATTAGATATCAATACACCTAAATTCATTGTAGAAAGTGATGCTACTATTGTAGCGCCGCTTATTTTCTCCTGGATCTTGGGTTGGTAATCCCCGTCACTTCGAGCGGAGTCGAGAAGTGTTTCGAAGTATTCATAGGTCTCGACTACGCTCGACCTGACAAGTGAATGTTCATAATTAATCCCTGCTCTAAAAAAGCGGGGATTTTTGTTGCTTAATTTTAAATCATGAAACGATTTCTTTCGTACTTCTTGCAAGGGCTCATTCTTTTTATCCCCTTTGTAATAACAGCAACAATCATTGTAAAAATTTTTGATTTTTTTACTTCCGTTTTTTCTGTGATTGGAATTACTGATTATCCTGCACTTAATACATTTTTAGGTTTGATTTTTACATTGGCCTTTATTTTTTTAATGGGACTCCTCGCCTCTTCTTTTATTTTCAAAGGGTTTTTTACTTATGTGGAAGACAAACTGGAACACGCACCGTTTATCCGTCATATTTATTCGCCACTAAAAGATTTCACCAATGCTTTTATGGGTAATAAGAAAAAATTCGATAAACCGGTTTTAGTTCTTACCAACCCGCAAGCCAATATTGAAGAGATGGGTTTTGTTACGCACGAAGATTTAAAAGAACTTGGTATCAAAGATAAAGTGGCTGTTTACCTGCCGTATTCCTACTCGCTTTCCGGACGATTAATAATTGTTTCTCCTGACCAGGTGAAACCTATTGAGGCAGATGCTGCAGAAACCATGAAATTTATTGTTTCAGGCGGTGTAACGGATGTAGATTGATTTTTATCATTGAATCCGGTAGTTTTTAGTCCTACTTTTAACCATGCGATTTTTTAGTCTTATTTTTTGCTTTTTTCTTTTAGGA
>Ga0154020_10004911_pt1 | contig 15878 bp, 8 predicted proteins | sample Klosneuvirus_201_FD_109709 | JGI IMG/M metagenome (GOLD analysis project Ga0154020, IMG submission 109709) | Active sludge microbial communities from wastewater, Klosterneuburg, Austria - Klosneuvirus_20160825_MG | ecosystem: Engineered > WWTP > Aerobic digester > Activated sludge | place...
ATGGCCGTCAGCGTGGCTCGAAGATGGCGCTGATGAGCCCTGCGCAAACCCGTGTCGTCCAGCGTTAGGTCTGTGAGGCTGAAGTCCGAGCCTCTCGGCATGACGGTTTGGGCAACGGCAAGTCGAAACGGCCGAACGGTCGCGGATGGCAGTGGGGATGGGGCGCGAATTGGTAGGACGAAGGCGCAGTCGTTTCCGCGTTGCATCAGGGCCAAATCGTTAAGGCGGGACTTCACGAGCCTCTGGGCTCCGGCGACCGTCAGCATCGTAGGGAACCCGACAGGCGACCGTGCTCCTGGCCACCTAAGTAGCCCAAACAAGAGGCGTTCCGTCCAGTCTGAAATTGGCAACCAATCCTGGCCGAACGCCGATTGGCCGTTGAAGAATCCATGGTGTCGTTGATACCAATGACTATCCGCCGGTCGATAATTCCAACCGGTTGGGTGGCCACGGGAATACTGCCGAGCCGAGCGCGTAAAATCTGCTGACGCCGCCAACACGAATCGAAGAAGGTAACCAAGTTGGAACCGCCAACGCTCGGCTTGCGTGGACCAGGTCGGAGGCTGATAGAGCGACCCGTCTGAAGGGTTGTCCGAGCTTCGAATCGAAAATCGAACCATCGTTCGAGGTTCTCGCGCGGACCAAGTGATGATTACCATTGAAGGCGTTATGACTTCCGACTGCCGCTGCTCGAGCAGAGGCAGCAATCCCTTAGCTAATTGGAGCAGCCCCATCTCATTTCTGAGGTGTCCGGAAAGCGTGGGACTGAAAACTGCCTCGCCAAGCGTTGCGGCCCCGTGTCCCATCGAGGCACCCAATAGGCCGAGGTCTTCTCGAAGGCGTCCTGGAACCGCCTCGAGTAACTCCGGGCGGTTTGCCGAAAGCGCGGCCCCAAAGTCAGGGCTTAGGCGCATGATTTCGGCCAGCCGTCCGGCGGACAGTCCCCTAAGTGCGAGGGACTCGGCGCGTTCCGGGGCAGCGAACGCAGACCATGCAAGAACAGCTTCGAGACCAAATTCCGAATCAGTCATCTGGGATGACGCCCGTCCGCCCACCAAGAACTGAAGCAACGGCCGATATCCGCGACTCAAGTCTTCCCGCGACGCCAAAGGAGGCAATCGCTTCGGTCCCGCAACGGCGATATACAGAAGTGCTTGCTGACGGAGATACCAGGGAACGCCGACCGTGCCGTCGCTCACCAACCGGAGAGCTTCTCCCAGCAACAATCTTCGATACTCGCTTATGTTCACGTCATCCGGGAGCATCTCCTCGTCGGCAACGTAACCTGTCTCTGTAGCCCCAGCGCGGAGCATTTCCGATAGGCAGTGACAAGCCACGTGACTTGCCGCGCTCGAGTGGCCGGGAGCCTCCGTGTAGGGCCGGAGTACTCGGAGCAGCCAGCCTAGGACGTCCGGGGATGGCCAAAGATCCAGACCAATTCGAAGAAGCCGAACGTTCGATGGGTCTTTAATCCAACTGTCGATGAGGGTGAGTGAAAAAGCACGAGCCTCTTCGTCGAGCTCTTTGCGGGTCCAGGGGCTACCTGGAGCGACAGGCAGTGGCGAGTCGTCGGAGTCTTCTTCAGCAACCAACGTGTTCTCGTGGTCTAAGTTCGGTTCCAGTAGCGGGCGCAGTGACCGGAAAGTGCTACGGAACCGACCAGCCGAAAAACGCGCAACCGTCGCATCGGGGACATCGGGCACGGGAGAAAATCGTCGAAATCCATCGTCCTCCGACGGTGAGTTGAAGCGTTCTTGAGTCCTGACCAATCCAATCAACGACTGAACGATTTCCACTCCTTCATCGACACTGAAGCCCCCCGAGATCGCGTGTTGCATTCTCTCCATTCGCCGGCTCTGTCGAACCAACGGGTTCCGATCCCCTTCAAGGGCTGCGATTCGGGTTTTCGACTCAGAAATCAACAGCCCCGGGACCGACGAAAGGAGATGATTCTCTAGCCAATTCACCACCGCGGACTTCAGACTTTCTGGATCCGGACTGCCCCCTTCGACCGAGAACACCAACCGCATGTCATCGACGTAGCGGCAAGCATCCTCCAACACTGCGGCCGGGAACCTAGGAACGACTCGTTTTCCGATTGCGCCTCGGAGCACCTCGTCCACTTCCAGCAGGACGATGTTCGCGAAGAAGCCCGCGCTGGCCAGCCCCTGCGGGAGAGCAATTCTCTCGAAGTCGAAGCGTGGTTCCTGCTGGCCATAACCCACTGCCAAGTCCTTGTCCTGGGGATGCCAGGTCCATGCCAGTTGTTCTGTTGCGAATCTAAAAAAGTCGGGGTCATCGTCCGGTGACGACAGCGCGGACAACTTAGCCGATAGAACGTCCGGCGAAACCCGGTCGTAAAACTGTTTGAGGTCCGTCTGCACGACGTACAGATTCGACCGACCTCCTCGAACGGCGATCTCGGCTGCTTGCTCCGGTCGGGCCAAAAACGACCGGTAGTCCTGGAAGTAACCCCGATAAAAGTGCGTCGAACCCCAGCGGAACCTCAGGTATCCGTTTTCATCGTCACAGAAGAGTCGGTTACCGAGAGAAATGACTCGGGGAAACTTGCCTGGTCGAGGATCGGCGTGGCGTGGATCTTCCTGTCGAGCCTCGACTCGATCGGCAAGGCACATCATCACAGCCGTCGAAACGACCTGGTCTTCCAATTCGAGGTGTGCAAGCGGCCTGAGACTAGTTTCGGCTAATTCCTTTTGGGGAGCCCAATTCCAGCTGTCGGAAGGAATGCCCCATGGATGCGCTTTCGGGGCGAAAATCAATCGAGCGGGAGCATTGGTCCAGGGGCCGCCGGACCGGAGGCGATCGGCGATCCGGCGAATGAAGCGAGGCAAATCCACCGCTGCCCGGTCTATCTCAAGCGTATTCGCGTACCAGTTGTGGTATCGCAGGTGTTCCGCCGTCTTTTTAAACGCTTGGACCAGGACAAATTCTTCGGACAGCAATTCACGCTGCGGCGTCAGTAAGTCAGAGTCCATGTTTTGCGTCTCCGCCAAGCAGCCGGCAACCGGGTTGGTCGCCAACGATATATGCAGGGGACTGAATCGTCATGCGAATGGGAACAGTCCCTCGGCAGATAGACAGGTGGTTGTCGCTGCTTTTCGGTGCAACTCCACGTCTGGAGCCATAGCGCATAGGCCTTTCGGTTTAGGAAACCACTGCTCTTTCCGCCGAGCTACTTGGCCAGTGAATTCCTCTATTTGGACCCCAAAGCCATTCGACACCGGGTCCGGTACGTCGGCCATAGCGCTCATTGGTGCCTATTCACCAAAGAACAGGCGACCTTGGCATTCCATCAACCTTTGACGCGTGCGGCTGTGCCTGGTGCTGAAGGCACAGGAGAAACCCGGTCGGCAACCCGCGGCCGAACTGCCCCATGTGCCAAAGGGGCTTGCGGTTGAGCAATGACGTACAGACTCATGACCAGAGCACTGGCCGCCTCCGCCAACCGAATCAGGGGCCGAAATTGTGGCGGTGTTGTCGCGGGACCGAAATCGTACAAACGCTCGGCATTCTCATGCTGGTGAACGGCGTCCTCAACCCCGCGAGGCGTACCTGCTTCGGACGGCACCGGAGGAAACAAACTCGAAGGAGGTCCCACTCGGCGAACACAGCGTGCTGCAGATGCACTGGTCACTAGCGGCTGCGGGTGCCCGATAAGGCCGCGGGCCAACTTGACGACAGGCCGCCTACGAGGTGACTTCTGCGCTCGGAAACTAACCGATTCCCGAATCGGGGCCGGGCGCCTCCCGCTGAGCTGCGGCACTATGGGACGGCTCCGGAATCCCTTCTGACTCGATAGGATGTCCACGGCAGATTGAGGCTCTCAGAATTGCGTTCAAGCGCGAAACAGGACGTCCCATCACCGGGTGCCTTCGTAGATCAATCTCCTCGTTCCGGCCGCGACCTCCGCCGACCCTTCGGCTGAAACGTGGGCTTTTAAGCCGAGTTTTGCGCTTGCTTCCACACCCAGGGAGATGTCGTCCTCGGCGTAGATCCGTGTCGTGACGACCCCGGACGCCTTATCCACCTCTTCCACCCAAATGTATCGCTCATGTGGTTCGAGGGATGCTTGGGCGACCGTCTCGACGGTGGAACGGTCGGTTGTCGTGACCGTTCTCCGTACCAAATCCTGGCCGTTGTCACGAGTAATGTGTTCCGTGCTGTAAGACTCAGCCGCTTTGGCAGATAAACCCATGGCGCTGAATCCGGCTTCCCCCGCTACATCGCCTTGGACGACCGTCTCCCAGCCCTGGTCGCCCATTCGCCTAGTTACGGTTCCACCGGCACTCGCGGCCGCCGCTGCCGATGTTCGACCATCCGACGCGTGTCCCTCGGCAAAAAGGCCACCGCCAACCCCTACTTCATATTCGACAAGATTGTCCTTGAGGTTCGGCGACGAGGTCTGCAGCGAGGCAAGTGTTCCCGGTGCTGCGATTCCTGCGATTAGACCCGCCATCTTGGTCATGTCACCGGCCTTACTTGGATCGAATTTGAAAGCGCTAGACCGAGTTCCTTCCGCCTCGACTCCTGCTTCCGCGCTAGCGCCTGCCGCAAACTCGTGCTCGTTCACACGGAAGTGGCCCTCCCCCCCCACAGCGACACTTGCCGAACCCCTGACCTTCTCCGTGACTCGCACGACGAAAGTCCCATCCGGAAGGCGTTCGATTTCCACGTCAGTGCCGCGTCCGCCTCCAAATACCAATCCGCTCGCCCCGCCATCTACGGAGTAACTCACGAAGCTGGAGCCCCCGTTGCCAACAGACGGCACCGCACCGTTAAACACGCCGAGCGCGGCGGCATCCGAGAGTTTCACGCCACCCGCGGCGAAAGAAGCAATTCCGGCGATGACGCCCGTGCCAAAGGCCGCAACAAAGTCGCCAATTTCGGCCCGCCGTCCGTTCGCGGCTTCAAACTCATTCGAAAATGCCGCCACTTTCGCAACGAAGCCATCAACATCGGAAGCCGACGCGAACATCCAGCCGGTCGGACCAGCGAGCACGCCGAGGAGGAACTTCCAGGCCGAGAGCGGAAGTGGATCGGGTAGGGCGTTGACCGCGGCTGCAACATCGATCTTCGCGGCACGCTCGTAGAGCTCACGCTGTTCGCGGTCGAGGGCTTCGAGTTCCATACGGATGAAACTCGGAATTCCTTCCCACCTAGAGCGGTCCCAGCCGCCGGGTGCCGAGTCGACTCGTCGCTTGGTGTTATTGAAGCTGCTGTCGAGGCTCTGCCGTGCACGGACGGTTGCGGCGCCCAGGTCTCGCAGGACTGTCGAATCAACGTCTCGGACGGCCATCGTGGATCTCCTTCGCTCGGTTCACCGCGAGTCTATGTGGACTCGTAAGAGGACGGACTCAACGTGTCCTATCAAATGGCTATCCCATTGCCGCCAAATGATAGCGAGATGATAGCCAAAAGTTGATAGGCATTTTACTCCGCAAACCGTCATACTTCGGCGAATCCCGGGCGGATGCCCGAGGCGGAGGAACGGCAATGGCACGACTTGGTGGCGATATTGAAGGAATGGACCAACTCCAGGGGCAGTTGCGGCAGCGCAGTGGAGAAATCCAGCAGCTTCGCAGTGGACTGTCCAACATGGTCCAGAACACCTACTGGGAAGGGCCGGCGGCTGCCCGGTTTAAATCGGAGTGGAGCGGACAGTACTCGACCAGCCTGCAGAACCTCGAGAAGCTGCTTGAAGAACTGAGCGCCGAAGTGCAGCGTCGCAAGCAAGCCCTGATCGACGTCTCAAACTAGTGAATCGCTGACCCGTCCGTGAGCGACGAGTTCGAACGCGGCCAGGCGTTTGGTGCCTACGTCCTCGAAGCGCGCCTCGGTGGAGGCGGCTTCGGAACGGTTTGGCGCGCCCGTGATACCAACACCGGGCAACTCGTCGCGCTCAAGATCCTGGCGGGCAAGTTTTCGGCGGGAGAAACCGGAAGGCTGCGTGCCGATGTAGAACTGCTCGCTGCCGCGGCGTCATCTGGTTCGAAGCATGTCGTGCGAGTGCTCGGCGGCGGACCCGACCCGGTGCCGCACGTGGTCATGGAATACATCGAAGGTGTGAACCTCGAAGAAGAACTCCATCGACTCGGGACGATGCCGCAACACGAGGCGCTCCTAGTCATCCGAGGCGTAGCCGAAGCACTGGCAGTTCTTCAGCGGGCCGGGATTATTCATCGCGACGTGAAGCCGGCGAACGTGATGCTCACCCGCGATGGCACGGTGAAACTCACCGACTTTGGAATCGCGAAGATTGCCGGCTACGAGAGCGTCACCGCGACCGGCCAGCTCCCGCTTACCGGCGCCTACGCGGCGCCCGAAGTGTGGGGCGGCGAGGCAACCTACCAATCCGACTACTACGCCTTGGGCGCGATGGTCTTCGAACTGCTGACCGGGACGCGCCCGTTCAGCGGCAACTTCGTCCAGCTCTACGAGATGCATCGCAACCGCGACCCGGACTACGCGTTGCTGCCTGGCGAAGTAGTCCCCGCGTTGCGACGGCTCATCGTCGAGTGTCTGCAGAAGGAACCGGCGCGTCGCCCTCGTGACGCGTCGGTGGTGCTGGCATTGGTTGATGAGGCTGAGACTCAGCTTTCGACGAACCAGGTCGATTCCCCGGCAGCAGTGACGCACGAACCACGTGCGCTTGGCCCCTGGCTCATAGAATCCGCGCATCCGAGCCAACCTTGGGCGTTCAGATGTCTGCACGAAACGAGCGGTGAACGAGTCACCGTCGAAGTTCACTTCTCGGACTCGTTGGAGTTGGGCGAAGGGCTGAAACGCGCGGTCGCGACGAACCCAAGTCTTGTGCCCTTGGGTGCAGAACGATTACTCGGCACAAACCGGCTCATCCTGCGGCCGGGCGAGGCATGGCCTGACCAACCAAACAAGCAGTTCGCCTTCTGGGTAGCCAGACAGGAGTTGCCGGCGCCGAATGCGCCCGCGGCCGTCGATGACGCACTCGCTGAGAAGTACGCGACATCGGCACTCCAACTAACCGGGACCGCAGGAGCCCACGGAGTTGTCTTTCGCCCGAGCCCCGACAGCACCTTGCTCGGACACAATGGCCAAGTATACGCGACGCGCGTTGGGCTGCCCGGAGGCGAGGGGAGTTCGGTAATCGAGTGGCTGCGGACCGTGATGCCTGTGTACACCGTGTTCGATGGCATTTATGACGACACTGCGCTCGCCACCTTCGTTGAGGAGCGCGAACGCAGCCGCGAGGCGGCGGCGCCCGGCATGGCGCGCGTGGCGGCGACGGCGGCAGCCTCGGAGATTGCGGAAGAATCGACGCTCCTGGACCGGAGCGAACTTGGCTCGCCGACGCCACCTCCAACCGAACCGGCCCCAGAGCCGCACCGGGTCTCACCCGTGCCCGAGCGACCCACGCCAATCGGCTCACCGCCTGGACCACGGTCACCTCGGAGGTGGTTCGGAGGGGGAGCAGGCGGGGTGGTGGTGGCTGCGCTCATTGCAGCGGGAGTCATCTTTGGCTTCAGTGGTGGTGATGACCCTCCGGTTGACTGCGATGGCGATGAGTGCGCAACTTCGACACACACGGCGATAGTCACTGCAACAGCGACGGCCTCCGCGACGGCCGTACCACCCCCGGGGCCGTTTCCGGCCAGGGCGCTTCCGCGGCAAGGGGACAAGTGCGGCGACTTCACCATCTGGCGTGAAGAAGGGAAGCCTGCCGCTCCCAATGGTCTCCCCAACAGCGACAGCATCACGGTGCTCGACAAGTCTGGAGCGACGATCCTCTCCTTGCCATCACAACAGTTGGTAGGGGGGAACGGTCCGGAGGCGGCACTCGTGAAATCGTGCTACGACCTGGACGGGGACGGAACGATGGAACTGCTAACCCAGTTCTATCCCGGCGGCACGAACGTGGCCGATTCGACCCTCTATCGGCTCGGTTCACCAGCGACCAAACTGGCCGAGCTGGCCGGTATCACTTTGGGGGCGAAGGATCTCGACGGCAGCGCCCCGTTCGAACTGGTCGGCACAGACTTGCGTTGGAAGTACTTCGCAACCTCCGGTGCCGATAGCACGTACCCGGCAATCGTGTTCCAACTGAAGGACGGCAAGCCCGACATCGTCACGGGCTCGTTCCCAGATTTGGTTCGCGCTGACCGGGAGCGCCACATGGCAAGACTCCCTGCCTGTCTCGAACTCAAGCGCGACGGACCGGACACCGGATTTGATGCGTGCCATATCGGTGTGCTGACCAGCGTGATGGTCGATAGCCTACTGTTGGGCGACTGGGACACGTTCCGTCAGCAGAGCACGATAGACAGGACCGTGGCCGACCGGCTTGAGAAGTGCAGGGACTACATTCTTGCGAAAGCAACGAGCCTGGCGCCACCGACCTCACTGTGTGATACGAGCGTGTCGGCCACTCCAACTCCGACCCCAACCGCATCGGCAACACCCCGTCCGCCGACACCAACCCCAGCGGCGACAAGCACAGTGCCAGCTTCTCAGACACCAAGCGACTCGTGGCGCCTCTGGGCGAACAATGTCTTCTTTGTGGATGCGACAAGCTTATCCGACGGCGAACTTTCTATTCGCTTCGATGTACCGTACAAGGGGGACAGGGGCCCGTGGGCCCTACTGTGCGTCGCGGCGCTTCCTTCTTCGATTCAACAAATCTCTGTGCCATGCGTGTCTGTTCCGGAGGGGGAGAACGACCGCGTCACCGTTAGTCTCAAACTTCAGTCCGGAGCGGGTCCGCAAACGACGAACAGTGTTCATGCGTGCCTCTCGGTGCTGGCCGTGGACATCATTCCGTGCCGCGACTGGAGTTTCACGAAGAGCTGGAAGTAGCCGATAGCAATCTGATAGCCACTCGCCATACATCGACCATCGCCCATCCCCCATCATTCCCTCAGCAAGGCCGGAAGACCGGCCTAAACAGGAGAAATCGAAATGGCACGACTCGGTGGCGATGTCCAGGAAATGGAACAACTCCAGGGACAGCTCAAGCAGCGCAGCGGCGAGATCCAGCAGCTTCGCAGCGGACTGACCAACATGGTCCAGAACACGTACTGGGAGGGCCCGGCCGCCAGCCGTTTCAAGAGCGAGTGGAACGGCCAGTACAGCAGCAGCCTCCAGAACCTTGAGAAGCTCCTCGTAGAGCTGGGGGACGAAGTACGCCGCCGCAAGCAGGCACTCGTCGACGTTTCGAACTAACGGCGCGAAGACCGGAGCCGGGCCTGGACCCGGCTCCTCCAATCACTACACGAGGATCGACCGATGTCCGCAGAAGCCGACAACCTGGACCGTGAAGCGCAACACCTGGACAACCAGGCTCGGGACCTCGACGCAGTCGCGGGCGATGTCGAACGCGGCGGGGCCGACCTCACATCGATAGTCTCGACGCTTCGCACGCCATTCCTGCAGTCGGTCGGCAACACGTGGATTGGGCCGCAGGCAGAGAAGTTCATGAACGGCGCCCAGACTCGCTACGAGCGGCTCTCCCGCAACGAGGCGACGATGCGGGAAGTCGCGGCCGCCATGAGGCGCAAGGCGAACGAGAACCGCAACGAGGCGAACCGCAAAAGAGATCGGGCGCGCCAGCTGCGCCGCGAGGAAGAAGAGCGGAATCGTCAACGGCGATAGGTCGCCCTATTCCCTCGTCGCAATAACCAGTTAGAATCGCACTCACCTTCGAACGAGCGATCCGGGCGGGAGGCCAACCAGCCAGTGGCAGCCACCAAGCAAGCAAGCGGCGATGTCATCGGGCCGTACCGTCTCGAGGACTACCTCGGCGGGGGCGCGTTTGGCTCGGTTTGGCGGGCGGTTGAGATTTCCTCTGGCGAGAACGTCGCGCTCAAGCTGCTCGGGGCTATCGACCGAGTCGAGATTCGCGGCGAAATCGAACTTCTCGCGGCGACTGCTTCAAGCACTTCGGAACATGTGGTGCGTGTCCTTGGCGGCGACACTCTCCCCGTCCCTTATATAGCGATGGAGTACGTGGATGGATCGGACCTCGCGGAATCGCTGACGGAACGAGGCCGATTGCCGGTCGAAGAAGTCGTCGTCATCGGGACGGCGCTTGCCGATGCGCTCGTCGCCTTGGAGCGAGTCGAGATAGTCCACCGCGATGTGAAGCCAGGAAACGTTTTGCTGGCGAAGAACGGCGACATCAAACTCGCCGACTTCGGTATCGCGAAGATCGCAGGCTATGCGACGGTGACATCGACTCGCCAGGCGCCGATGACCATGGCATACGCAGCGCCCGAAGTCTGGGATGGGCACGCAACCAAGTCGTCCGACTTCTATGCGTTCGGGTGCTTGCTGTTCCAGTGCCTGGCGGGCAGACCGCCATTCGACGGAGGCGTGGGCGAACTCTACAAAGCGCACGCTGAGCGCCTTCCGAACCTGGACGGATTGCCGACCAATACCCCGCCGTCCCTGCGAGACATCATCAGTCGCTGCCTGGCGAAAGACCCGATGGCGCGTCCGGCGATGGCTGCGGAACTCTACGGTTCAATGCGCCGCGCATCAGTCGAACTGTCCGAGACCACAAACGCTGTGACGACGAGTTCCGAACCACGGAAGTTCGGCCCATGGCTCCGACGTGAGCCCGATCCCTCTCGACCGTGGACCTGGTACTGCGTCCACGAGGAGTCTGGTGACGAGGCGATCGTCGAGATCTATGGCTTCGCGACCGCGGCAGAAGGCCAGGTTCTTGAGGACGCCTACGAGAAGAACCCGGGAGTGGTTCCGTTTGGCGCCGAACGGATTCTTGGTCGTAATAGACTCCTCCTTCGACCGGGCGAAGGTTGGCTGACACCAGCGCCCGGCGACTCACTGTTCTGGGTGGCTCGGGAGAAACTGGTCGACGAGTCGCTGCCGGGGCTCACGCGAAGCCAGGTTGCCGAATCTGCCGCCAGTCTCGCGCAACTAAAGGAAACCGCGAGCAGGCTCCAACTGCCGCTCGAAATCAGTTCGCGGACACTCGTTTGGACGGCGGACGGAGTGCGCGTCATTCGACCGGGACTACCGACTGTGAACCAGTCTGCGGACGATGCGGCGGCCATCGCGTGGCTTGCCGCCGGCACTGAACCGGAAATCGGAACCAAGGCAAAGGCGGCGGGAACTCTTGCCGGAGTGGCCGCAGTGCTCGCGCCACCGGTGCCAGACGTCGGAGTAGCACTTCCTGCCACTGACGCGACAAGCCTTGGACCGGGAGGCCTCAGTCCCGACTCAACGATGGTAACCACCATGGGGCGCATGGACCGAGTCGAGGCAGCGCCTCAAGAGGTGCCCGAACCCGAATTCGTCGAGGCCGTTGCGGCACCCGTCGCCGTTGCAGATCCTCCACCTCCCCCACCGAAGCGTCGATTCGGCCTCATTCCATTGGTGGCGACGGGCGGAGCAGCCGCCGGTTTGTTGCTCGGCGCCTTCGCTTTGTTCACGAACGGCGGCGGCGAATCCCTTCCTCCGACACCGACCCCAGTCGCGGAAGCCTTTGAAATCAAGGCCATTGACTGCTCTCCTTCGACTGCCGACATCGGCGCGCCGATCGCGTGTGATGCAGTCGTCGGAGCTAAGACAGATCAAACGACGTTCGCCTGGGAGGCGGACGGCGGGACGCCCCCATCTGGATCAGAATCGAAGTTCGCGACCTCGTTCGCGACGGATGGCCCAAGGAAACGAATATTCCTTAAGGCGTGCAAGGGCGAGTCCTGCGTTGAAAAGTCAGCGTTCGTATCGGTGAACGACCCCTCGATTGGGCCACCTCCGGAAACGGCCTTCACCTGCGCACCAAACCCCGTTCGGTCGGGTGAGCCGATTTCGTGCGCTGCTCTTGCCGCCGGAGAAGGACTCAAGTGGACCTGGGATGCACCCGGCGGGAGCAATCCCACGGGTGCGGAGAAGACTTTTGCTACGACCTTCAGTGGCACGAAGGTCAATGAGGTCACTCTGACAATCTGCCGGGTGGTCGGCGAGAAGCAGGCCTGCGCGACAGGCAAACAGACGATTCTTCTTCTCGAAGACGCTACGCAGGCACCGCCGACCGCAACCCCGAAACCGGGGGGCGGCAATACGAACACCGGACCGACGCCTGTTCCTGTGCCAATCGTCGCCTCAGTCCTTTGCACACCACAGACGCCGAAGGTGAACGAGCCGGTGACGTGCAGCGCTTCCATCACTGGGAGCGTAGAGAAGCGGACGTGGTTGGCCTCGGGAGGTTCACCCGCCTCCGGAAACGGCACCACATGGGTTGGAACGTTCACGGTTGCCGGGCCGAAGACCATCCTTCTGGACGCCTGTAACGGCGCTGGTTGCTCATCGCAGTCTGGCAACGTCGCCGTTACTGACCTGCCTGCTCCGACGTTTGAACTCCTTTGCAGGCCGGGCGTGATCAGGATCGCCGCGCCAATCACCTGCACGACGAATGTGAACTCTGGCAAGGTCACATCCTGGTCCTGGAACGCGCCAAGCAGCGCACCAGCGACCGGGACCGCCGACTCATTCATCGGTAATTACAACACCTATGGAACCAAGTCTATTTCGGTAGTCGCTTGTGACGGCTCCGCGTGTTCGACACAAGGCGCTAACTTTCGCGTACTCGCACCGTGGGAGCCGGATGGCAACGAACAGCCAGGGCCAGCGCCGACTAATCCTCCCGAACAGCCGACGCCAACGCCGACTTCAGTAGCAACAAACACTCCGGTGCCGAATGCGCCTCCGACTAACACGCCGACGATCACGCCGACGCCGATCCCAGGCTCAACGAACACACCGACCCCGACATCCACACCCGTGCTGCCCACGAATACCCCGACTGCTACGCCGGTGGTCCCAATCCCTGCCGCGCCGTCCGCACTGAGTCCATTTGCCTACAACTGCGGGAAGATCGAGCTGTCCTGGGTCGACAATAGCAACAATGAAGCCGGTTTCCGCTTGTACTACAACGGCGTCCTAAGGGGCACGGTCGGGCCGAACGTCACGGCCTTCAACGATGATGTCCAGCTGGCGGTTGGTGCCAATGTGACCTGGGAAGTACGGGCCTTCACCACAGGTGGAGAGTCTGCTGGAGCATCCAACTCTTTCTTTGCTCCGGGCTGCGCATCACCTACGAACTTGACTGTTTTCGCGTATGGCTGCGGGATCGCCGAACCTTCCTGGACAGACGTCCTGGTAGGCATCGTGTACAAGGGGCAGCCAATCAACGAGTCCGGGTTCCGGATTTACCTCAATGGAGTACTGAAGGGCCAGGTGGCGCCAGACGTCACGACGTACCATGCGACAGGAGTACCCACGAATCAATTCGTGACCTTCGAAGTCAGGGCCTTTTACGGCGGGCTCGAGTCATCCGCTGCGTCGAACAATTATTTCCAACCTCCGCCGGTGAACTGTCCGTAGTCCAAATGATCCGGCCGTAGTTTTCCTCACAAGCATCACCAGTTAGAATCGCGCTCACCTTCGAACGAACGGCTCGAGCGGGGAGGACGTCAGCTCAGTGGCAACAACCCGGCAGACCATCGGCGAAGTCGTAGGCCCGTACCGACTCGAGGAATATCTCGGCGGGGGTTCGTTCGGCTCCGTCTGGCGCGCCGTCGAATCGGCCAGCGGGAACGTTGTTGCGCTCAAACTGCTTGGTGCGGTGGACCGCGTCGAGGCTCGCGGAGAGATTGAACTTCTCGCGGCGACGGCTTCCAGCACGTCGGAGCACGTAGTGCGAGTTCTTGGTGGGGACGTCCAGCCTGTCCCGTACATCGTCATGGAGTACGTCGATGGCTCGGACCTCGCGGAATCGCTGACCGAACGAGGCAAGCTCCCCGTCGAAGAAGCCCTCCAGATTGGGACGGCGCTCGCGGATGCGCTCGTCGCGCTGGAGAGGGTGGGCATCATCCATCGGGACGTGAAGCCCGGGAACGTCCTCCTCGGCAAAGACGGGTCTATCAAACTCGCGGACTTCGGTATTGCCAAGATCGCCGGCTTTGCGACAGTCACGTCCACACGCCAGGCGCCGATGACCATGGCCTACGCCGCGCCGGAAGTCTGGGATGGCCACGCGACCAAGACCTCCGACTTCTATGCCTTCGGCTGTGTCCTCTATCAGTGCCTCGCCGGAACCGCCCCTTTTGAAGGCGGAGTCGGGGAACTCTACAAAGCACATGCGGAGCGGCTCCCAAACCTGGGTTCCTTCCCGCCCAACACGCCTCCTTCGTTACGAGAACTCATCGGGAAGTGCCTTGCCAAGGCCCCAATCGACCGACCACCGATGGCCGGAGAACTCCTGGCGTCGATGCGACGGGCTTCGGTAGAACTTTCAGACATCACGAACGCGGTCGCGACGAGTTCGGAGCCTCGAAAGTTTGGGCCGTGGCTCCGGCGGGAACCTGACCCGGAGAGGCCATGGTCGTGGCATTGCGTCCATGAATCGACTGGCGAAGACGCAATCGTCGAACTGCACGGCTTCGCAACGCCCGAGGGTGGGGACCCTCTTGAGCGCGCGTACGAGAAGAACGCGGCGATCGTTCCCTTTGGTGCGGAACGCATACTCGGGCGGAACCGCCTGCTCCTGCGACCGGGCGAGGCATGGTTGACTGACGTGCCGGGCGAGTTCATGTTCTGGGTTGCTCGCGAAAAGCTCGTCACGGTGCCGTTCGGGCCGCTTTCGCGCCAGCAGATTGCGACCGCGGCTGGAACGCTAGCCCAACTCAAGGAGGCCGCTGAAACGGCGGGCCTCCCTATCGAGATCAGTCCTCGAACTCTCGCTATGACGGCCGTGGGCGTGCGACTCGTACGGCCGGGGTTGCCGCCTTTAGACGCATCGGTCGCCGACGCGCAGGCGATTGTGTGGCTCTTAAACGGCGCGGACGAAGAGTTGGCTACGGCCGCAAAGGCAGCCACGACACTTGCTGGCCTGGCGGCAGCACTCGCAGCGCCCTTGCCCGATGTCGGCGTGGCCGTCCCAGCAAGCGACGCAACGAGCATCAGCGCCGAAGGCCTCGGACAAGCCTCTGGCGTGTTCCCTCTCCTGGGCCGAGCCGAAGAGGGTCAGCGTCAAGCGGTCGATCCGACCGACACTGCGCCGCTCGCACCTCCAATCACTCAAACCGCGCCCGCCGAGCCACCGGCCCGGCGACGATTCGGCATCGTTCCTATGGTCGCATCCGGAGCCGCTGCTGCAGGGCTGCTGTTGGGGGCATTCGCCTTCTTTCAAGGTGGAGACGGCAGCGACCCTCCGCCCACGACGCCGACGCCGGTTGTCGAAGCGTTCGCAATCAAGTCCGTGGACTGCTCTCCCTCGACAGTCGATATCGGTGTTCCAGTTGCCTGCGATGCCGTGCTGGGCGGCGTCTCCGACAAAGTGAGCTTCGTTTGGGCCGCGGAGGGGGGAACTCCGGCGGAAAGCACCGATGCGAAGTTCGCGACGGTCTTCGCCGCCGACGGGCAGCGGAAACGGATCATTCTTACGGCCTGCGACGCCGATCAGAAGTGCGTCGAAAAGTCGGCCTTCGTTTCCGTGAACGACCCGTCAATTGGCCCACCTCCGGAGACAGCGTTCACCTGCGCCCCGAACCCCGTGCGCTCGGGCGAACCCGTAGCCTGTGCTGCACTCGCAGCGGGCGATGCCCTCAAGTGGACGTGGGATGCGCCTGGCGGGAGCACCTTAACTGGCACAGAGAAAGCTTTCGCGACCACGTTCACAGGCACGAAAATCAATGAAGTGACTCTGACGATCTGCAAGGTTGTCGGCGAAAAACAGGCGTGCGCAACGGCGAAGCAGACGGTGCTCCTTCTCGAAGACGCGACGCAGACTCCGCCAACGGCAACACCAAAGCCGGGCGGCGGCGGTGTTGTACAACCCACTCCAATCCCGGCGCCGATAG
>Ga0154020_10004912_pt1 | contig 15872 bp, 7 predicted proteins | sample Klosneuvirus_201_FD_109709 | JGI IMG/M metagenome (GOLD analysis project Ga0154020, IMG submission 109709) | Active sludge microbial communities from wastewater, Klosterneuburg, Austria - Klosneuvirus_20160825_MG | ecosystem: Engineered > WWTP > Aerobic digester > Activated sludge | place...
CGGAAGCGTGCGTCTTCGCACCGGATGGTCGGGCGATCGCATTTGTCCGCCGCCTGAGCTCCGGCGGAGTTGTCTTCAATCAGATCTGCACGGTGTCGGTTCGGTAGGTCACGTTTTCTGTAAGGACGACGGGGCGTTTTCTTCTGTAGCAGGTGAATGCAAATCGTACCATCGATCCGAAAAGGTCCCAATTCCGGCTCCTCAGGAGTCAGCATCGCCCCTGCAATTTCATTGAAGGAAAACATCCCGGCCCGGGGAACCAGACGCCCCCTACCCATCAGCACTTGGACGGGCGCCGACAAGTTTCCTGTCGCCATCCAGGCGGCTTCCCGACGCGGATTATCGCTTTCATTCTAATTCTCCCTGTTGTATAAAACAGAAGCCTATTTCCGTGAGAATCAGCCCTTCAACAACCCGTTCCCGCGCCAGCGCACTGCGATTGCTGGTGGCCGTGTGGGTGGTTTGGATGACGGGAATGGGTATCAGCTTCGGCGCCACTTACAGCGGAAGCTATCGGAATCCAACGACGATCCTGGTCGGTACCGTAGCGGCGCCTCCGGGACCGTATCCTTCGTCGATCAGCGTTTCAAATCTACCGGGAGTTGTTTCCAACGTGACCGTCATCCTGACCAACTTTAATCACACGGTCCCGGATGACGTCGACATCCTGCTTGTCAGTCCCAGCGGACAGAAGCTCTTGATGATGTCCGACGCCGGCGGGGACAACGCCACGGGATTCATCCGCCTCACCTTCGCGGACGGCTTCACAACGCCGCTGCCAGATTCAACGCGCATTCTTACCGGCGACTATCGCCCGACCAACTATGGCGCGGGCGACACGTTCCCGACCCCGGCACCCGCATCGCCCTACGGCGCCAGTTTCAAAGTGTTCGAAGGCATCAACCCGAACGGCCAATGGCGGCTGTTCGTCACGGACGACGTGGTCGGAGCCGGCAGTGGCTCGATCGGCGGCTGGTATTTGAACCTCACCACCTTCGCAGCGCCGCCGGTCATCGTCGCCCAGCCTCAGGACCAGGCGGTGCAACCGGGAGCCAACGTCACGTTCAATGTCGATGTCAGTGGACCCGGTCCGTTCGGCTTCCAGTGGATGCGAAACGGGCAGGTGTTCATCCCGTTTGGCCAGGCGAGTTCCACGCTTCAGCTGTTCAATGTCACAACAAACGACGCAGCTTTTTACTCCGTGATCGTGACGAACGCAGGGAATCGTCAGGGTGTTCAAAGTCGGCGTGCGCGGCTGGACATTCTCGGACCACTCACGGTGGTGAATCCGCCAGAAACCGTCGTGGTCGCCCCCGGCAAGGACGTTGAATTGTTCGTCGGCGCCACTGGTAATCCGCCGCTTCGTTACCAGTGGACGTTGAACGGTATTCCCCTGCCCGGCGAAACCAACGCCTTGCTGTCGCTCTTCAAGTTGACCCCGGACATGGGTGGTAATTTTCAGGCGCTCGTCTGGAATGGTGACGAAGCGCTCACGACGGATCCGGCGCTGGTGCTGGTGCGGCCCGGCAACCAGTTCACTCCGGACGACAAATTTGAAGCGCGCCCGACCATCGAAGCTCCGCGCGGAGTGATTCAAGGCGACAGCTCCAAGGCACGCCGCGAGTTTGGTGAACCGATTCGTCCCGGCGGCGGCCAGACCGTTTGGTTCGAATGGATCGCCGTTGAATCCGGTGTCGCCACCTTCACCAGTCGCGGCAGCACTTTCGACACGTTCCTCAGCGTGTTCACGGGGCAGGCTGTGAACAACCTCACACCGATCACCAGCGATGATGATCGGGGCGGCTTCTACACCAGCTCCTTCCAGTTCAACGCCGAGCGCGGTCAGCGCTACCAAATCCAACTCGACGGCCTCGGCAGGAACAGCGGCGGTGGCGAGTTCACGATCAACTGGGATTTGGAAGTGACGCAGGAAGTTGTTCCCGTGCTCGTCGAGGAACCGCAACCGCAGGCAGTAGTCATCGGTGACCGCGCCGAGTTCCGCATTAAAGTGGATTCCGAGGACGTGCAGTATCAGTGGTTCTTCAACGGCAAACCGATTCGCGGAGCCGTCGAGAATGTATTGGTCATCCCTAACGCGAAATCCGAGCACGTCGGCGAATACTCCGTCCGCGTCCTGAACCGTTTTAATCGTTTCGTGCTCAGCCCGGTCGCGGTGCTGCAGATCGGATCGATTGGCGGATTCCTCTGGGGAGACAAGCAGGAGTATGTGATGTATTCGCTGGGGCTCGGCCAGTTTATACCCATCGGAGCAGGAGACTCGTTTTATTGGGAAAGACCCTCAGCTGCGAATCGCCAAGCCAGTGATCCGAATCCGTGCGGCAGCCCGTTTACCGGCACTCTATGGCGAGGTCTTGAAGCCACAAACGCTGGCGTGATCGAAGTCACTACCATCGGAAGTGAAATTCCAGCTCGAATGGCAGTCTACCGTTTTTCCACCAATGCGGGCATAATCTCATCCATGCAGCTCGTATGCGACTTGAGTAGCGCTAGCAACGGTCTGCCAGCAATTGCCAAGTTTGACGGTGTCCAAGGAAGCAACTACGTAATCGTCGTCGAAGGCTACGACGCGTCCGGTAACCTCCAACTCAACTGCCAGATGGGCATCGCCCCGGCGCTTACCAACCCTCTTCTCCACTACTTCGTTCCGGAAGGTGGCGGCGTAGTCCTCAGCATGCCAGCGACGAATTGGATTCCCCAACCTTCCTGCCAGTGGCGCCTTAACGGGGTGAACATTCCGGGCGCGACTAACCCCACGCTTACTCTCAGCAACTTCAGCGAGCTTGGCGTTGGCACCTATTCCGTCTACGTCAGCAACTTTGTCAGCAGCGCTACTCGCGATGTCGCGCTCGTGTCTCTCGTTGGACCGTTCACGGTAAATCACTGGTGGACCACCAACTCGGGCAAAGTCGGGTTCAGTCTCAGTACGAGCAACTCCATGCCATTTGTGCTGGAGACCAGCACCAACCTCAACGGCTCGTGGAGTCCGATCGCAACGAATCCCGATCCCTTCAAAGTTCTCTTCTACACGAACGGAAATCCGTTCGCGACGCCCCAGCGCTTCTTCCGCGCTGCTCCTTGGCCGCCGCTTAGCCCCTGACCGCCCTTCATCGTGATCCCGGCTCGACCAACATGGACGTGGTGCACTCTGCTCTGGCTCGCCTTGGCCCAGATCAGCCTGCTTCCATCCTCGTCCGCACAATCGCCAACTGTCGCGGGGACCAAAACCAACCCACCACCCATCATCCTTACCGTCGAAGGCACCAACGTCTTCGTGCAACGATTCTCCTCCAACGCGTGGGAAAAGGCATACCCGAGCCAAATTCTGGGAGCCAAGGACCGCGGCCGCACCGGCAGCCGCAGCCGCGCCAGCGTCCGGCTCTCCGACCTCAGCATCATGCGCATCGCAGAGCGGAGCGAGTTTGAGATCCAGCCGCTGCCCGACAAGGAAGTCGAAGCCGAGTTCAGTCTGTTCCGCGGACTCATGTATCTCCTGAACCGCGACCGCCCCGGCAAGCATCGCTTTATCACGCCCACCGCCACCGCCGCAACGCGCGGCACGGAGTTCACCCTCGAAGTCGAGGAAGCCACGGGCCGCACCACTCTCACCGTTCTCGAAGGCGAAGCCGAACTTAGTAACGCCGCCGGCGCCGTCCGCATCAAGCCCGGCGAACAAGGCACCGCGACACTGGGACAGCCGCCAACCAAAACTGCCGTGGTCGAAACTTTCCGCGCCGTGCAATGGTGCTTGTACTACCCAGGAATTCTCGACCTCGACGAACTGCCACTCACCGCAACGGAACGCACTCGCCTCCAACCGTCCCTCGACTTCTATCGCTCGGGAGATCTGCTTCGCGCCGTCTCCGCCTTCCCCATCGAACCACCGCCCACATCCGACGCGGAGAAAGTCTACGGAGCCTCGCTCCTCCTTGCCGTCGGCCAAGCCGATCAATCAGCTGCTCTCCTGAGTTCCCTTGCCCAACGCACCGGCACCAACGCGATCTCCCATCGCCTCGCTGAGGCGCTTCGCGTCGTCATCCACACCGTTGCCCAAACGGAAACGAACACCCTTGTTCCCTCGACATCGTCCGGACTGACACCGCAACTCGCCACCGAACTGATCGCCAAATCCTACGCCGACCAGGCAAGCCTTCGACTGGACGATGCGCTGCTTTCCGCCCGACTCGCCACCCGCAAATCACCCGCCTTCGCCTTCGCCTGGGCGCGTGTCGCTGAGCTCGAATTCGGCCAGGGCAACATTCGCCGCGCCATGAACGCGCTCGACCGCAGCCTTTCGCTTGCCCCACACAACGCCCAAGCCATCGCTCTGAAAGGCTTCTTGCTCAGCGCGCGCAATGAAATCCGTGCCGCCATCCCTTACTTCGACCGCGCCATCGAACTCGACGGCGGACTTGGAAATGGGTGGCTGGGACGCGGCCTCTGCAAAATTCGGCTCGGTGATGCCGAAGCCGGTCGTCTTGATCTCCACGTGGCCGCCACCACTGAACCCCGCCGCTCCCTCCTCCGCAGCTACCTCGGCAAGGCCTTCAGCAACGAAGGGGATCATCGCCATGCTGAAAAGGAGCTACTGCTCGCGAAGGAAATCGACGAGGGCGACCCAACTCCATGGCTTTACTCTGCTCTGTTGCTGCAACAGCAGAACCGCATCAACGAGGGCATCCGCGACCTCGAACACTCGCGGGAGCTGAACGACAATCGCGCCCTCTACCGTTCCCGTCTCTTGCTGGATCAAGATCGCGCTGTCAGCGGCGCAAACCTCGCGAACCTCTACCGCGACGCCGGCATGGCCGAACTCAGCGCCCGAGAAGCCGGTCGCGCCGTGAACCTCGATTATGCAAATCACTCCGCCCACCGATTCCTCGCGGACAGTTTCTATGCTCTTCGCGACCCTTCAGGGTTTAGCCGGCGCTACGAAGGTGCATGGTTCACCGAGTACCTCCTCGCGAATCTCCTCGCTCCCGTCGGCGCCGGAGGCCTGTCACAGACTGTTTCCGAGCAGGAATACTCAAAACTCTTCGAGCGGGATCGATTCGGTTTTGCGTCAGCATCTACGTTTGAGTCCCATGGGGCATGGGGCCAGAAAGTTGTTCAACACGGAACATGGGGCAGAAGCTCCTACGCTGCAGAGTACTCTTACTTTCGTGACGACGGTTGGTACAAAAACAACGACTTGGAGAGCCATACTGGCCTCATCGAGTTCAAACACCAGTTGTCGCAAAGTGACCGCCTCTACTTTCAGGCGAACTATTTCAACAGCAAATACGGTGATCAAGCGGAGCACTACTCCCGCAGCGAGGTGAACGAGGGGATTCGCAACACCGAGCGCATTGAGCCGTCGACCCTCGTTGGAATGGACCATGAATGGAATCCCGGGCATCACACACTCCTGCTTCTAGGACGAGTCGGCAGCGAGCTTTCACTGAGAAACCCGGAACAAACCCAATTGTTCTTCGATCGTGGATTGGGAGGTCCAATACGTGAAGTTTTGGATCATCGATCAACCAATCAATATGAACGAACGACTGAAAGTCTCTCTGGCGAGATCCAGCATATTGGAACAACTGGTGACCACAAATGGGTGATGGGTGGCAGGGTTCAAAGTGGCAAAATCGATTTGCACAGCCGCCAGATGAGCGGCGCAATCAATTTTGACGGAACTCTTATCCCCTCCTCGTATGCCAGTTCTGAAAACTCATCGCCCAGCTTTAACGGACAATCGCTCTATATCTACGACTTTTGGAGTATCTGGCCTACGCTGACTACAGTCGCCGGAATATCCTACGACTGGCTCAGTCGGCCTGTAAATTTCCGCTACTCTCCGGTTTCACGCGAACACGACAACGTAGAGCAAGAATCACCCAAAGGCGGAATAATCTGGACCCCTCGCGATGACACCGTCATCCGTGCCGGCTACTTCAAGAATCTGGGCGGAGTAAACTTGGATCAAGGTATACGAATCGAACCGTCCCAAATCGCAGGGTTCAATCAATCCTACCGAAGCCTGACACCAGAATCCGCTGCAGGTGGTGGCGATGCCGCAAAGCTTGAAGGCTGGAATGCCGCTATCGAAAACAAGTTCGGCACCAAAACATTTGTCAGCATTTCGGCTGAACTTCTCTCATCGCAACTCAACCGGTCCGTCGGAGTCGTCAACTTCGGCGCGCTCAATCCATCCCCTCTCTACGGAAGCCAAACGCGCGAGAACATCGACTATCGGGAGCGAAACCTCTTCATAACTTTGGATCAAATGGTGGGAGACGACTGGACTTTCGGCCTCCGCTATCGGCTCTCGAAGTCCGAGATTGAGCGGACCTTCCCAGAGATTCCAGCGACAGCCATTCTCCACAACGGCATAGAACGCACCTCAGACTTCGAATCCGTCCTCCACCAACTCCAGCTCTCCGCTCTCTACAATCATCCCTCCGGCTTCTTCGGACGCGGCTGGGGCATCTGGTCAGTGCAGAGCAATCAAGGCTACACGCCGGACCGCCCGGGCGACAACTTTTTGCAGTTCAACGTCGAGGCTGGCTGGCGCTTCTTCCGTCGCCGAATGGAAGCCCGCGTCGCCCTGCTCAATCTCACGGACCAGAACTACCGCCTCAACCCGCTGAACCTCACCGCCGAGCTCCCCCGCGAACGCGAAGTTGTCGCCTCTCTGCGCTTCAACTTCTGAGTCCATTCGCAACGGAAACTTCTTCCTGTCTCCGTCCCGCCCGAGCCCCTAAGCTGCGCGCAACATCGCGCATGAAGAAATGGCGGGACAAAATAAGCGCCTCGTGGCGGCTCACCCTCGCGGGAGCAATCGTCACCGCGTTGCTGGGACTGACCGCGCTCGGCTTCTGGAAGGAGCTACGATTACTCGGCTACGACAGCCTTTTCCTGCCATGGAAACCCACCCGTCATATCGAGGACTTTCATATCGTCTACATGGACGATCGCGCATTCAAGGAACTGAGGCAGGCGAACATGATGAGTTGGGACCTCGGTCTTCACGCCAAACTCGTCGACCGAATGACACGCGACGGCGCGAAGCTTGTAGTTTTCGATGTCGTCTTCACCTATGACACGACCAACACGGCCAAGCAGCTCTTCGCGGACGCCATCCGCCGCAATGGAAAGGTCGTCCTCGCCGCCTCCTTGGAACAACGCAAGCAGCACCAGATTCATTCCAAGGGGCCGGTTTTTGCCTGGGAGGAACTGGCCGACGCCGCAGCGGCTTCCGGCGTAGCTGAAATCGATGCGCCTCGCGACGCAATCGCGCGGCAGTACATTCGTGGCCCCGAATACTCAGACACCTGGGCCAGCCTTCCGTGGGCCGCAGCCACCGTGGCCAAATTGCCGATTACAAAAGCGCCAAACTCGCGCCAGCCGGACTTTTGGCTGAATTACTACGGCTCCGCCTTGAGCCTTCCCTCATTCAGCTACGCCGATGTCTTCGATCAGCCTGAGGGTTACTTCAAAGACAAAGTCGTCTTCATCGGAGCCCAACCCAAGACCTTGAAGGCGCACGACGAAGCGGATGTCATTCGCACACCGCACTCGCGGTGGCCGGGCGAATTTGGAGACCTATTTCCGGGCGTTGAAGTGTGCGCCACCGCCTACCTCAATCTATCGCGCAGCGACGGTTTCATCGAGATCTCCCTCCCTGCGCAAAGTAGCATTGTATTGCTGGTTGGTCTGGCGCTCGGAGCGATCATGGTTCAATTCAAACCGTGGCCGGCCGCCGGCCTTTCTCTCGTCGCGTTACCAATTTGCTTTGCCGCCGCACTCCAGGTCGCCGAGCACCGCCTTTGGTTCGGCTGGCCGGTCATCGCCTTCGTCCAAATTCCCGCTGCACTGGCGTGGTCTATTGGCACGCGGGTCGTGCGTTTGAAGTTCGAGAAGGACGTTCTCGCCCGCACGCTCGAGGAAACCACCAAGCTCGTCGAGGCGACCAAAGCGACCGCCCAGCAACGACCTGCCCAGCTTATTCCCGATCACACCCTGCTCAAGCGCGTCGGGCGCGGAGCCTACGGCGAAGTCTGGCTCGCGCGCAATGCCATCGGCGCCTTTCACGCGGTGAAGATCACCCGTCGCGCCGGATTCCCGGGCGATGAACCTTACGAACGCGAGTTCCGTGGCATCCAAAAGTTCATGCCCATCTCGAGGTCGCACGCCGGCTTCGTGAACATTCTCCATGTCGGACGCGACGACGAGCAGCGCCACTTCTACTGCATCATGGAAGCCGGCGACGACAAGACCACCGGCCAGAAGATCGATCCCGAGACCTACATTCCCAAGACGCTCGCCGGGGAACTGGAGTGGCGCGGCAAGCTCAGCCCGGACGAGACGCTCAAACTCGGTCTCGCACTCGCCGCCGCATTGGAACACCTCCACCAAAACCAGCTCATCCACCGCGATATCAAGCCCGGCAACATCATCTACGTGAACGGGGCGCCGAAGTTCGCGGACATCGGGCTCGTCACCGATATTCGCAGCGCGGGCAAGGACGTCTCCTTCCTCGGCACGGAAGGCTACATCGCTCCCGAAGGCCCAGGATCGCCGTCAGCGGATGTGTATGCGCTCGGAAAGGTTCTCTACGAGGCGGCGATGGGACGGGACCGCCGGCTGTATCCCGAGGTCCCGACCGCGCTCTTCGAGGAGCCGAGCGAATCCGTCATCCGGCAGCTGCACGACGTGATCAATCGCGCCTGCGAAATGTCGCCGCACGACCGCTATCAAACCGCCGCTGCACTCCATGCCGACCTGTTGAAGATTCAACAGGCGAGGCGCTGAACACGGCGGGCCGTCCCAGACCGCGCGTCCTACTTCAAACCGCTCAGGAACTCGACGAGGTTCCGCAGGTCCTGCTTCGTCAGCACCTGACGCAGTTCCTCCGGCATGCCGCTCAACCCGCGCTGGCGTTCCTTGATGTCCGCCTTCTTCAATTTGAGAATGCCGTCCTCGGGCGAGTTCACTTCGATCTCATCCGCAGTTTCGTTCTTCAACAAGCCCGCGTAAATCGCGCCGTCCTTCATTGTCACCAGCACATTCTCGAATCCGGCAGCGATGTGCTTGTTCGGGTAAATAATCGACTCAAGGATGTACTCGCGAGTCTTGGCTGCGCCGAGCTTGCTCAGGTCCGGACCGACCTCGCCGCCTTCGCCGCCAGCTTTGTGACACCGCACGCACGAAACTTCCGCGCGCTCGATGAAGATCTTCTTTCCTTCCTCAACGTTGCCGCCCTGCAGGCACTCGCGATAAGCACGCAAGTCATCCTCAGCCGGACGCGCACGCTCAAACTTCGTCAGCTTGTCCTTCACTTCCTGCGACTGACGCTGCTGCGCCGCGGCGATGAGATCAAGCTGAACTTCCGCCGGCACCTGCTTCACAATCAACTTGTCGAGCCATCCGGAAATAATCTGGTCGGCCGTCGCACCGGGAACCGTCGCCAGTGCGGCGAACGCCGACTGCTTTTCGCCCACCGTTCCGCTCTCCAACGTCGTGCGCAGCTTGGCAGTCGCATCGCTCGGCTTAAGGCGCGCCTGAATCTTGGTCGCTTCATTGCGCAACCCTTCGTCGCTGGCCGCGAGCGAAATCTTCACCGCGTCGGCGAGCTTGGAAGCCTTCAGCGAGGACAGCGCCTTGAGCGCTTCCAAACGCACGTCGCCGCGTTGCTTGTCGTCGCTGAGCAGTGCAAACGCTGCGTTCTCGCCTTCCTTGATGCCCAGCTTGGTCGCGACCTTGATCGCCGCCAGCTTCACCGTTGGGGAAGGATTGTTGAGCAGTGCATCAATGTTCTTCTGCACGACCTTCGTGGCTGCGCCGGCGTCGCGCTTCTCGTAAGGACGCCACAAGCCGGTGATGCGATCGCGGCCGGACGGCTTCGCCCAATCACCAAAGGACGTCACAGCTTCGGCGCGAACTGCGCTCGGAGCAGAGGAGTTCAACGCGAAAGCCGCCAAAGTGTTCGCATTCGCCGCGGTGCCGAGACGGAACTGCGCGCTGACGATGCGGCGGGTCAACGGTTGCACGAGCACGTCCGATTCGTCTTCCGGCTTCGACTTCTTCAGCGCCGCCACGGAAGCGCGTTGCGCCTTCGAGGCTTCTTCCGCGCGGGCGAGCAAATCCTTGTCATCAATCAACGCCGCCAGCTTCGGCAGCGCGGCCGTAATCGGCAAATCGCTGATGGCGCGCGCCGCTTCGAGCACGATCCACGGATTCTGATCCTTGAGGAAGTCTGCGACGGCGGGACTTTCCTGGCGTCGCAGCGCAACGACCACCGCAAGACGCAGGCTGGAATTTTGGTCACCCGCAAACTGGGCGAGGGTCTTCGCATCGGCCAGTGCGGCGAGCGCCACGACGCCCGCGTGACGAAGGTAACGATCTTTGTCGCTGTTCGCGCGGAGCATTTCCACGACAGCAGGCATCGCTTCCTTGCGACCGAGTTTGCTGAGCGAGATCGCCGCGAAGTAACGCGGACGCGCTTCAGTATCGGAGAGCAGTTTCACGAGACCGTCGTAAGCCTTCTCGGACCGAACATCGCCGAGCGTCTTCGCCGCCTGCGAGCGGACTTCCACATCCGCATCGCCAAGTAGCGGGAGCAGAGCGTTGACCGCGATGGGTGTCGTGCGGGCGATCTGGCCGAGGCCCCAGACAGCGTGGAGACGGGCGAGTTGTTGGTTGCCCGAAAGAGCACCCGCGAAGGTCTTGATGCTGCCGGCACCCTTCGCGGCGAGGGAGAACTGCGCTTCCTGACGCACGCGTTGGTCGGCGTGAGCCAGCAACTTTGCGAGTTCATCCGACGAACGCTGATCGAAGCCTTCCGCGATCAGCTTCTTCGTTTCGAGGACCAGCGGGCTGTTGCGCGTCTCGGGATCGAACACGCGATAGATGCGGCCCTTGCCGGTCTGGTTCCAGCCGTTGACCCAGTCGGTGAGATAGAAGCTGCCGTCCGGACCGAAATCGCCGTCGGTCACCAGCACGTCCCAAATGAAGTCGCTGCGATCGGTAACCTCGAAGCCCGCGCCCTTCGGCTTCACCGCGATGCTGTGGATGCCGCTGCCCGTACCGCCGCGGAAGTCGCAGAGGAAGAAGCGATCCTTGAAGCTGTCGTTCAAGCCCGTGCCCGGATAATACGTGAGACCGGACGGGCCGTTGCCGATGTTCGCCAGCGGCGGAAGAAGGTAGGCGGCCTGACCCTCGAAAGCCGGATAGCACATCCGCTCGGCGAGCCACGGACCACGCGCGTTCGGCGAGTTGATGAATTGCCAGCCCACGCGCCAGCCGCTGTCACCGCCCTCGACCACGTATACCCAGCGCGCCGGATCGCCGCCGTCCGAGTTGTTGTCGCCAGTCCAGAGGTTGCCGTATTGGTCGAACACCAGTTCCTGCGGATTGCGCAGGCCGGTCGCGAAGATTTCGAGATTCGCACCATCCGGATCGCAGCGATACACGACGCCCGTCTCGCGGTTCTCCACGATCTTGCCTTCCTTGTTTTTGATGTAGGAACCGCGATCACCGATGCTGAAATACAATTTGCCGTCGGGACCGAAACGAAGGCCGTGCAAGTCGTGACCAAGGAATCCCACACGCACACCGTAGCCGTAGCTCAACGATTTCTTCACGTCGGCGACGCCGTCGTTGTTGGTGTCCCGGAAATGCCAGAGATGCGGAATGTTCGCGAAGTAAACGTCGCCTTTGCGCGCGAGAACGCCGGCCGCAATGCCGTCCGCGACGCCGTTGAAGCCATCCGCGAAGACGGTGGACTTGTCCGCCTTGCCGTCGCCATCGCTGTCCCAAAGGAAGCGGAGACGGTCCGAGTGCTTCTTGTAATCCTCGATGCGTTTCCCCTCGTGCTTGGTCATGTAGGCAACACGCTCCTCGACGGTCTTTACCGCGAGTTCCTCGTCGAGCCAGTCCATGTGGCCACGGATGTCGGTGACACCCGCGTGCAGGCGGAACGTCTCGGCGACGTAGAAGCGACCCTGCTCGTCGATGCAGAAAGCGACCGGATTCGCGAGGTGCGGTTCCGCCGCGGCAAGTTCGACCTTGAGACCCTTGGCCACGCGGAAGCGTTTCAGCGCCAGCTCACCTTCATCGGACGCGGGCTGAACAGGCGGAGGATAAGCGCCCTTGCGATCCGTCATCTCAGCGGCCGGCAGCGACGCGGCGGAGAGAATTCCACAAACAAAAACGGCCCTGACGAGGGCCGAAACGAATGAAACTTTCAGCATGATAGGCGAAGAGGATATGCCTCAAACGCCCGGAATCAAGGGCTGAAATGGAGGAGAGTTGTCGTGAAAATAGAGGTCAGCGATAGGGCTGATGGAGCTCCACCTTCTGGGCTTTTCGCATCTTGATATTGAGCATCTCCACCACGACGGAGAAGGCCATGGCGAAGTAGATGTAACCCTTCGGAATGTGCTGATGGAAACCTTCTGCGACCAGCATCGAGCCGATGAGAATCAGGAAGCTCAGAGCGAGCATCTTGATCGTTGGATGGCGGTCGACGAAATCGCTGATCTGATTCACGAAAATTAGCATGATGATCATCGCGACAATCACCGCAGCGATCATTACACCGATCTGTTTCACCATGCCGACGGCGGTGATGACGGAATCGAGGGAGAACACGATGTCGAGCATGAGAATCTGCACGATGACGCCGTTGAAGGTCGGCGCCATCTTCTGAGTCTTCTCACCATCTACGCCCTCCAGTTTCTCATGGATTTCGAAGGTGCTTTTGCCGAGCAAAAACAGCCCGCCGAGAATCAGGATCAAGTCCTTGCCAGACACCGCGAGCTTGAAGGAGAAAATCGTTGGCTCCCAAAACGGTTTGTCGAGCTTCACCACCCAGGCGAGGCCGCACAGAAGAAGCACCCGCGTGATGAGCGCGAGGCCGAGTCCCCACTGGCGGGCCTTGCGCTGCTGATGGGCAGGCAGTTTACCACTGAGGATCGAGATGAAGATGATGTTGTCGATGCCGAGAACAATCTCCAGCAGCGTCAAGGTAAGCAGGCTGATCCAAATTTGCGGATCTGAAATCCAATCCATAGCGGCGGAATGAAACGCTCAGGGCGGGCGCGAAGTCAACACAAGGCTGCCGTCAGCGACCGTCAGCGCAGCAGCAACTCAATGAAATGAAGGTCAGCCGGCACGGTCACCTTCGGATTGGGCTTCGCGCTCTCAATGAGACGCACCGGCTGGCCGATGAGCTCGCAGGCTGCAGTGTCGTCCGTCACGAGCAAGCCCTTGTCACGCACGGCGCCCAGCGCCCTCTGAATCACGTCCACCCGAAACGTCTGTGGCGTTTGCACGGCCCAGAGCCTGGAGCGATCGAGATGACGCGCGATAATCTGCCCGTCGTCGGATTGCTTGATGGTGTCAGTCACTCGTTGGGCCGCGACTGCCGCGCCCATTTGCCGGGCTGCGTCCACGGTCGCCTCGATTAGCTCCGATGTCGTGCAGGGACGGGCGGCGTCTTGAATGGCGACAATCTCCGTCGACGCTGAGAGCGCCTGCAGGCCGTTCCACACGGAGTCCTGACGCTCCTTTCCCCCGGCGGCAAATCGGAACGGCTTCTCCAGTTCCAGCTTCTCGGCCAGCTCCTCGAAATCCGATTGAAGACCATCGCGCACAACCACCACGATCTCATCAATGCACTCCGCCTCATCGAAGCGCTCCCAAGTGTGGGCGACGACGGGCGCACCGCACACTTCGAGAAAGAGTTTGTCGATGTTCGGACCCATGCGGGTACCGCGGCCCGCAGCAACGATGATGGCGGATGTCATGCGGGAGCTATAGGCGGGCGTCGGCGAAGTTCAAAGTCGAAAGTCGTGGGAGGTGAAACGTGATGCGTGATGCGTGATGCGTGAGGACAGAACGTGACCTCCTGCTTCGTCACGAATCACGGATTACGTCTCACGCCGCACACCAATCCAGCACCTTGAGCTGAACCGTCTTCGATCCATTGAACTCATTCACCTGCGGCACGAACGCGACATCAAACCGGCCAACCGGCAACGCTCCGTCACCGACGTTCCACAGCACCGCCTCCACAGTTCGACGTCCGTCCGTCAGCCAGAGTTTCGCGTGCTTCTTTTCGGCGCCCATGCGCAGGAGCGGTTTCGCGTGGGAGACGCCGCGCATGACCAACCGCACGGCGGGATTCCCCATGCCGGTCTGCTCGAGTCGCTGCAACTCGCGCAGCCGTTCCAGAGTCAAGTCGGACGAAGTCACCTCGGCATCGAGTCGAAGCGACGGTTGAAACTGTTCGGGTTTCAGGGTGCGGCGGGCAAGGTCGTTCAATCTCGCGCGGAGCGGATCAATCTGGTCAGGGCGAATCGTCACGCCCGCCGCCATCGCATGACCACCGTGCCGGATCAGCAGTTCGTCGCATTCGCGCAATGCAGCCGCGAGATCGAAACCCTCGATGCTGCGACCAGAGCCGCGCCATTCGTCCCCTTCCCCGCCGATGATCAGCGTCGGACGATAGAACTCCTGCATCACCCGGGACGCCACGATGCCGACCACTCCGATGTGCCACATCAACTGTCCTTCGACGATGACGTGGTCTTTCTCAGGATTGAACCGCGCACGAATCGCACCGATGGCTTCGTCGGCGATGCTCCGCTCAATCTTCTGTCGCTCTCGATTCTGGGAGTCGAGAGACTGCGCGATGGGTTCGGCCTCAGCGCGGTCGCGCGCGAGCAACAGGCGAAGCGAGTCTTCAGCGGTCTCCAGTCGACCTGCGGCGTTCAAGCGTGGCGCGAGCTGAAATCCAACTTCATAGCCACCCACTTCGCCTTCGATACCCGCGACTTCCTTCAACGCAACCAAGCCAGGCCGCTGCGTGGTGTTGAGCCGTTCAATGCCAGCGCTGACGAGGATGCGGTTCTCGCCCGTCAACGGCACAAGGTCCGCGATGGTTCCGAGGGCAACAAGATCGAGATAGGGACGAAGATCGAACGTGTCCGCTCCCGGCAGGCCCGCAGACCGACCGTACTTCAGAATGGCGTGCGCGAGCTTGAAGGCGAGTCCGACGGAGCACAGCTCGCGAAAGGCGGGCGACGCCGCCGGAGTGAGCTGAGGATTCACGAGCGCCCGAGCCGCGGGTGCCGGGCTGGAGACCTGATGATGATCGAGGACAATGACGTCGACGCCGCGATCGTTGAGCCATCGAATCGTGTCGACCGCCGTGGATCCGCAATCGACGGCGAGCAGCAGCTTCGCAGGAAATTTCGCCAGGCAGTTCTCCACGCCTGACTGGCTGAGGCCGTAGCCTTCCTCCATGCGATGAGGCAAGTAGCTGTCCACCTTCCATCCCAGCGCACGGAGGATCTCGACAAGCAAGGTGGTGGACGTCACCCCGTCCACATCGTAGTCACCAAAGACGACCATCGCCTCGCCGCGTTCGCGCGCAGCGAAGAGTCGTTCCACGGCATCGCGCATGTTTGGAATCAGGAACGGATCCGCGAGGCTTTTGAGGCGGGGTTCCAGGAAGCGCGCGATGGGCTCCGGTTCGCTGAAGCCGCGATTGAGCAGGCATTGGGCGAGGAGCGGAGAAATCTTCAGCTCGCGCGAGAGGAAACTCGTGAGCGCCGGCTGGGATGGGGCGATGCTCCAGCGGTATTTCATCAGGTCAGCCAGCCGCGAAGCAGCTCGATGGATTTCTTCACAGCTTCGTATATGACAAGAATGTTCAGAGCAAGATAGATGACGGTGCCGAGGGACAACAGGTAGGCAAACCAAATCATGACGCCGTCTTCCTCCATCATACTCGCCGCGAGCAGGATGATGCAGTAACACGGCAGCGCGTTGGTCAGCGGGGGAAACGGCGGAAAGGGCAACGC
>Ga0154020_10004913_pt1 | contig 15871 bp, 15 predicted proteins | sample Klosneuvirus_201_FD_109709 | JGI IMG/M metagenome (GOLD analysis project Ga0154020, IMG submission 109709) | Active sludge microbial communities from wastewater, Klosterneuburg, Austria - Klosneuvirus_20160825_MG | ecosystem: Engineered > WWTP > Aerobic digester > Activated sludge | place...
AGCCCAAGCGTGCGGGCTCAGCGGACGGAGGTTGACGTTTGCGACCTTGCGAGTCTCATAACGCTCCGGAGCAGGCACCAGAGTCCGAATACTCCGGCCAGGGTGGCCAGTGGGAACAACGGCGCCTGGTAGCGGTCGATGCCCGTGCCGGTGAGCACCGCGAGCGCGATCGCGTGGACCCAGGGGAGCATGAAGATCGCCGCCTCCGCCCACCGCCGGGCGTGCCAGAGCCACGCGCACGCGACGAGCGACAGCAGCGCGAGCCCGACTTGCACCCACTTCCAGCGGCGCAGCGCTTCCCACGCCGCGTCGGAGATCCTGAAGTTGATCGGCAGGACATTCTGATCGTGGACGCGCCTTGTCAGGTCCGGGGTGAGGTGCCCGTAGTCCTCGGGCGGGTTCCAGAAGTTTGTTCGGTCTCCGGACCGCCAGGCGCTCCCCCACCACTCGTGCTCGCGGAAGCCCGGGTCGCTCATGGGCCAGAGCCCCGCGAGGTTCAGAGCGCCTCTGAGAACAGCCCGCCAGTGGCGGTCCGGCCACCGCCGCGCGGATTCGTCCGCGATGATCTGCAGCCGGCGCTCGCTCGCGATGCAGGGGTGCGAGGCGCCGCCCCGGGCAGCAAGACGGGAGCGGTCCACGAGGCGGATGACCTCGAATCCCGAGGGGCTGGGGGTCGATGCGAGCCGCGCCGCCGCAGCGCGGTCGAACGCCGCGGATTGGTTCAGGTCGAGGATGCCCGCGTCCGAGGCGCTGAGCACCCGGGCGTATTGCGAGCCGACCGCAAGCGCCGGAACGCCAAAGGTGCGCGCGTTGCGCAGGCTCCACGGGGCGAGGAGCGCCAGGGCGCTCGCGAGACAGAGCGCCGCGGCGGCGAGGGCTCGCCCCGGCCCGCAGCAACGGGCCACCGCAAGAAGCACGATGATGGGGCACAGCGCCACGACGACTTGCAGGTTGCCACGCGTGTACGCGGCGACAGCCGCGAGCACGCCCGAGAGAATGGCCCACCAGACCCAGTGACGCCCCGCGCGGAACGCGGCCCATACGGCGAGCGTGGCCGCACCCGTCGCCAGCATCTCCGGCATCGCGTGGCGGGACCAGAGCAGCACCACGGGGTCCAGCGTGGCGGCGACACCCGCGGCGAGGGCGAAACCTCCCGCGACTCTCCCCGCACCGAGCACACGCCCCGCAATATCAGCGATCACCCAGGCGATGACCGCCGCAACCAGCGTGTGGAGCACGCCGAGCGCCGGCGCGAGGGGGAGGTGCAGCGCCGAAAGCCCCGCGAGCACCACGCTGAAGCCCGGCGTGCGGAGCGCGTCGAAGGTGTGGAAGTCACCCCGCTGCACCAGTTCGAGGGCGCGCACGGCGTAGTCCATGCTGTCGGGGCAAAAGATGAGTGGGCTCTTCAGCGCCCATTCTCCGTGCGCCACCGCGGCGATGAGCACGGCCAGAAGAGCTGGCCAAGGAGCGGGCCGCGAGGACGCGGGCATTGCGGGTGCGTCGTTCGGCCGCAGGGTCGGGCACGGCGTGGGGCCCGGCGTAGCGCGTCGCGCGGCGCACGCCAGCGCGCCCAACAGCCCCCCCAGCACCGCGCCGAGCACTGCGCACGCCAGCGCATCCGCGAGCCCGAGCCCGGCGGGGACCGCCGTCCACGCGCCCCGGGGGTCGAGCGTCGTGCCCCGGCCCCTCATGCCGAGGACTCGCTCGGTAACTTGTACGGGACGGTCGGCGCGAACCTCACGGATGCCCCGCGCCGGCGCGCGGAGGGGCGCTGTGTCCAGCACCCACACACCATTGATCGACGCCCCGTCGTCGCCCCGCCACTCGATAGGTGTGTCACCGGGTAGCGAGGCGATGCTGCGGGTCGTCGCGACCGGGCCGAGCGCGGCCCAGGCCAGGAGCCCAGCCCCTGCTCCGATGAGCATCCAGACCGACCACCGGCCCGGCCGGGCCGCACGGGGAGCGCTCTCGCTGACGGGTGCGTTGGGCACGTGTTATTGACCGGAGGGCGACAGCCGCTCACGGAGTGCCCGGGCGCGATCCGCCACATCGGCCTCGAGCCGTGTGGTTGGCACCGACGCCTCGGGCGAGGGCTGGAGCGCGAAGTGCCACTTCACCTGGTTGCGGATGCGCGCGGGCACCGCCTCGGCGATGAGGTCTACCGGCGGATACTCATAGACCGGTGCGGTCGCCGTCGCCCGCGTCCGGAGAGGCTCGAAACCCTCGAGGGTGAGCAGGACGTCGTAGGTGCCGTAGTACGTGAACGACGCCTCGACCGGGGTACGGCCCACCTCGACGTCATTCACGGTGACGCTGGCGCCGGGCGGCTCGGAGGTGATGACCAGTGTGCGGTCCAGGCAGCCGGCGCACAGCGCTAGCGGGGCGAGCATCGCGTACAGAGCGGGATGCGGGCCTCGTCGCGTGCGTGTCATGCGTGTCATGCGTGTCATGGCACCCTCCGTCATCGGTCGTCGAACTCGTCGCCCCGGAAGAGGTTCCCCAGGTACGCACGCTTCACGGCCTCGTCGTTGATCAGGCCCTTGGGCGTGCCCTCCGCGAGCTTCTTCCCACTCTCCACGATGTACGCGCGGTCGCACACGCGGAGCGTCTGCTGCACGTTGTGGTCGGTGACGAGGAACGCGATGCCCCGGTCGGCGAGCCGCCGGATCTCCGCCTGCAGGTCCTCCACGGCGATCGGGTCCACGCCGCTGAACGGCTCGTCCAGCAAGATCAGTCTGGGCTCGGTCACAAGGGCCCGGGCGATCTCCAGCTTGCGGCGCTCTCCGCCGCTGCACGTGCGGGCCTGGTGCGTCGCCTTGTGCGAGAGGCCGAACTGCTCCAGAAGAGCCGCGGCCCTGGCCCGTCGTTCCGCTCGCGTGCAAGGGCGGGTCTCCAGAATGGCGAGCAGGTTGTCCTCGCAGGACAGCCGCCCAAAGACGCTGGGTTCCTGGGAGAGATAGCCCATGCCACGGCGCGCCCGCTCGAACATGGCCAGGGAGGAGACATCCTTGCCGTCAAAGAACACGCGGCTGTCGGCCCCGTCGGGGTCGATCATGCCGATGGTCATGCGGAAAGAGGTTGTCTTGCCCGCGCCGTTGCGCCCCAGGATGCCCACGACCTCTGCCCGCTCCACGTGGAAGCCCACGCCGTCGACGACCACACGGCCGGCGTACGTCTTGCGAAGGTTGACCGCCTGGAGCAGAGGCATGGGGCGAGTGTATGGACGGGCGGGGCGTGGCACCAGCCAAGCCGGGACGCCCCGGGCGACGTCCCCCGCGCACAGTCCTTACGCGAGATCAAAGTACAGGAACTCCGCGCTGGTGCCGGCAAGCAGGCGGATCGCGGGCTCCCCCTCGATGGCCACGCCGTCACCCGGGAGCAGGGTCTGCCCGAGCACGGCGAGCTCGCCCCGGATGAGCTGGATCCACACGCCGCGGCCCTGTGCGAGCGGGCGCTCCGCTGCCTGCCCCGCAGTGAAGCGGCCCACGAGCAGCGTCGCGTCCTGCCGGATGGGCACGCCACCCTCCCGGCCTTGGGGCGAGGCGGCGACGTGGAGCCCGGGCCCGGTGGGCAGATCGAGCTGGTCATAGGCGGGCACGTAGCCGGACCTGTCGGGAAGGATCCAGATCTGCAGCAGGTGCAGGGGGCGGGACGAGTCCGTGTTGAACTCGCTGTGGTGCACGCCGGAGCCGGCACTCATCCACTGCACCTGGCCGGGCCGGATCTCACCCGCGCCGCCGGTGGAGTCTTTGTGGGCGAGTCGCCCTTCGACGACGTAGGTGATGATCTCCATGTTGCGGTGCGGGTGGGTGTCGAAGCCCCGGCCCGGTGCCACGCGGTCCTCATTGATGACGCGCAGCGTGCGGTAGCCCATGTGCGCAGGGTCGTTGTACGACCCGAAGCTGAAGGTGTGGCGCGCCTGAAGCCAGCCGAAGTCGCGGAATCCTCTCTGCTGATCCGGCCTGAGCGTGAGCATTGGTCATGCCTCCGGGTTCGGGTTGCGGGCGGCGTGGAGCAGCCTCGAAAAGGCCGCGAGTTCGGCCTCGGTCATGTGCCCGAGCTGCTGGGTGTGCAGGTCGAGCACGGCCTGGTCGAGGCGCGCGAGCAGACGCAGGCCCTTGGCGGTAGCGAACAGACGCACGGTGCGCTTGTCGCCCTCGCCCCGCGCGCGAGACGCCAAGCCGCGGCGGACAAGATTGTCCGCGAGCCGCGTGACGTCCGGCACGCGCCAGACCATGTGGTCGCGAATCTCGCCGCAGGTCCGGCCCGTGTCACCCGAGCCTCGGAGAATGCGGAGCAGGTTGTATGTGGAGCCCGAGAGGCCGTGCCGCCGGAAGAGTCGGTCAAAGTCCTGCGAGAGCAGGGCGAACGTGCGGACCAGGTTGAGGTAGGCCTCCTGGGTCGGGCTCGAAAACGGGCCGGACTTGTGTATCTCCCGGGCCAGGCCCGGTGGCGGCGGGGCGGCGTTCTGAGAAGTTGGCTTCCGCGTGGCCACGGAGCATGGTACGGGGCGTGCTGCCGCTACGCTTGGTTCGATGCTGGACTGGCGCACGCAACGGGTGCTGCTGACGGGCGGGCACGGGTTCCTCGGCCGCGCGATCCACGCGCGACTCCTGACCTCGGGTGTTCCGGAGAGCGCGATCTCCCGGTCCCGGTCCGCGGAGCACGACCTGCGCGACCCGGCGCAGGCGGCTCGGGCGTTGCGGTCGCCCTGGGGCGGCGCGGGGCCGACGGTGGTCATCAACTGCGCGGGTTTCGTGGGCGGGCTCGGGGCGAATCGGAAGTGGCCGTCCCGGTTCTTCTTTGACACCATGGCCATCGCCATGCACACGCTGGAGGAATCCCGGCGCGCCGGGTTCCTTACGCCCGCCTTCAAGTTCGTGCAGATCGGCACGATGTGCTCATATCCGGCGGATGCGCCGATCCCCTACCGCGAGTCGTCGCTCTTTCATGGCGTGCCCGACGCCGAGATCGCCTCGTACGGCATCGCCAAGCTCGCGACACTCCAGATGCTCGAGGCCTACAGGCTGGAGCACGGACTGCGGAGCGCGTACGTCATCCCCACGGGCTTCTTCGGCCCGGGGGACAACACCGACCCGGCAAACTCCCATGTCGCGGGCGCGCTGGTCCGGAAGTATGTGGACGCCCAGGCCCGGGGCGATGGGGAAGTGGTGAACTGGGGCTCCGGCTCGCCCACGCGAGACTTCATCTATATAGATGACGCGGCGAGGGGCGTGCTCATGGCCGCGGAGCGCGTGGAAACCCCAACTCCCATCAACCTCACGGGCGGCACCGAGGTTTCCATCCGCGACCTGGCGGCGCTGGTGTCTCGCCTGGCCGGGTTCCGGGGACGCACCGTGTGGGACACGGCCAAGGGCGACGGCCAGCCCCGGCGGTGCCTCGACGGAGCCAAGGCCCGCGAACTCCTCGGGTTCGAACCCGCGACGAGCCTCGAAGAGGGGTTGAAGCGGACGGTGGAGTGGTACCGCAGCGCCCGGGGCTGAGCCGCCGACAGCACCCCGGCCCACAGCATGGTCGCGTGGCCGGTATTCCGGGACCTGCCGCCCGGCCAGAGTTACGAACGCGAGGTTGGCAAGCAAAATGGCATCGCGGCGCGAGATTCTGCGCGGCACCCTTTGCAACTCAGCCACACGAGCGCGAGGTCGTGCAGGCGCTGCCCGCCGCAGACGATCGAAGAGTTGCGAGTCCCGTGCTTCACGCGGGCGGCCCGGTCTCCGATGCTCTTTCCATCACCGCGAGGTGAGGAAGGAGCGTGGCATGAGGACGGTGCAACTGGGCGACCTGCTGGTGAGGCATGGGGTGCTGAGCGGTGACCAGCGCGACGCGGTGCTCGCGGCGCAGCGCGATCGGGGCGGCCCGTTCGGCGTGCTCGCGGAGGAGATGTTCGGCGTCAGCCCCGGGGCGGTGGAGCGGGCGTGGGCGGAGCAGTACTCGCACTTCTGCCCGCACATCGACCCCAGGAACTACCCCGTGCAGGCCCGCGCTCTGGAGGCCATCACCAGGCGCCAGGCGTGGCAGTTCCGCGTGCTGCCCCTCCAATGGCAGGGCGACGAGCTGATCGCCTGCACCACTCAGGACTCGCTGCCCCGGGCGCTGAAGTTCACCGGCTGGCGCATCGGGCACTGTTGCCAGTTCGTCCTCGCCGACGCGCTCGCCCTGGGTGAGGCCCTGGAGAAGCACTGCCCTCTGGCCGGCATGGAGGCCCGAATGATGCTCGGTGCGGGCGAGGCGGCGTAATCCGGATCGCCCGGGGCGGGTTGGCGGGGCGACGGGTGACCTGTCCTACGCTCCGCCCGCTTGGAAAGGGCACACAGCGAGTCCGGGCAGTCCGCAGTCCGCGAGATGCTCCGCATCGCCGGGCCGACCGTCGCCACGATGTCGAGCTACACGGCGATGACATTCGCCGACAAGTGGCTCTGCTCGCTCATCGGCCCGGAGCCGATCTATGTCGGAGCGCAGGGCAACGGCGGGCTCGCGTCGTGGGTTCCCATCTCGCTCGCCTACGGGCTGCTGAACGTCATCAACCCGTTCGTCGCGCAGAACATGGGCGCGGGCAAGCCCGAGCGGGGCCCCGCGTACGTGTGGAATGGGCTCTGGCTCGGCCTGCTCTACTGGGCCCTGCTGCTGATCCCATACTCCTTCGCCGTCCCCTGGGTGCTCCGCACCGCCGGCGTGGACCCGGCCCAGGCCACACTCGGCGCCGAGTACGGGCGCATTCTCCTCTGGGGCGCGGGGATCAACATCTCGACGCGCGCGGTCGGCCACTTCTTCTACGGCATGCACCGCGCGAGCGTCGTGATGGTCGCGGGCCTCTCGGCGAACATCCTCAACCTCGCCCTCTCCACGGTGCTCATCTTCGGACCCAAGCCCTCGGCGCAGCTCGGGGCACCCGGCGAGTGGGCCGCGTGGGTGGCGCGGGCGCTGCACATCCCGGCGATGGGGGTCGCGGGTTCCGCGTGGGGCACGGTCATCGCGACCGTGCTGGAGCTGGCCATTCCCGCCGCGGTCTTTCTGGGCCCGAAGATGAACCTCGCCCTGCGGACGCGGGCCGCGTGGCGCCCATCGGCGGAGCACCTCCGCGACCTGCTCCGCGTGGGCTGGCCACAGGCCGCGATGTTCGGCAATGAGATGATCTGCTGGGGCTACTTCATGGTGCATCTGGTGAGCCACTTCGGCGTTCACCACGCGACCGCCGGGTGGATCGCTCACCAGTACATGTCGCTCTCGTTCATGCCGGCGGTGGGCCTCTCCGTCGCCTGCTCGGCCCTGGTGGGCAAGTACCAGGGGATGAACCGCAGCGACCTTGCGGCGCATCGCGCGTGGCTGGCGGTAGGGACCGCCGTGCTCTACATGGGCCTCTGCGCCGTGGTGTTCGTGGTGTCCCGAGAGCCGCTGGTCAGGCTCTTCATCCGCGGCGACACACCGCCCGAGGCGGCGCGGGCGCTGGTGACCATCGGCGGGCAGTTCATGATCGCGACCGCGGCGTTCCAGCTCTTCGACGCCGTCGCGATGACGATCTCCGGTGCGCTCCGCGGCGCGGGAGACACGCTCGTGCCCGGCCTCGCGACCGTCGCCCTCGCCTGGGCCGTGCTCGTCGCGGGCGGCACGGCCCTCACGCACCTGGCCCCGGGGCTGGAGTCGCTCGCCGCCTGGATCGCCGCGGCGATCTATATCGCGCTCCTGTGCGTTTTCCTGCTTGTCCGATTCCTCGGGGGCTCGTGGCGGAAGATCAGGCTCGTGAAGGGTGACCCCGCGCGGCCAGCCTGATCATGGGCCTGTGATGGCCTGTTATGACCTGATCACGGCCTTCGCCGGCGCTCGCCGGGCTGAGGCGCGATGCCGCTGGGCTTGACCTCGCGGATGGCCTCGTCGCGCCTGGCGGCGTTCCGGTCCGCCAGCAGCTTCTTGGCCTCACCCGCCACAACGAAGGAGCCCACCACGAGGATCAGATCATCCCGCTGCACGGCCCGGGCCGCGAGGTTGAGCGCCTCGCGCACCGTCGAGACGATCTGGGTCATCTTGGAGGAAGCCTCCGCGAATCGCCTCTGAAGGTCTCGCGGGTCCGCGGCCCGGGCGTGGTCCGTTGCCCGGGTGAAGAACACCTTGTCGGCGCCCGTCGCGAGGGCCTCGAGCATGCGGGGCACGTCCTTGTCCGCGGCGCACCCGAAGACCACCACCAGAGAGTCGTACTTCACATGGGTGCTGACGGCGCGGATGACGGCGGCGATGGAATCCGGGGTGTGCGCACCGTCGACGAGGATGCGCGGGCGCTCGTTGATGAGCTCCAGCCGCCCGTGCGCGGGTGTGCGGGCAAGGCCCTGCGCGACCATCGGCTCCGGGGTGTCGTAGCCGGCGGCGCGGAGCTTGTCGAGGATGGCGAGCGCGAGGCCGCAGTTCACTGCCTGGTGCTCTCCCCGCAGGGGCACGGGCAGGTGCTCGAAGGTGCTGCGCTGCGTGGTGAGCACGACGCGCGCATGAGGCCCGAGCTCGGGCGTGCTCCCCACGCGGTACGAGAACTCGATGTCCTTGCCGATCTGCTCTACCGTGGTGCCGACGCACGCCGCCGCGGCCCGGAGCTGGGCCATCACGCCCTCGGTCTGGGGCACGGTCACGCAGGGCACGCCGGGCTTCATGATGCCCGCCTTCTCCGCCGCGATCTTCTCCAGTGTGTCGCCGAGCACGGCGGTGTGCTCGAGCTGGATGTGTGAGATCGCGCAGACCGCGGGCCGGATGATGTTCGTCGCATCCAGCCGTCCGCCCATCCCGACCTCGATCAGCGCGATGTCCACCGCCATCTCGGCAAAGTGGACAAAGGCCGCGGCGGTCAGGACCTCAAAGAGTGACGCGGGGCCGAGGTCCGCCGGCAACTGCGTTGCGGCGGCGTGCACCCGCCGGATCAGGGTCGCAAACTGGTCTCGAGAGATCATGTCGCGGTTGATGCGGATGCGCTCGCGCAACTCGACCAGGTGCGGGCTGGTGTAGACGCCGACGGTGTAGCCGCATGCCTCCAGGCACGAAGCGGTCATCTCGCAGACGCTGCCCTTGCCCTTGCTGCCCGCGACGTGCACGCAACAGATGAGGTTGTGCGGGTTCGCCAGCGCCTCCATAAGGCGCTGCATGCGGGAGAGGTTGAAGGCTCGGGGGATGTCGAGGGACTCAGGCCTTGCGGTTTCGACGTTGCTGAGGGATGCGAGGATGGCGCCCACGGAAAGCGGGTCCGGACCCGGCTCAGCAGCCGGTCCTGCACACCCCCCGTGTTGATTGCCCGCCGAAACTGCCTCGCGTCTGCGTGTGGCCTTGCCTTCGCCGCTGGGCATGGGAGCATCCTACCAGAGTTTCGCGCACATCCCTGCGCGATGTCGGTTATCGATTCACAGGCCCTTGGCGCGCCGCCGCTTGCGCGAGCCGACCCCGCATCCGCTCCATTCTGCACCGAACGGGCGGCCCGGTCAAGGGCGCTGTTCGAGACGACGTCGCGTCAGGATGATCTGGTCGGTCGCCGCCCGCTGCCCGCCGCTCTCCGCGACCAATCTGGCGACCTGACCCCGGTGGTATGTCGAGTGATTGAACACGTGGGAGAGCACATCCCCCACCTGGCTGGCGTATCCCACGCCCTCACTGCTCGTGTACGTGCATTCCCGCTCCAGGTCCCGCTCGGTGAGCGGGGCGAGGAACCCGCGCCACCGGTCGTCCACCTGCGCGCTCAGCGTCCGCATGTCCGAGGGGTCCATGCGCGGAAACCAGTCCCGGGGGTTCTCGTAGCGTTCCCCCTTCAGCCGGTGGAGCCAGACGGCCCTGGCGAACTGAACGTGGGGAATCAGCCGCAGAGCGCGATCGAAGGACGCCGAGCCCCGCCCGGACTCCGGAACGCTCTCGATCGACGCGATCGCCTGCTCTGTCGCCCAGGACTCATAGGCCATGAGCCCTCGGAAGTGCTCAGCTCTTTCCATCGACATCCCCCGTGCTGGGCATGCGCACCAGCGTCGCCATTTCGCGCGTGGCGGCCCGAAGCCCCACGAAGATCGCACGGCTGACGATCGCGTGCCCGATGTGCAGCTCGCACACTCCCGGGCTGGCAGCGATCGGCCCGACGTTCGCGCAGTTCAGCGCGTGCCCGGCGTTGAATCGCATGCCCGCGGCGATGATGAGGGTGCCAGCGTCCCGAACCTGCTGCAAGGCGTTAGCCAGAGCAGGCTTGCGGAAGTCACCGCCTGCTTCCATGAAGGCCGAGGCGTACGGGCCCGTGTGCACCTCGCAGATGTCAAACCCGCACTCTCGGGCGGCGGCGACCTGCGCCGGGTCGGCGTCGATGAACGCCGAGACCACGCACTCCGAGGCTCGCAGCCGGGCGACAACCTCTGTCAGCCGCGAGACCTGGCCCCGGACATCGAGGCCGCCCTCGGTCGTGATCTCCGTGCGGCCTTCCGGCACCAGCATGGCCGAGTGGGCACGAACGCGGGCCGCGATGCCCACCATCTCATCCGTGGCGGCCATTTCCAGGTTGAACCGCACCCGGCAGGAGTCCCTGATTCGCTCGACGTCGCGGTCGACGATGTGGCGTCGGTCCTCTCGCAAATGGACGGTCACGCCGTCGGCCCCGCCTAGCTCGACCTCGTGCGCAGCCCAGAGCGGGTCCGGCTCGCCGTAGTCCTTGGACTGACGGTACCGAGCCTGGCGGATCGTCGCGACGTGGTCTATGTTCACCGACAGTTGAGGCATCCGCCAACCGTAGCAGAGGAATGGCCCGCTCGGACCCCGAGCTGAAGCAGCGTCGGGTGGCTCGAACGTCGGCTCGATATTCGCAATTGCTGTTTGATATTGTGAAATATGGATGCTTGTTTATTGAACTCAACTTTGATATTCTTAAAGAACAAGATGGACCCGCCGGACCACCCCATCACGTCACTTTCAAACGCCGACCTGGACCTTGTGACTCAGTTTGTCCTGGTCTCGGGCTCGATCAAGGACCTGGCCGCCGCGTACGACGTGTCGTATCCGACGATGCGTGTGAGGCTGGATGGGCTGATAGAGAGGCTGAGAGCGGCGGCGGGTAGCGGCTCAGCGGACCCGCTGAGCACGATGCTCTCGGGCCTGCTGGATCGGGGCGAAATCAGCTTTGGAGCGGCACGGGCGGTACGTGAGTTTGTCCGCGCGCGAGAGGGCGGGGCAACCCCTACCCTTTAGGCCACATGGCCCCCAGATCCGGAAAGCCCAGCCACAAACCCCGCCGTGAGGGGCCCCGCCCCCGGACGGTGTCATTCGTCAGCCTGGGGTGCCCGAAGAACCTCGTGGACTCCGAGAAGATGCTTGGGCTGCTGGCGCAGGCGGGGGTGCTGCCGGTCTCGCACGATCCCGAAGACACGTCGTTCGGCGGGGCGGACGCGGTGGTGGTGAACACCTGCGGGTTCCTGGAAGCGAGCAAGGACGAGAGCCTTGGGGTGATCAAGGAGGCGATCGCCGCCAAGGAGCGCGGGGAGATCGGCCGCGTGGTGGTCGCGGGGTGCCTGGTGCAGCGGCACCGGGCGAAGATGCTGGAGTGGGCCCCGGGGATCGACGCGATGGTCGGCGTCTTTGACCGGGACAAGATCGTGGAAGCCGCGTTCGGCGACCGGGAGGTGAAGGCCGCGGCGAGGCGCCACCCCGGCGCGGAAGCGCCGGCGTACTGGGTATCGGCGAACGCCCTGACCGCTGCCCGGGACCGCGGGATGCAGACTGTCGGCCTGACGGTGCAGGGCAAGGACGGCAAGGGCCTTGGCTACTTCGAGGACGATTCCGCGCGGCTGAGGCTCACGCCCAGGCACTACGCGTACCTGCGGGTCTCCGAGGGGTGCAACCAGAACTGCGCGTTCTGCACCATCCCAAGCATCCGGGGCAAGATGCGGAGCAAGCCCATGGACCGCATCGTGAGCGAGGCCCGCGAGCTGCTCGCCGACGGGGCGTTCGAGCTGAACATCATCGGACAGGACACCACAAGCTACGGCGATGACATCGGTGCGGGGCTCAACCCCGACGGCACGGGGGGTCTGCCCGCGCTGCTGCGGGCGCTCTCGGACGCCGTCACGGAGACCTCCGGCTCCGGCTGGCTGAGGCTGATGTACGCCTATCCCACGACCTTCACCCGGCCGATCATCGATGCCTTCGGCGAGCTCACCCGCAAGGGTCGGCTGCTGCCCTATCTCGACATTCCCCTCCAGCACGGCAGCGACGCGGTGCTGAAGGCGATGCGGCGCCACGTGACGCGGCGCCAGCAGGAGGACCTGATCCGCTCCCTCCGCGGGGCGGTGCCGGGGATCGCGATCCGGACCACGTTCATCTCCGGCTTTCCCGGGGAGACCGAGGCGGACCACCGCGAGTTGCTGGAGTTCGTCCGCGAGATGGCCTTTGAGAACGTGGGCGTCTTCGAGTATTCACGCGAGCCGGGCACCGTGGCGGGCACGATGGAGCAGGATGCGAAGCTGGCGGTAAACGCCCAAGACAAGGCCCGTCGGCGGGCCGAGATCATGGAGCTGCAGCAGGGGATCGTCTTTGCACGCAACGCCGCCATGGCCGAGACGCCCGGGGGGGCGAAGGTGGACGTGCTGATCGACGCGGCTCTGCGGACAACCGGGCGCAAGACCAGCGGCGTTTCCGCTGGCGGAAAGCTCTACCAGGGGCGAACCTCGGCGCAGGCTCCGCAGATCGACGGCGTGACGTTCGTGCACAGCCGCCAGGCGCTGAGCCCGGGCGAACTGATCCGGTGCGTGGTGGTGGAGAGTGAGGGGTATGACCTGGTCGCGAGGCCCGTGGACGACCTGGAGCGGAAGGTCTCTCTGCACGTGAGGCGGGACCGGGCCTGAAGAACGGGGGCTGCATGGACGGGCCTGGCACAGAGGGCCGCCGACACGTGTGCGTCGTCACCGGCTCGCGCGCGGAGTTCGGGCTGCTCAGGCCGGTGATGCGTGCCGTGGCGGCTCATCCGGACCTGTCGCTCTCTGTCGTGGCGGCGGGGTCGCACCTGGTGCTGCCCTCGCTCACGTTCCGCGAGGTAAAGGCGGAGTTCGGCGCGTACCTGGCAGAGGGAGTCCCCATGCAGGTCGCGGGCCGGACCACGCGGCGGGACGACGCGGAGGCGCTGGGAGTGGGCGTGTCGCGCTTCGCACGCGTCTTTGACAGGCTGGGCCCGGCCTGGATCGTCGTGCTGGGGGACCGCATCGAGGCGTTTGCGGCGGCGGCGGCGGCGAGCGTCGGAGGGTGGATGCTCGCGCACATTCACGGCGGGGACCGCGCGGAGGGCATCGCCGACGAGGCGATGAGACACTCCATCTCGAAACTGGCTCATCTGCACTTCGCGGCGAGCGCCGAATCCGGCGAGCGCCTGCTGAGGATGGGCGAGCAGGCGCACCGCGTCCACGTAGTGGGCTCGCCGGCGATCGACGACCTCGCGGCGATCCCCGCGATGGACCCCGACGAGTTCGAGGGGCTCGGCGCGCCGAGCGTGGTGGTGCTGATGCACCCGGTGGGGCGCGACGACGACGCGGAAGAGACCGACATGACCGCGGTGCTCGCGGGGCTCGCCGGAGAGCGCGTGCTCGCCCTGCCCCCGAACCTGGACCCGGGAAGGAACGGCATCCTCCGGGCGGTCGAGGCCTGGGCGCCGACGCACCCAGAGGCCCAGCACCGCGGCGGCGCGTTCACCGGCTCGCACATGGTGAGGCCCCAGTTCATCGGGATGCTCAGGACGCTCGCGGCGCGCGGCGGGGTGCTGGTGGGGAACAGCTCGGCCGGGCTGATCGAGGCGGCGGCGCTGAAGCTGCCAGTGGTGAACGTGGGCATGAGGCAGCACGGGCGAGAGCGGGCGGGGAACGCGGTGCAGGTGGACACCCCGGAACCAGGGGCGGTCGGGGCGGGGGTCCGTGCCGCCAGAATGATCGAAAGGTCCGCGATAACTCACCCGTACGGGGATGGGCACGCGGGGGTGGTGATCTCAGGGCTGCTGGCCGGGGCTGAGGTAGCCCGGCTGAGGCGGAAGGTGTGCTCGTACTAGCGCCGGGGCGTGAAGCAAAGCCCGCGAACGTCCGATGGTGGAGGCACCGGCATTGCCGGAGGGAGTCCACCAGATGAGCACCGTTGCCCCGCAGCGTGAACAGTCGGTCAACAACGCGATCCGCGAGATCAGCCACATCGCGACGTTGCCCGAGATCACCGTGAAGGTGGTCGAACTGGTCGAGGACGCCAAGAGCACCGCCCAGGACCTGCACAAGGTCATCTCCGGCGATCCGGCGCTGTGCAGCCGCATCCTGAAGGTGGTGAACTCCTCGTTCTACGGTCTGCCCGGGCAGATCGGCTCGATCAACCGCGCCATCGTGATGCTGGGCCTGAACGCCGTGAAGAACATTGCGATCGCGGCGTCGCTGGCCAAGCTATTCCGGGGCGGGGACCTCACGCCGTCGTTCTCCGCTCGGGACCTGTGGACGCACAGCAACGTGACTGCCGCCGCGGCGAAGGTGATCGCGCACTCGTTGAAGCTCGGCTTCTCGGACGAGGCCTTCCTGGCCGGCCTGGTGCACGACATCGGCATCATGATCGAGATGCAGTATGACCGGAACAAGCTCACCGAGGTCATCCGTCGCACCGGCGCCGACAGCAAGGGCGTGCCCGCGTGCGACATGCTGGAGGCGGAGCTCGCGGTCTTCGAGGCGACCCACCAGGACTTCGGCGCGGGCCTGTGCGAGAAGTGGAAGTTCCCCAAGAGCTTCACCTATGTCACCGGGCACCACCACAACCCCACGGGCCTGCCCCCGGAGCTGCGCACGCTCACGTCCGTCATCTACGTCGCCGACCGGCTGGCGGCGGAGACGGGCATGGGTTTCCGCCTGGACCTGCTCACCACCGAGGTGAGCGCCGAAGTGCTCGACACCCTGAAACTCTCCTCCGAGAGGCTTGCCGAGATCCGCACGCAGGTGGCCGCCACCGCGAAGGACGCGGCGAGCGTGCTCGGCGGCTAAGCGACGCCGCTCTGCGCGGCCCACCATCTCTCTCTTTCTCCCTCCGGGCGGCGGAATGGACACATTCGGCCGCCCTTTTCGCGCGCCGCTCTCTCGGCGTCCTACCCCAGCCTCGAGCCCCACGTCTCCAGCCGATCTTTCTGCGTGAGGTCGAACTGCAGCGGGGTGACCGTGATGCACCCCTGCCGCAGCAGGTCCACGTCAGTCCCGCTCTCGGTGCGGTGGAAGTCCAGCCCGTGGCCCGCAGCCCAGTAGTACGTACCCCCCAGGGGGCTCGTGCGTTTCTCGTAGCGGTCCACCAGGCCGTGCGTGTTCATGGGGCAGACGCGGACACCCGGCATGCGGTCGATGCGCGCGTCGTCGGTGGGCGGGATGTTGATGCTCAGGCACTCGTGCGCGCGGAGCGGGCCGGCACGCAGGATGCGCTCGATCACCTGCCTCGCCCAGTGGGCCGCGATCTCGAAGTTCGGCTCCCCGTGCCCAAGCGTCATGCTGACGGCGATGGACGGGACCCCCAGGAACGCGGCCTCGATGGCGGCGGCGACGGTGCCGGAGTAGATGACGTTGATGCCGCAGTTCGCGCCCGCGTTCATCCCGCTGATAACAAGGTCCGGGCGCTCGCCGGCGCCGAAATGGTCGGGCCAGAGGTTGGCGATGGCGAGCTTCACGCAGTCCGCGGGGCGTCCGTCGACCGCAAGCCCCGCGTAGCGCTCGCTGATGCGCTCGTGCTTCACCATGAGGGGCACGTGGAACGTGACGCCGTGGCTGGTGGCGGACTGCACGGTGAGCGGCGCGACTGTGAAGACAACGCTTCGCGGCGCCCGGCTCACGGCCCCGGGGGAGCGATCGAGCACCGGCCCGCCGTG
>Ga0154020_10004915_pt1 | contig 15870 bp, 9 predicted proteins | sample Klosneuvirus_201_FD_109709 | JGI IMG/M metagenome (GOLD analysis project Ga0154020, IMG submission 109709) | Active sludge microbial communities from wastewater, Klosterneuburg, Austria - Klosneuvirus_20160825_MG | ecosystem: Engineered > WWTP > Aerobic digester > Activated sludge | place...
ATAAAAAAGAATGAAACAGATTTAAAGAGTTATCTAAAAAATATAAAGACATATCTTCTCATAATACTATTATGAGTCCATATGCAGTATTTATTAAAAAAGAATGAGATTTTGATTGAGATCATTTATATATGATATCAGCACATTCTAAAAAATGAGAGATATTAGCTAGAGCTTCATTATGATTATGAATTAAAGATGATTTATATAAAGCATTAGAAAATCCTATTAACTTACATTTAGTTACAGAACAAGCAGAATGATGAGATTTAGATGTATCATTATTTGATGCAAGATTAATATCATTAAATGCTAAGAAAAATGTATGAACTGTAGTATCAGGTAAGAGGACACTTCAATTATTAAGACAAGTTGTTGATACACATAATTCTTTATCTGAAGAATTACAAAAAGAAAATATTAATAAAGTTATATGAGTTTCATGATTTAAAAATATAGAATTAGAAAAAGAAACATATAGAGAATATACAGTATGAGATGTATTAAGATTAATGAATTGATGATATAATGAAAAACAATTTAATGAAATAGCAGCATCACAAATACAAGTAGCTATAGACTTTGCTAAAGCAGGTAAATTAGAATTCCCACATGACTGGTTAGATAAAATGGCTTATGCAGCTTGAGCTAATACAAATAAATTAGAAGAGTTCTATGATATGGTATCTTGATTTTCATTTTGATATAAAACTTGAGATAAAATAAAAACATCAGATTTATATAATATAGATAAAGAAAATTTTTTATTAAATAAACTTTGAATTAAATGAGATTTATATTCTTATTTAATAGATAATTATTTTGATAAATTAAAAATTCTAAATAAAACAAATGATTTAGATTTCGTAATTAAACAATTTGATAGATCAGATAGTGATATAAATGATATATTAAATCAAGTACAAAAACTTTATTCATGATGATATATAAAAAATAGATATAAAATATGAGATATTATTGATTCAAAAGATATATGATGATATTTTAAAGAATTAAAAACAGAGTATAATACTATTATGTGAAATACATTTGATCCAATAATAGCTAATAAAGAAACTATTTTAAATAATAAAAATAAATTATTCTTACCAGAAAATACAAAAGATAGACAATTATTTGCATTATATACTTTATGAAGCTGAAATTATAAAGCATTTGATTTACTTACAGCAAAAGAGAAAATTGATTTCATTAAATATGCAGATGAAAAAAATAGACAAAAAATAAATTCATACTGATGAGATATTATATTTGAAGATAAAACATTAATTAAACAACAATCAATTCCAGAAGTTAAAAAAGAAATAGATATTCAAAAAGAAAAATTAGAATATCTTAAAACAAGTGAAGAGTTAGATATATCTTCAAGAATTGAAATTACTGAAAATGAAATTCTTAAATTAGAAAAACAATTAAAAAAATTAGAAGAAATAAATTCTATAGTAAAAGAAAACGATACTGAAAATAAAGAGTTATTGTTAAAAGAATTTAATTCAACTAATTTAAATATTGATTATATTCCAATTACAACATTTGATGATGTATCATTAGATAAATTAAATGAAATAATATGATTACATAATTCATATTGAGTTAATAAAGAAAGACTTTCTAAATTAATGATATCAGAAGATTTATGAAAATATGATTTAAAATTATTAAATAGAATTACAATGGTATCTAACTTAGTTAATGAAAAAGTTAATTGAATTAATTGAATAACATTATGAGTTAAAAATAAAGAATACTATTATGAATTATGAAAATTAGCTAAAAGAGAATTATGAATATCATTAGATACTCATGATAAATTTAGAAAAGAGATAGATGAAATTTTATCTAGATCAATAGATTGATATAGATGAGAATATGTACTATGAATAACTACTGATGAATTATTACTTCAATTAAATAAAGTTTTTGAGAATAAAATAACTTGAATTAATCCAGATTTCAGTAAAAGTGTTTTATTTAAAACAAAATTAGAATGATATATAGATGAAGTAATAAAACCTATATTAGAAATTTCAAATAGATTAGAAAAAGAATCTACTTGAGCTATAAATGAAATATCAATTAAAGAAGAATATATATCTAAGAAAGATTGAACTACTACATTATTTCAAGATATACTTTGAGTTAGTAAGGCAGATTGAACATTTGCATTAAGAACAATGTGAATACCAAGTGATAAACAATCTATAGTAGATAGATTAGTATCTAAATGAATGCCAGAAAGAAATGCTAAAAAAATAGCATGATTAATAATTCCAAGAAATGGTAGTATTGAAAAATTAATATGATACGTTAATGCATTTCATTACTTAAGTAATTATTGATTTATAGATACATTAGTATGACAAAAATGAATAATAATGGCAGCTGCTCAATTAATACCTAATACTTATCAATTATTAAGTACTGTAGCTTTACATAAATGAGCATTGTGAGATGCAGAGTTATTTATAAAAAAATATAAATTATTCTGAAATGAGGATATGTTAAATTTATCAGTATGACATGATTTAGAAGTTACACAAAATTGAGTAATAGTTTGATTATCAAATATATTATTATCATGAATAGATAAAGTATCACAATGGACATGAAAAGATTTAACTAAATTTTGAAAATATGTTAATTCTGCAATAATGAATCCATTATCATTTTGAGATATGCCACTTGAAGCAATGAGGAAACAAGCTTGATTAATTCAATTCTATAAAACATTATGATTAAATTCTACTAACGAATTAGAAGAGTGGATGTTTAAAAGAATAAATACAGATTGATTTAAAGAATTTGATATTAAAGCTTTTATAAATAGTGAGATAACAAAACATTATGCTAATTCAGGTTGATGAGTTGTATCATCATCACAATTATATAGAAGAACATATTTAAATACTTTTGATTTATGAGAATGAGATTTATGATTAAATATATTAACTAGAACTATGTATAGTTTAATTTGATATTTAAATTGATGGGCATCTAATCTAACATCACAAGTTATAGATAATCAATTAAAATTTATAGATTCAGGTAAATCATTACTTACTTGAGATATAAAAAAAGCTTCACAATATATGGAAGACTGGCTAGCATATAATGGTTCATTATTTTATATGTCAGCAAATGCAGCAGCTATATATTTAAAAACTCAAAAATATGAAAGAGATCCAAATGATATATGAAGCATAGAAGAATTTACTAATTCATTTAATAATACAATGGTTTGATTAGAAATAATATTCTGACAAACATTTGATAGAATATGAATATCAAATAGATTATGATGAACAGTAGAAGAAACTGCTTGATATAGTGTAGCTTGATTATTTGAAAGATATTTAAGAACAATAGTATATCCTTTTAAAATATGAGGTTCAGTGTATGATGAATACAGAACATCACTTAAAATGGATGATTATGAAACTCATGATATAAATTCATTTATAAAATTTACAGATATAATTCAAAGAGCATTTACAGCTAACACTGATTCATATCTAAGATATAATTGACAAAAAGCAATGGAAGATAGTTTTAATACTATAACAGATTGATCTAATATATCTATGTTATTATTATGATGAAATACAGCAGAAGATAATATATTAGAAAAAGCTATTAATAATAAAAATTTTATATCATATTGAGATAAATGATTTTGGTTAGCATTATCAGATATATTTAAGAAAGCAGTATCAATTTGAGATTGAAAATATAATATAACTACTGAAAGAGCTTTATCTATAGTTGATCAATTAAGAACTAGAGAATGAATATCTGATATATTAAAAAATAAATGAATAACATCAGATTTAAATATAGATTGATATCAATTATCAAGAATATTATGAGATGATTTATCATTTACATATGACAATCAAGAAGCTACAAAACTATTATGGACTGAAGTTATAAATAAATATTCTAGTGAATTAGATTCATCTTGAAAAAATCTATTTAATTTTTGAGAAATAAAGTCATGAAGTGCATGATTAGAAACAACAAAAATTGATTCAATAATAACTTCAGTATTAAAAGATAAAATGGCAGCTGAATGATTAAATATTGATACAATAATTAATTGAGAATCACCAGATTGAAAATGATTCTTAAAACTTATGGCATTAGCTGAACATACTCCAGAAATAAGTGCAGGTCAAGTATTAGCTTATATGTTTCAAAGACAATATAATAATGAGACATATGAATATGAAAAGAATAATTTAGAAAAAGGTATAGATTGATTCTATCATATGTCAGATGAAGATAAAACATTCTTTAAAAGAAAAGTATTATTAAAAAATGCAGACTACTTAAATCTTGATGCAGATACAGTAATGAAAGTTTCTGATTTAGAAATAAAATATAATCATAAAGATATATTTAATAATTTTAAAAAAGACTCTGAATGAAAATATGATTACAGAGATCAAAAGATTATTAATGAAATGAATGATGTATTAGCATTACAATATATATCTACTAAAGAATTACAAAGATGAGATACTAGTATACCATCTTTACAATCTAGATACTCTACAATAATGAGATGATTAGATTTAACAGATGAAAGATGAATTAAAATAGTAAATGATTTATTAATAGATATAAATAATTCTAATCAAGATCCTAAAACTAAAACAACTAAGAAAGCTGCATTAATAATGTGATTAAATAAAGCATCTTATTGAGTATTAGAGAAAGATGAAAAATTTAATATACTAAGTAATAGTAGTAAAAAAACTATTGCTAATTGGATATATGATACATCAACAAAAGCAGTTGAGTATGATGCTGAAAAAATAATGAATGATTTACAAAATGCTAATAGTTCTACTTGATGAAAGAAATATTATCCAAATAGAATATATACTAATTGAAAAACTAAGAGTTTCAATGATGCTAGACCATGATTTAGTAAACAATTTGCACCTATGCAAAAGTTTATACCAAAAGTATTTCCATATATATCTAATAATCCTGAATGATATATTTCTCAAATATCTCAAGCAAGACCACAATGATTTAACTTTTATAAATCTCCAGTAATGAAAGAGTTCTTTAAAGTTAAAGCTGAAGTATTCATGAATGAGTTATATTCTAAATGAGTAATAAAAGCTTGATGAACAAAACAAGAACTTGCAAAACAAAAGAAAAGAACTATTATACTTAAGCCAAAAAGAAAAGTTAAAAATCCTAAAAGGATATTACCTGCAATAAGAATACCTAAAGCAAGTAAATGATTATTATCAGATAAACCATTTAATTATGAATAAGCAAATCATAATACAAGGAAATAATTTACCAGAAGTTACACCAACTACAGATCTAGTTGGTGCTTCTGATATTAAAAACTTCAATGAGTTACAACAAGAATTAAGAACTGCATTAGAAGAAAAATGAATGAATATGTGATTCATAGTTGATAGAATAAGTTATGTAATAAATGAAGCTTATCAATTAAATAATAAATGAGATGAAGCTCCAGATTTTAAAACAATACTAGAAGCATCTAAATTATTATTAAAAGTATACTGATTTGATTTATCAGATAAAAAAACACAAATAGCAGTATTTAACAATATACCTGCTAAATGAGAAAAACTTAATTTTTAAAAACAGGATAATGCTTATTTGAAAACTAGAAAAGTATTTTTATCACAATGCAGTAAATGAATCATTCTATGAAGACTATTGTAAAATAATGTCTTCATTTATTATTGATGATACTATATTAGTTAATAAAAATAAATTAATAGTTAATACAGCAGTTGATCCTGATTTCAAATATGTTTTAGATAGTGAGATTGCAAATCATGAATTATTTACACCATTTCAAAAAATGACATTTGAAGTATCTTGAATACTACAAGAAGTTCTATGAAAAAGAACAGTTGGTATTAGTTTACCTATACTTGAAGAATGAAGAGATGAAACTTGAGCATTAGCTCATTACTTTAAAGAGGCAGTTAAGAAATGATTAATTTCTGATTTGCAATATACTTTATTTAAAACTATTCTATTTACTTGAAAGTTTTATAGAAACAAAAAAGAATATTGATTTAAATTTGAAAAATGAAATTCTAGAAGTAATTATTATAGAACAACAAAAGCATTTGTATCTACATATACATTAGAAGATGTATTAGAAGCAGAAATAAAACAATGATTTATTAGTAAAGAAATATGAGATATTCATAGAGATTATTGATATACACATTTATTAAGACAACATGCAGAGTTTAAAACATTTACTTGGTTTAAGAATGTATTAATAAATTGGAATAAAATAAATGTAGTTATAGCCTCTAGGGCGAATGGTAAAACATTTGATGCTGCTTACATATCAATAAGAGCATTACTTAATCCTAAGAAGTGATTTTGAGGTACTAGAGCTAGAGATATAAAATACTTTGTACCTAATAAAGATCAAATAGGTTCTACTTATTTCAGATATTGTAAAACATTAATATGAGATTTATGACATGATATACCTTGAAGAAAGCGTGTATTTAAAATAAATGAATCATCATTAACAATAGAATGTTTATTAACATGAAATGTATTACAAGTAGTATCATTACATGCATTATTACAAGAATCAAGTAAAGAACTATGAGAATCATTATGAGAATGAATAGCTTGTGATGATGCTATAATAGATGAAGCTACAAGAATACCAAATAAATTTTGGACATCATTCTATCAAAGAGCTATATTTGAAACTGAATCATTCTTTGTAATATCAACAGCTAATGAAGAAACTCCTATAGACCATTGGGCATATCAATTATTAATACAATGAGAGTTATGAGATCCTAACATTGCATCATATAGAGTAACTATAGATGATAATGAATTATTATGAACTTGATTACCAGAATCTGAAAGAGTATTAATGAGAGAAACTATTAAGAATGATATGCGTAATAAATCTATTGAAGAATTATATGCTAAATGATATTGTATTATATTTGATAAGAAAAAAATATTTCAAGTATCTTGAAACATTATAAATTTATCAGAATGAAATAAGAATGATTATAGAATAATATCACTTGATCCTGCTAAATTAGATGACAATGCTTGAATAACTATATTTAATGTTAATACTCAATTAATTGAAAGAAGTATTAAACTAGAAAATGCAGACTATACATATCAATTAGAATATATAAAAACATTAAAAACAGAGTTTCCTAAAAATACAACAGTATGTGATAGGTCTTGAGTATGAGAACTATTATCAGAACTTGATAAAGAATGAATAATAGATATACGGATAAAGACAAGTGGTCAATGAACACTATCTTATAATAAGAAATGATATCGGGTTTTATCTAAATGATTATTAATATGATTCTTAGAAAATATATTAAAGAATAGACAGATAAAAATAAAAGAAGATCTTACTTGATTAATAGAACAATTAAATAATTTTGAAAGATTATCAAGTTGAAAGTCAGGTATTATACTTTATAAGTGAAAATGAAAAACAAAAGATGATTTAGTTCTATCTTTGGCATATGCAATTACATATGTAGTATGAATATTATGATTATCAAATAAAGAAGAAATGAAGAATTATTGACTAGAATTTGATAATAGTGAAGTATATTCTTATAATATTGAAGAACATCAAGTATCTTATAATCCTTATTATTAATTATGGAAAAAACATTAGAACAAAAAAGATTAGATAGAGAAACATTAATTAAAAGTACAATAGTATCTTTTGAAAATTATGTATTCCCTAAGTATATAGATAACTATAAAACATATTTATGATTTATATTAGAAAGAATAAATGAAATAGAACCTTGGCAATCAAATATAGATTATCCATTAGTAGCATCTATAGTTGATACTATGTTTGCAAGTATCTATGACTTCTGATTTAAATTTAATATAGATGATAAAGCACTAAGAGATGCATGTAGTAAAGCATTTGATTTTAGACAAACAGGTAAAAGAACAATATCATCAGTAGCTAAAGAAGCTTTAATATGTGGTAAGTGATATGCTCGTGATTTTCTATATAAAGATAAAACAGTTGAAACATTTGATTCATTATGAATAGATATAAACATAGAAGTTAAAACACCTACAATAGAATATATATCTGTATTTGATGTATTCTATGATAGATCAACTTGATTATCTAGAAGTCCATTTAAAATAGTTAGAACATATATAACTTGAGATGAAATTAAGAAAAAAGCAAGAATGCTTTGGTCAAAGAAACTTATAAAGAAAACAATGACTGAAGAGGAAGTAAATGCTGAATATAAAAAAATAGATGCTCTTATAGATAAAGTATTACTAACTGCAAAAGATAAAGATCAAAAACCATTTAGTTTCTATAACTGTAATACAGTAAAAGATTTAAGTAATGTTTCTCCATTACTTATAAATAAAATGAGAACTGAATCTAATATATGAAAAACATATGTTACATTACCTATGAGGCAAGTTGATTCTGAAAGAGATATGAATAATTATTTTCTAAATAAAGAAAATACATCATTTGAATTTGTAACATATAGTACTTGAGATGAAATAGCATATTATGTAAATTGAATTATATTATATGAATGAAAGAAAATTCATAATATATGAGAGATAAGAGAAATAGTAAATTCAGAAATACCATGAACTTGAAATGCTCAATGAGAACCAGATAAGATAGGTTGATTACAATTTATACTTAATTGATTATGGAATGCATTTTTAGATAATACTAAAATGTCATTATCAGATATGTATGAAGTAGTTGGTAATAGTCCATTTGTAAGAAACTGACAAATAGATTTTAAAAAGTTTAGAGCATTAAAAGTAAATACACCTAATTCTATTAGAAGATTAGAACTTGGTACAAAAGATTTTGCACCATTAAACTATATGCAAGTAATGACTGAATTTGGTCAACAAAGAAGTTGAGTTAATCAATACTTACTTGGATGACAATGAAGAGCTGAAAGAGTTGCATGATGAGTTGATCTAATATTAAATCAATATAAATCTAAACTAACACCTATAACAGATTCAATTAATATGATGATGTGAAATATAGCTAGAAGTTGGGTATTAATGTTTTTAAAATATTTTACTAAAACAGAACTTACAGCTAAATGAATTAATATAGTTGAAGTAATGAATGATAAATGAGAAATAACTTCATTTACAGTTAATGGTAAAGATATTAAAGATATAATAGATGAAGATAATATTACATTTAGTTTCGATGCATTATATAAAGTTGAACAAGAAAATAGAAGAATGGCTCTTAAAGAAAACTTACAATACTTATTACAATATGCACAAGCTCAAATTAATCTTCCAGAATTAATGAAAGCAGTATTATGAATGGATTTTAGTATTGATAATATATTTAAAGATGATTCATTTAAAGAATCATTTATATTAAAAACTAAACCTACTGAAGAAGAAGTTATAGAAGAAGAACAAGTTACAAATTGATTTACAGATCAATTTGTAGAAGAAGATAAATGATATGAAAATAAGCTTACACAAAACGATTTAAGTGAATTAGATGATATTATTTAATAATAACTAATATGTTTTTAGATAAAATAAAGAAAGTTTTTTTTGACAAAGAAAAAGAAGTCAAATATAATTGAGGCAATGGGTATACATTAGTTAGAAAAATGTTCCCATGAATAAATAGAATAGATGATAAAAAAACTCTATCTAAATTATTAGCTGATACTGATCCTGATATAAAAAAGTTACTATCAACTTTTTATCGGTCTGAAGTAAACGAGCTGATAGCACAAAAAAAATATGGTGAAATAGTACAGTATGAATGAATACTAAAACTTATTTCAGAATTAACTTATTTAACTACTAATCCTAACGAATATGTTTGAGAAAGAAATGAATGATGAGAATAAAAATTTATCTTCTGAAGAAGATACTACTAAAGTAGAAGAAACTACTGAAGAAGAGGAAAAAGAAGATAAAGAAGAATGAACATCTACAGATGAATCTTGAACAGAATTACAAGATGAAGTAGATGAGCTTGATGAAATTCTTGCTTCATTAGAAGATAACGCTGATGATATTCAAAATGCAGCAGATGATTTAAAATCATCTAATGGTTGAGAAGCAGAAGTAGAAAAACTTTTAATGGAAATAAAAAAGAAAGATGATATTGTAAAAGAATTAACTGATTCAGTTACTTCTTTACAAACTAAAATTAAAGCTTTAAATTTAGATAAATCTGACTTAGTTTATAAAAATGCAGAACTTGAAGCCTTTGGTTGAGTAAATGATCCACAACTCATGATTGTGGTAAGAAATTATGAAAAAGCAAAAGGATGAGATAAGTGAGCACAAAATAAAATCAAATCAATTATATCTGACATATGGTCATGAATATATTGATCTGATATTGAAAAAGAAGCGATTGATTCTAGTGTAGATGAATTAACAGAAATTGATTCATATATATCTAAAAGAAATCCAAATATTTCTGAAAAGAAAAAAGAACAAACAACTCCAGTATTTTAATATTAATAAATAAATAAAATGGGAAACGCAGTAAACAATACACCTATTAGTGTACAAGGATACCTAGATGAAAATGTACTAGGTAAAAATTTAAGAGTAATATCTTCAATAGTTAGAAAATTTCCAATGTTAGCATATTTCGGTTTCAATGTTCCTAATCATTATAGAGATTCAATTCTATCTGATTCATTAACATATGAAGAAGCTCAAACAATTAACTTTAAAGAAGTTGGTGGATGAATTAAACCTATGATGTCTAAAGATGGTAGAGCAGTTCAATGGTACGAAGTTGGTTCATTTGGTTATACTCAATTAGTAGATACTACAGTTTCTGTAGCTAATGCTAATGTAGTAATGGAAAGTGTAGTTTGATTTGAAGTTGGTGATGTAGTATTATTTATTCCTGCTGCAGGTTCTGTAAATGGTGTAAGAGCTACTAGAGAAATTACAGCAATTAATACTGGTACAGCTACATTAACATTTGATGCAACTATTACAGTTGATGCAGGTGATACAGTTAAATATTTATATTCAACTCACACAACTGGTCAAAAAATAACTAGAGGTACTTCTGAAGATTCTGGTAAATTAGTTACAACTTATTTCCAAAAATATGGTGGTAACTTTACATATACTCAAGATGAATTAAATACTACTTATTTATTTGCAGACACTTCTAGAAGAGTTAAAAATAAATTATCTGATACTATTAACTTAGCAATCAATAACTTTGCATACACATTCTACTATGGTAGAAATGTATCTGGTGTTAAAGCAGAAACTCAAGGGTTAGAAACTTTACTAGCAGAAAAAGTAGCAAATGGTGAAACAACTGTAGTTAGAAATTGGTCATCTGGTTTAGCTAATGATGCAGCTAAAATTGCAGCAGTTCAATCTTTTATTACTGATTCTAATACAGCTCCAGTATATCAAGGTAGTGAACAACCTACAATTATAGCAAATGAATTAATGATTTCAGCATTAAGTAAATTATTACAATCAGGTGTTGTATATCAACAATTTGTTGAAAAAGAAATTGATTGGGGTATTAAAGTATTTAGTTCACCATTTTATAAAAATGTTTCAATGTTAGTAGATCAAACATTAAATCTATTATATCCTACTACTTCAGTAATGTACGCATTACCTAAACATTTAGTATCATTTACAACTAAAATGTACGATACTCCTGATGTTGCAGGTGTAGTAAAAACATATAATTCAAATTGATTTAAAGTTATTTCTCAACCAGTAGTAACTGATGATGAAAAAGAATTTACTATTGAAATGTGGATTGCAAATGTATTTGCAGGGCAAACATTTCCAAATTCATATATGAAAGCATACGGGCTTTAAAATTAAAACTATTAAAGGACAACTTAAAATGTTGTTCTTTTTTAGTGTTTTTTGATTTATTAAACTATATTATTATAATGAACATAAATATTTACTAATTATACTAATATGTTATATAATCAATTAGAAGCAATACTATATCCATTTTTTCTTACTAGATGATGAAATGATTTAGCATGACCTGAAACATTAGAGAATTATATTAATCTAGTAATACAAGATATATATAATGAAGAGAACTGGTCTTTTAGAATTAAGAATGAAGAAGTACTAGTTTATCTAGATCAAAATTGAAGAAGAAGATTTCAAACTACTGAAGCAATAGATCAAATAATAGAGATAAGAGATCAGAATGATAATGATTTATTTCCAACTGCTAACTTCTTAAAAGAATTAAATCATTTTAATTTTGAAGAAAAGAATATATATTTCTTACTTGAAGATAGAAATTGATCTACTCAAGATATAACTTCAATTAGAATTAGTTATACTAAACAATATACATGGTATCAACATAATGTAGATTGACTTAAACCAATACCTATGCCAAATAAATTTATACCAGTAATAATTAAATGAGTATACGATTATGCAGCACCAATTAATTTATTTGATTGAGAACAAACACAAGTTGATTTCTTTGGTCATTATACTAATAGAACTAATAAATTAAAAGATATGGATTCATTAAGTGAATCAACTGATTTTATTCCAGTAACTAATTACTTCTAATATGATACAAGATATAAACTTAGATATGGAAGTATGAACACTTAATCAAGTATATGATAAGATATATAATTGTATAGCTGTAAAACCTCCATACGAATGAAAAAAATGAATATATAATCAAGAGTTCTTTCTAGATAAAAGAAAATGATTAGTTCAATATTCAACAATAGATTGATATGAAGTATATGATAATATAAATGCTAATTGAGTAGAGTACTATTTAGTAGACAACTGAACTCAATCTAAAATATATGCAGATAATTGAACTGCATTAGTAGAAGTTGCTTGACCATTTGCAACAAATTCAACATCTCCTAGAAAATTAGTTAAATGATTTAATGCTTGATGAACTAAAGTAATATCATGAACAATAAGTAATCCATTAAATGTTGCAGCTCCTACAACAGATTTAGCATTTTATTGAGATTGATTTGTAAAAATAACATTAAGTGATGCTACATGAGTAGCAGTAAATCAATTTATATTTTTTAAAAATTGACCATTAGCTTGATGAGCAAATAAGATTCTATGGAAAACTTGAAATGATATTTATATATTCGGTACAAATACAAGATGAGCTTTACCATTAACATCTTGAACATATGATATATATCCAGAATATAAAGAATGTTTATTAGTATGATCAACAGCTTGATTATATGTAGTACTATTAAATTGAACATTAACAGCTAATAGCCATCTAATAGTTAATGCAGCTAATCAATGATTAGTAAGTACAGCAGTAACTGATATAGTAGAATTTAATAGTGTAATATTTATATTAGTAGATAATACAATATTCTTTTCAAGAAAAACATTTGATGATAATTGTCAGTTCTATTTAACAGATAAATTCAAAGCTAATTGAATTGATAAACTATGTCCTGCATGAAAGATATTATTTTGTAATTGATCTATAAATAAAATAATATCACCTGCAACAGATACTGAATGATTAATATGATACTTAGAATATCAAGCTAACTATGATGAAAGATTATTTAGTAAGTATTCATTCATATATACATCAGGTACATTCTATATAGTAAACTCTAAGAACTATCTTAGAATGCTTGATATAGTAACTTTAAATTCTACTACCTATGATATTGTAGAGAAAGAAGTTACATATAACTCTAGGGGTCTATTTGAGGGTATAGAATGAGGTTCTATATATGTTGATACAAACGATAGATTTATAAATTTTAATAATATAAATTGATCAGAAACAATTACATATCAATATGATAAACAATTACAACATTGGTTACTACATAAATTTAATTATAAACTATATAATTATAGTTCTAATAAAGTATGTTTAAGTTGATTAGTAGCTACAGAAGATTGATATACAGATTTATGAACTGAATACAATCAAGAAGTTAATTTTATATTAAATCAAAAGAACAGATTAATAATGCCTATATTTATTAGAACATTATTTTGACTTACATGAACAGATAGAATAAACTTAAATTTAGATATATCTTATCAAATGTGAGCGATGTTAAATAATCTACAATTAAAGTATTCAAATTATTATTTTGATACTAATTTAGATTGAAGTGCAGAAATAGATAATCTATTATGACAAGAAGAGAATAATGTATATAACTGAAATACAACTTCATTACAAAATAAAATATTAAGAACATGAAGATATTTCTTATGAACATTTAATTCTACAACTAGATTTATTCTTTGACCTAGTTATATACAAGCAAAGATAAGTAAACCTTATATAAATGAAATTTTACAATCTAATTAAAAAACTATGTGAATCCTATCAAAATTTTTATGACCAGTATGAAATGCTTATGAATTATTAAATCCAGAACAATGATCAATGTCAGATCAAGAAGCTAAATGGTTAGCTGATGATAAGGCTAAAATAGCAAAAGTAAGAAAAGCAAAAATTGACAGTTTATTAGAACCTGAAAAAAATACTAAAATTACTAGAGAACAATACAACGCAAATAAAGAAGCAGCTAGAATAAAAAAAATTTGAGTTCATGACTATATAAAAACAACTTGAGTTGATGATTATAATTTAGTAGATAAAACTCCAGATTCTTCTAAATCATTTGAAATTAAAGATAATAAAGTAAGACAAACTTCATTTTGAGTTGATTGAATACCTAAAGACGCATCAAAATATTCAGTAGAAGAATTAGAAAAAATGAATAAGATAGCAACATGAGAAGCAGTTGAACAATGAAAATTTGTTTTAACAAAAGATGTTAACTGAAAAACAATTAAAATTCCTAATGAAGAATATTTAGCTAAACAAGCAAATATTAATATGTGAAATATGTGATGAAAGGTAACAGCTAAACCAAGTAATGCAGATGAAGTATCTGCTATGATATCTAAATTAAAAAATTTAAAACAAGCTCCTAAATTCTTATTAAATATAGCTAAAAAGAATAAAGTGATTGCTACATTACTTGCATGAGCTACATTTGCTTCATGATTAGTTTTAGAATGACTTGATGATAAACAAAAAGAATTTGATAAACAACAAGCTGAATGAGATAAAAAAGCAAATATTAATTCATTTACTTGAGAAGTAGAAACTAATTCTAAAGCTTGAGATGATTTAGCTGAACAAACAATAAAAGAAACTAAACAAGAATTAGTAGATACAGGTAAAAGTATAATGGAACAAGTTAAATCTTGAGAATTATCTAAAGAAGAAGCTAGAGAACAAATGTGAGTATTAAAAGAATTTGCATCATATAATTTTGAAACTTCTATAGCTGATAATCTTAAAATGAAATGAATAGATGGTTCATATGAAAATAGAGAAAAATTAGCAAAAGCTATTTGAATAGAATGATATGATTGAACATATGAACAAAATATTCAAATGTTAGATAAATTAAGATATCTTAAAAAAGATGAAATAAATAATTTACTTGGTAATAAATAATAATGGCAACAACAACAAAAAGTTCAGTAAAAGATAAAGCAAAGAATGCTACTATTACTAAATCTAGTTATGATAAAAATGTAGCTAAATATTGACAAGCTAAAGTAGATTCAGCATTTAAGAAATATAATATGTCTATCTGATGAGATTCATCAGGTAGTTCTTCATCAAGTAAAAATACTCCACAGCAAGATAAAGATAATGCATTTAAATCATCTTGAAGTAATACTGTAACAACTACACCTGTAGTTAAAAAGACTGCACAACAAGAACCTAAT
>Ga0154020_10004916_pt1 | contig 15869 bp, 18 predicted proteins | sample Klosneuvirus_201_FD_109709 | JGI IMG/M metagenome (GOLD analysis project Ga0154020, IMG submission 109709) | Active sludge microbial communities from wastewater, Klosterneuburg, Austria - Klosneuvirus_20160825_MG | ecosystem: Engineered > WWTP > Aerobic digester > Activated sludge | place...
GAAGCGATTTTCGGAACCCGGCCTCTTCGCTGCGCAACAGCACAGGGCATGCTTCTACTGAAACTCTTCGCACTACCGTCCCTCTACCGCCAGGGCGAGAGCGCTCGTGCAGCAATTTACGAAGCAGACATTGCCGGGCTCGTTGCTCGGCCAGACGTTGATGCAGACGCGGCGCTCGCCAATCTCACTCGCCACCTTCTGGCGACTGACGTCCAGGAGCTTCGCAGGATCCTAAAGCAGATCGAAGAGCGGCGAGCGGCCTTCAATCCTTAAACCCAAAATCCAAAATCGAAATGAGCTAAATCGTTCCCTTGGTGCTCGGGATATCGCCCGCTCGACGTGGATCGATGCGGACGGCGGCATCGAGGGCGCGGGCCATCGCTTTGAACGCGGCCTCGATCTTGTGGTGGTCGTTCACACCCTCGAGGACACGGATGTGCAGGTTGATCTTCGCGGCGAAGGCGAACGATTCGAGGAAGTGGTTGAACAGGTCCGGTGGCATGCCGCCGAGCTCGCTCCCGAGGAGCTTCAGATCGAGCTTCGCATACGGACGCCCACTGAGGTCGATGGCGGCGAAGGCCAGCGCCTCATCGAGGGGCATGTAAGCCGAACCGGCGCGCACGAGCCCCGCCTTGTCGCCGAGTGCCTGCGCGAGCGCCTGACCCAGGGCGATACCGATATCCTCGACCGAGTGGTGCTGGTCGATCCAGAGGTCGCCGGTGCAGCGCACTTCGAGGTCGAACACGCCGTGTTTCGCGATGTGGCTGAGCATGTGGTCGAGGAAGCCGACTCCGGTCTCGGTGACGAACTTCCCGGAGCCATCGAGGTTCAGCGTCAGGTCGATGCTGGTCTCGGCGGTCCGGCGCGAAACGGTGGCAGTGCGTGCGATCATGCAGCCTTTATCGGCCATCGGGTGGGGTTGTGTCGAATCCGGGTGGGTTCAGATCGCTCGCAGCGCAGCCAGCAACCGATCCGTGTCCTCCGGGCGGCCGGCGCTGATGCGGATAAAGTTCGCCAGGTCCGGGCGGTTGTAGTAGCGCACGAGGACGCCCTTCGCGCGGAGTGAGGAAGCGACATCCGCAGCATTGCGGCCATCGACCGCGAAGAGCACGAAGTTCGCCTGCGAAGGCAGCGGCGCCAGCCAGCCGAGTTCGGCGCAGAGACCGGCCATGCGGTCGCGTTCGGCGACGATGGAGGCGATCGTTTCCTTGATCTCGGCGAAGTGGGCGATCGCCGCACGGGCGCCGGCGTCGGCCGCGACGTTCACGTTATAGGGCTGCTTGAGCGACATCATGTGTGCGGCGAGATCCGGGTGGCTCACCGAGTAGCCCACGCGCAGGCCGGCCAGCCCGGCCCACTTACTGAAGGTGCGGAGGACGACCAGGTTCGGGTGATCGGCAATCATCGGGACAACCGTCTCGCCGCCGAATTCGATGTACGCCTCGTCGACCACAACGAGCGTATCGAGTGCACAGATGGCTTCGAGTTCGGCGCGATTCACCGGGTTCCCGGTGGGGTTGTTGGGCGATGTGAGGAAAACGATCCCGGCTCCCTGCTGGACAGCGTGGCCAATGGCCACGACATCGAGGTCGAAATTCGGACGCCGGGGTACTTCGATCGGGTTGGCGCGCGACACTTTGGCGAGGAATCGATACATCCCGAAGGTCGGCGTGGGGATGGCGATCGCGCGCGGCATCGTCAGCCGGATGAGGATGTCGAGCAGGTCATCGGCGCCGGTCCCCGCGACGATATTTTCGGCTTCCACCCCAACGTAGCCCGCGATGGATTCGCGCAAGGCAGCCTGGCCCGGGTCCGGGTAAATATGGAACGATGCGTTCCGGATCGCTTCAAGGACGGCTTCGTGGGGGCCGTAGAGGTTCTCGTTGGCGTCGAGCTTCACGAGTTGTTCGATTGGCAGGCCGATCTCCCGGGCGAGGACGTCCAGTGGCTTTACGGGCACGTACTCCTCGAGGTCGTCGATGTCTTCTCGAAGCAGTTTGCGCAGATCCATCTCTCGGGCCTCCTGGTGAAGGTGTGAGGTTTCAGGCGTCGCGTGCCAGTGCTTAGCGACCCTGGAGTCGCCGTTCAACGGCGTGGGCATGCCCGGTGAGCCCCTCGGCGCGCGCGATGATCGCGGCGTAGCGGTTCAGTTCTTCCATATCGTCCTCTGGGAGGTTGATCACGGCCATCTTCTTGAGGAAGTCGTGCACGCCGAGGGGGCCACTCCAGCGAGCACTGCCGCCGGTGGGCATGGTGTGGCTCGGGCCGGCGGTGTAGTCGCCGACGGCTTCAGGCGAGGCTTCGCCGAGGAAGAGGCCGCCGCAGTTTCGCACCTTGTGCGCATAGGCCGACGGGTTTTCGATGCAGAGGCAGAGGTGCTCGGGAGCGTAATAGTTGGCGAGTTCGATCGCGTGGTCGATGTCGTTCACAAGGATGCAGCCGCCGCGACCGTCGATCGCGGCGCGGGCGATCTTTTCTCGTTCGAGCTTCGGTAGCTGGCGTTCGATCGCGGCCGCGACGTTGTCGGCGAGGTAGTGCGAGGGCGTCAGCAGGATCGGGCTTGCGAGTGCATCGTGTTCGGCCTGGGCAATGAGGTCGGCCGCCACGAACTCGGGGTCGGCGCTCTCATCGGCGATGATCACCGTCTCGGTGGGGGCCGAATCACTAACAAAAACAACATCCCCGAAGACCTGGCGCTTGGCGATGGTCACGAAGAGGCCGCCTGGGCCGGCAATCTTGTCGACTCGCGGAATTGTTTCGGTGCCGTAGGCGAAGGCGGCGACACCCTGGGCGCCACCGGCCTTGAACACGCCATCGACCCCGGCGATATCGGCAGCGACTAGCTTGACCGGCGGAATTGTCCCATCGGGGAGGACCGGGCTTGCGAGGTAGACTTCCTCCACGCCCGCGACCCGCGCGGGGATGGCGCACATCAGGACTGTGCTCGGCAACGGCGCGCGGGTGCCCGGAACATAGATCGCGGCCTTCTGTAGCGGGCGGGTCATCTGGCCGAGGCCATTCTGCTGAAAATCGAACATCGCACCGCGAAGCTGCGTCTCGTGGTAGCGGCGCACGCGTTCGGCGGCGAACTTGAGCGCTTCGATGAGTTCGCCATCGAGGACGTTGTAGGCGGCGGCGATTTCATCCCTGCTCACGCGAAGGTCGCCAACGGTCGCACCGTCGAGTTTGGAGTTGTAGTAGCGGACGGCGTTATCGCCGTCGTCGCGCACGTCGCGAATAATGCGGCGAACGACTTCGTCCGGGCTCAGCTCCTGACCGAACGTCTTGAAAGTCGTCTCCCGGATGTCCATGGGGAGTTCGTCGTTTTCGAGCGGCCGGCGCGAAAGCAAGAGTTCCTTGCCCTCTTCGGCGTTGCGGATTATCCGCATCCCAGGTACCTCTCTATGGCTGCACGCGCGGAATCGGTGGCGCGCTGCACGAACGCATCGATTTCAATGCTGGTTATGTGCGCGATTGTCTCATCCAGCAGTTCGGGGAGCGAATCAAGGAAGCCGCCAAGCGTCTCACCCTCCTGCAGTCCGGAAATGCGGAGGTGATTCGCGATCATGGCGCGCATTCGCTCCCAATCCATCTCGCGGCTCGCAACATCGAGCGTGACCTGCCGCCAGCGGTCGAGCGTCTCCGAATCCACGAAGCCGCAGTGGATGCCCTCGATCGTTGCCGAGAGCGCGGCGGTGAGGTTCGCCTTCACCTGTGGGTCGTCGCCGTAGGTGCGGTCCAGGCTGAACTGCAGGAGGCGGTCCATCACGTTCGCGCGCATCGTACCGCCGAGCGCTTCGTGCTGGGCGAAGTAGGGCCGATAGATGCCTGTTATGTACTGCTCATCCATCACGAGGTGGGTGATGTACCCGGCAGCCCAGGCGCGAGTCTGATGGTTGAGTTTTTCGGGTGCGGCGAGTTCGCCGTACGTTTTGAGGAAGGCTGCCACCGAGTCCTGGTGGTTGTGTTCATTCAGGTCGAAGAAGTGTGTGCTTAAACGGTCCTGCTTCGTAATTACGCGGATATCGGGCGAAGTTGCCCCGAGCAGGAAGTGGCACGAATCCGGCGAGAGGTCATTGTTCGCCAGGTCGGCCGCAATTTGGCGGGCGAGCACCATGTGCAGGGTAATCGGGGGCATTGCCCTATTGTAAGGTGCAAAGCCAATCGATGGCTCGGCAGGTACAGTTCGCGTAGGCGTTTCGAGGCGTTAGCCAATGGCAGGCACGTCAGCGGCTGCCGCCGAATGGATCGAAGCACCATCGTCGAGACTGAGGGACGGACATGCATTTCGAAGAAACGCCAGCCATTGATCAACTCAGGGACTCGTGGAACGGATTCCTCGATGCGCTTCCGGCAATCGTGGCGGCGATAGTTGTCTTTGTCCTTTTCGTGGTTGTGGCCAGTGCGATACGCCGGACCGTCCGGGGAATCAGCGACCGCGCGGGGCGCCGGCGAAACCTCGGTTTCGTCCTGGGAAGGCTCGCCCAGGCGCTGACCATCCTGATCGGGTTCCTTATCGCTTGCATCATCGTGTTTCCGGAGTTCAAGCCAACTGACCTGATCCAGATCCTCGGCATCGGGAGCGTCGCTATCGGCTTCGCTTTCCGCGACGTCCTTCAGAACTTCCTCTCTGGCATCCTCATCCTGCTGACCGAACCGTTCAAAATTGATGATCAGATCGTGTTCGGCGAATTCGAGGGCACGGTCGAAGACATCCAGACCAGGGCGACGACGATCCGCACGTACGACGGGCGAAGGATTGTTATCCCCAATGGGCAGCTCTTCACCAACCCGGTCACGGTGAACACAGCGTTCAGTAGCCGCCGGCTCGAATACGACGTTGGGATTGGCTATGGGGATGATATCGACACGGCGAAGCGGCTCATTTTGCAGGCGATCGGGGGCGTCGAGGGCGTCCTCGCTGAACCAGTACCAGATGTGCTCACGCACGAATTGGGCGACAGTGCGGTCATCCTGCGCGCGAGGTGGTGGATCGAGCCGCCTCGGCGGGCACACGCACTCGACTACCGGGATCGCGTCTTGACGTCGATCAAGTACCTCTTCGATGCAAATGGCATTGATATGCCATTCCCCACACAGGTGACGCTCTTCCACGACCAATCGGAGGAGACTGATGGCCGGCGGGGGAAACAACGCGAGGGCTGGCCGCGCGGAAAAGCGGAGCCTCCTCTGCCTCTTCGGCGAACCACCGGGCCGGAGCCGGGGGCGAATGATCGGTCTGACCATCAAGCGGACCGCAGCGGATCCGACGCATGACGACACGGATCATGAGCTGGTGGGAGGATCTGCGTTCGACATACTGGGCGTTGCCGGGTGGGATGACCGTGCTCGCGGCGATAATGGCGCTGGCGCTCGTGGAGGTCGATTCACATCGAAGCCGGGACCTTGCGGACCAGGCGCCCTGGATCTACACGGGTGGCGCCGATGGGGCTCGCGCAATCCTCAGCGCGATTGCAGCCTCGACGATCACCGTGGCCGGGACGACCTTTTCGATCACGATTGCCGCGTTGACGCTGGCATCGAGCCAGTTCGGCCCACGCCTGCTGCGGAATTTCATGCGCGATACGGGCAACCAGATCGTGCTCGGCACGTTCATTGGCACATTCCTCTACTGCATCCTCGTCCTGCGCAGGGTACAGAGCGTCGAAGAGGTCGCATTTGTCCCATACATCTCGGTTACGGTGGCCATTCTCCTGGCGATCGCCAACATCGCGGTGCTCATCTACTTCATCGATCACGCGGCGGCGTCCATCCAGGCGTCCCATGTGATCGCCTCGGCGAGTAATGAACTGGAACACGCCATCGACCGCCTCTTCCCGGAGAAACTGGGAACCGGGAACGGACTTGAAGAGGCGCTTCCGGCGGCGGAACTCCAGGCGTTGACATCGGCGACGGCGCCAGGACGAGTGCCAGCGCCCGGGAGCGGGTACATCCGCGCGATCGACAACGGCGGGTTGATGGAAGCCGCACGCGGATCATCCGTGGTGGTGCGGCTGGATGTGAAGCCGGGAGATTTTGTGTTCAAGGACCAGACGATCGCGTTCGCGTGGCCCGGCGATCACATCAGTGAAGAGAGCCTCCGCCAGATCGGCCACACGTTCATCCTCGGCATCCAACGAACTGAGGAGCAGGATGCACGTTTCCCGATAGACCAGCTCGTCGAGGTTGCCGTGCGCGCGCTCTCTCCTGGCATCAACGACCCGTTCACGGCGATGAGTTGCATCGACCGGCTTGGCCAGGCATTGCACCGGCTGGCGAACCGTGACTTTCCTTCGGTGTACCGCCGTGACCACGACGGGACGATTCGCGTGATCGCCGTGCCCCGCACGTTCGAGGACTTCCTCGATAGTGCCTGCAACCAGATTCGTCAGTACGGGGCATCGAGCGTTGCAGTGACGATCCACCTGCTCGATATGCTGGAGAAAATAGGGCGTTCGACCAGCCGAACGGGCGTGCACGAAGCGCTGGTTCGCCAGGCACGACTCGTGCGGAACGGCATCGAGGCGCGAGCGCAAGCGGATATCGACGACGTCCAACGGGCACTCGATGGTGTGCTCGAAGCCTGCGGGCAACCGTTCGACGATTAGATCCGGGCGCTCTCGATGCCGGTGAGCAGAATGCCGCGGCAGCCAAGCGTCGAAAGCTCATCCATGATCCGGTTGGCCTGGCGCTTTTTCACCATGGCCTTCACGGCGTACCAGCCTTCGCGCTGGAGCTTCGTGATGGTCGGCGATTCGAGCCCGGGCGTGATCTCGCAGGCGCGCTGAAGGATATCCCCCGGGACGTCGTACTCGACCATCATGTACTCGTAGGCGACGAGTTTTCCCTCGAGGCGGTGGCGCAGGACCGTCATCTCCGGCGCTTCGCTGCGTTCGGGGTGGGTGAACAGGCCGGCGTTCGATGCGAAAAGCGGCTCGCCGACAACGCGCAGCCCGGCCTGGCGCAAGGTCGTGCCGGTATCGACCACATCGACGACGCCCTCAGCGATCCCGAGTTGCACGGAAATTTCGACTGCACCTTCGAGCTCGATAATCTCGACTTCCTTCGGCGCGAAGTAGGAACGCACGATTCCCGGAAGCGAGGTCGCGATGCGCAGCCGCGCGAATTCATCGAGCGAGGTGACCGGTGAATCATCGGGGACGGCGGCCCGCAACTGCGAATGGCCATAGTTCAGGTCGATCACGGGTTCGTGGCTAATGCCTTTTTCGGCTGCGAAATCCTTCCCGGTTATGCCGCCATCGAGGATTCCTGTGGCGACGTAAACGGGAATATCGCTCGGCCGGAGGAAGAAGAACTCGACGTTGTTTTCGGTGTCGATCGAAGAGAGTGCGCTACCGGTCTTCGCCACGCGATAGCCGCACGAGGAGATCATTTCGATAGTCGGCTGGAAAAGGACACCTTTGTTCGGCAACGCGATTTTGATCATAGCTGGCGGTACACGTCCTCGAGTGAGATGTCTTTTTCCGCCATCATGCAGGCAACGTAGTAGAGAACCTGGGCGAGTTCGCCCGAGAGATCCTGCTCGCTCTCGAAGCGAGCCGCCATCCAGCTCTCGGCCGCTTCTTCGACCAACTTCTTGCCAATCGCGTGCGGCCCGCCCCGGAACAGGTCGGCGGTGGCGGAACCCGCGGGCATTTCTTGCTTGCGGCTAACGGCGAGTTCGAACATCTCCTCGAAGGTCACCCCAGAACGATAGCCCAAGAGCGATTGAGGGTCATCAGCGATGCATGCCGGGTGACGAGTGGCTGCCGCTTTCGCTACCGCGGGCGGACGCTAACATCGGCGGCATTGATGGCGACGACGAGGCCGTTTGCCCTGCGCACCATGAGCTCGCCATCGTCGCTGATGCTTAACGCGGTCGCATCGAACGTTTCGCCCGCGACCGGGTTGACGGTGACCTGGCGTCCAAGCGTGCAGCTGAGGCTTCGGTATTCGCGGACAAGCTCCGGGAGCGGGGCCGCAAGAAGTGGTTCGAGCGCATTGCAGATGTTCGCGAGGACGCGCTCCCGGCCGACATCGTGGCCAAGTTCGCGCGTGATGCTGGTGGCAATTTCGCTGAGCTCGGGATTGTCCGTCGGATCGCCGTTCACGTTCACACCGATGCCGGGGAAGGCGAGGCCCCCGTCGTGGGTCAACTCGCCATCGATGAGCATCCCGCAGACCTTGCGGTCGTTGATCCAGATGTCGTTCGGCCATTTGATCCGGGCATCGACGCCTTCGGCTTTGATTGCGCGGGCGACGGCGAGGGGCAAGACAACCGGCAAGCGGCGGTGGACCGCAAGGGGCAGTCGCAGGACAAGGGTGAAGTAGAGGTTTTCGCGAGCCGGGCTGAAGAAGCTCCGGCCACGACGGCCGCGGCCAGCCGTTTGCTCGTCGGCGAGTACCAGGGTGCCATGCGCGGCGCCGGCGGCGGCCAGCTCGCGAGCCGTGTCCATCGTCGAAGCGAGCGACTCGTGGTAGTCGATATACCGGCCGATGGCGGCGGTCGTCAGCGCGCAGGTGAACGCGTTCAGGTCGAGGGGCTGGGCCTCTGGCATGCCTGATGACCATACGCGGCGTTTGTGTGCGCTGCCTCACACTTTCGAGGGAGATGCGCCGAAGGCGAGGGCAATAATAAAGGGCCCTCGGTCATTATCCCGAGGGCCCTTTCGTAGCTAAGACCGAAGTAGTCTTAGGAGGATTGGATGACACCTGCTAGAAACATCGTCCTAGGAGGCGGTCACCTCCTGTGCCAGAGTCCGGTCGTAACTACGACTGTGTAAGTCCATGCACATCACCTCCTTCCTTGCGGAGGAATATGCAACTCCAAAATAGGGCTGTCAAGAGGCAAACGGTTAGGTTTCCTATCCATAGCGTGGTTTCGAGTTTGCTTCCGTAAAGCCCGAGTCTGGTTTATTCTGAAACAGTTGTGTTTCTCAGGCGGCGCCGTGGTTCTTCCGAGGAAGGCCAAATCTATGACGCCGCACGTTGGAGGACTCCCTGGTAACCCCCGTAAGCATGAAGCAACTGCTCGAAGCTGGCGTCCACTTTGGCCACCAGACCCGCCGTTGGAACCCAAAGATGAAGCATTTCATCTTCACCGAGCGCAACGGCATCCACATCATTGACTTGCAGCAGACCGTCACCCGGCTGGACGCAGCCATCACCTTTATCCGTGATGTCGTCGCCACCGGTTCCGATGTGCTCATCATCGGCACCAAGAAGCAGGCCCGGGAGACGGTTGAACTCGAGGCCACACGCGCCGGGCTCCCATTTGTGAATAACCGCTGGCTCGGCGGCACACTGACGAACTTTCGCACGATCCAGAGCCGGATTAAGCATCTGCAGACGCTCGAGAGTTCGATGGAGCGCGGAGACTACTCCCGGCTGACGAAGAAAGAACAGCTCGATATCTCGAACGAGATCGAACGCATGAACCGCTACTTCGGTGGCATCAAGCAGATGGACCGGCTGCCTTCGGCAGTCTTCATCATCGATACGGTGAAAGAGGCCATCGCGGTTGCCGAGTGCAAGCGCCTCAGCATCCCAATCGTCTCGCTCGTTGATACGAACTGCGATCCGGACCCGATTGCTTATCCAATCCCCAGCAACGACGACGCGATCCGCGCGATCAAGCTGATCCTTGGGAAAGTTGCCGATGCGGCGATCGAAGGGCGGGCGGCAAAGGAATCGGGCGTTGGCCCCGGGACCGGCGTTGCCGTCGAAGACTTCGAAAAGGCTGCGGAGGCCGGCGTTGCTGCCGGTACATTCTCGGCGACCCCCGAGGACACCGGCGCGGACGAATCTGGCCCAACCGTGACTACCATTGCTGCGGGCGCTAAGCCCGTGGAAGAACCCGCAGTAGCGGCCCCTGCCGCTGCCGCACCGGCTGCCGAAGCAACGGCCCAGGAGTAAGAGTTCCGTGGCAGTTACCACCGAAATGATTAAGGCCCTCCGCGAGGAGACCGGCGCCGGCGTTATGGACGCCAAGCGCGCACTCGATGCGTCCGGGGGCGATGCCGCCAAGGCCAAGACGATCCTGCGCGAGCAGGGAATGGCCGCCGCTGCAAAGCGTTCCGAGCGGGGCACATCCGAAGGCATCATCGAGAGCTACATCCACGCGGCTGGACGCATCGGCGTGCTCGTCGAAGTCAACTGCGAGACAGACTTCGTTGCCAAGACGGAGGACTTCCGGACGCTTTCGAAGAACATCGCGATGCAGATCGCGGCGATGAGTCCCGTGCTCGTTTCGAAGGACGACCCCGACCGCGACAAGCACGAAGGCTCGGACGAAGAGGTCTGCCTGCTAAGCCAACCCTTCATCCGGGACGGTTCGCGGACGATTGAGGGCCTGATCCAGGATGCAGTCGCGAAGACTGGTGAAAACATCCGGGTGCGGCGCTTCACTCGCTTCGAACTTGGCCGATAGCGGACCTGTGACCACGAGCGCCGCGCAACCAAAACGTCGAGCTCTCGTAAAGCTAAGTGGCGAGGCCCTCATTGGGTCTCGCCATTTTGGTATCGATCCGCTCACCCTCCAAGACATCGCCCGGCAGATAAAGCTGGCGCTCGATTCGGGCGTCGAGGTCGCCGTCTCCATCGGCGGCGGCAATTTCTGGCGAGGCGCAACGCAGGCTGAGACCGGGATGGATCGCGCGACTGCCGATTACGCCGGGATGCTCGGCACGATCATGAATGCGCTCGCGCTCCAGGATGCCCTCGAAAAGGCTGGCGCCGATGTCCGGACTCAGACGGCTTTGCCCATCGCGCAGGTGGCGGAGCCATACATCCGCCGCCGCGCCATCCGCCACCTCGAAAAGGGCCGCGTGGTGATCTTCGCCGCGGGCACTGGCAACCCCTTCATGACGACGGACACCGCGGGCGCCCTGAGGGCGATCGAAACTGATTGCGAAGTTCTTCTGATGGCGAAAAACGGCGTCGATGGCGTGTACGATGCCGACCCGAAGAAGGTGCCGACAGCGACGAAATACGAGCACCTGACGCACATCGAAGCGATCCAGAAACGGCTCGCGGTAATGGATATCACGGCCCTCTCCATGTGCATGGAACACAACCTGCCCATCGTCGTTTTCGATGTGGACGAGCCCGATGCCGTGTTCCACGCGCTCCGGGGCGATAGAATTGGGACGATCGTTTCTTCAACGGTCTAGCGAACCGCCGATTCGCGGCCCAATTCAAGGAGGGACTTCCATGGCCGATCCAGACGAGATTCTCCTGACTGCCGAGGACAAAATGGACTCCGCAATCGAGGCGTTTAAACGCGAACTTAACGGGATTCGAACCGGCAGGGCGCATCCTAGTCTCATCGAAACGTTGCCTGTCGAATACTACGGAGCGATCACGCCGCTCAAGCAGCTGGGCACCATCAACGCGCCCGAAGCGCGGATGCTCACGATCCAGGTCTGGGATCGTGGCGCCGTTTCGGCGATCCAGAAAGCGATCCAGGCTTCTGATCTCGGCCTGAACCCCAACATTGATGGGCAAACGATGCGGCTGCCCATCCCGACCCTGACGGAACAACGACGCAAGGACCTCGTGAAGCTGCTGAACACCAAGACCGAAGAGGCGCGCGTCGCCGTTCGCAACGTTCGCCGCCACTCGAACGATGAACTGCGGAGGGCGGAAAAGGATGGCGACGTCTCGCAGGACGACCTGAAGCGGAGCGAGGACGAACTGCAGAAGATCACCGACCGTCACATTGCGGATATCGACGTCGAAGCAAAGCGCAAGGAGGCCGACCTGCTTGAAGTCTGAGCAGGCAACCGCACAGGCCACAGAAGCGGCCAACTTCCTCGGCGACCTTATTTCGCCGATTTCGAGCGGTCGTGTGCCTCGCCACGTCGCCGTCATCATGGATGGGAACGGGCGCTGGGCCACCCAGCGCGGCCTCCCGCGGGCTGCAGGTCACCCGGCCGGCACCGAGAATATCCGCCGGGTGATCGAACGCTTCGCCGACCACGGAGTCCAGTACCTGACCCTCTACGCGTTCAGCACCGAAAACTGGAACCGCCCCCAGCGTGAAGTGCGGATGCTCATCCGGCTGCTGCGTTACTTCATCAAACGCGAACTGAACAACCTCCACAAGAACGGCATCCGGCTGCAGATGCTCGGGCACCTCGAGACATTGCCCGACTGGCTCCAGAAGCAAGTCGATGACGCTATCCACCTCACCGCCGACAACGAACGGATGACACTGAACATCTGCTTCAGCTACGGCGGCCGCGACGACATCATGATGGCGGTGCAGGCAATGATGCGAGCCGAACTGACGGCCTCGGAGGTGACCGAAGAGGCTATTTCGGAACACCTTTCTACGGCTGGCGCTCCGGACCCGGACCTGCTCATTCGCACGGGCGGCGATATGCGCATCTCCAACTTCCTGCTCTGGCAGGCGGCCTACGCCGAGTTGTATTTCACCGACACCTATTGGCCCGATTTCGGGCGCGAGGACACCGATATCGCGCTCGCCGAGTACGGCCGGCGCAAACGCAAGTTCGGCGCGCTTCTCCCGGAAGACCTCGAGGCGTTCGGTAAAGCCTGAACCGGGCACAATTCCCGGACTCTGTGACATCCACCACTTGTGATCGCTGCCCGCGACGGGTCTAATCCTCCCTGCCCGGAGGTGGAAGTATGCCACGAGGATTCACCGAAAACCTGACCTACACCGTGCAACCCGGCGATACGCTTTCTGGAATCGCCGCCCAGCATGATTGCGAACTCGACCTGATCCTCGCCGCGAACTCTGGCCTCGTGCACGATGCATCGATGATCCAGGTTGGCTGGGAGCTTCTTATCCCGGGGCAGATGGCCGGATCGCGGCGCGGCCCTGCACCAGCGGGCGATGGGATTACCAGCTACACGATAGACGCCGGCGATACCCTCGGGGCACTGGCCGAGCAGTGGGGCACCACGGTCGCCGCCATCGCCGAACTCAACGGGATCGTGAACCCGGCGCTCATCTTCGTTGGCCAGCGAATCCGAAGGCCCGGTGCAGCCGAACCCACGCCGGAATCGGCGACTACTGCCGCAGCAGCAGCAGCGGCAGCGCCGGAGCAAACCGTACCGATCGTGCCGGGGCGACTGAGCTTCGTCCGCTGGCCGCTCGATATGCCGCCGGCAGTGGTGACCGGCGGTTACCGCCAGGATTATGGCAACTACCTGCATCGCGGCATCGATATTGGCCACGTGCCGGCCGGTACACCGATCTTTGCCCCCGCGGGCGGCACGATTACCGTGCATCGCCCGGGAGATGGCTGGGGCAACGGCAGCTTCGGCATCAATGTGGTCATCGACCACCCCGACACCCCATGGTGGTCGATTTACGCGCACATGAACGAAACGGAACGATCGACGGGTGAGGTGGTTGCTGCGGGCGAGATCATCGGCGCCGTGGGATTTACCGGATACGTCGAACCACCCGGGCCCGGTGGAACGCACCTTCACTGGCAATTGAGCGCCCACCCCGGCTTTCCCCAGGGGTTCGAATACATCGGCAACCCACTCGACTTCCTGGTGACGGGGTAGGCGGCAGGCCGAGCGCCTGGGCCGGCGAAAATGCAAATCCGCCGCTGTGAACCGGTGGCGCCCGTCCGGGCGCACAGACCATGGCGACCTTCTCGCTTACGCTATCGCTACGTGTCCAACCTCCAACTTCGCCTGCTGACCGCTGCGATTGGCCTGCCACTGGTGGCGGGCATAGCGTGGTACGGAGGTTGGCCGTTCGCGCTCGTGGCGGGCGCTATCGGCTTACTGGCCACGATGGAATTCGTGCACGGCTGGCTCATCCCTTCGATGCCGATCCGCCAGGTGATCCCCCAGATCCCAACGTTCGCGATTGCGCCCATCGTGGTGGTCGCCGCCTACCTGGACCCGAAGCTCGTGTTCGGTGGGCTGGCCTTCGCCGGGCTGTTCGCGCTTCTCGGTTACGCACCAACCAACGCCATCGGTCCACGCAAGCCGTATCGCGTCTACGCGTGGGCGGTGATTTACCTCGGTGTCCTGCTCTCGACCTTCGTCCTCGTACGGGATGTTGAAGACGGCCGAAAGTGGTTCTTCCTCGGGCTGCTGGCAACGTTCGCGGTCGACACCGGCGCCTACGCGGTGGGGCGGCTCATCGGGCGTCACAAGATGGCGCCGAAGATCAGCCCGAAGAAGACGTGGGAAGGCGCCGTCGGCGGGACCGTCGCCGGCTTCGCTGCCGTCTTCGCGCTCAATTCATGGTTCGATACGGGCGTGGCGAACGCGACGATCCTGCACCTCGCGATCGCGTTGCCTCCCGCTGCCATCCTTGGCGACCTGCTGGAGAGCTGGATGAAGCGTCGCATGGGCGTGAAGGATGCCTCGGGGTTGCTGCCCGGGCACGGCGGCTTCATGGACCGCCTGGATTCGCTCCTGTTCGTCTTCCCCGTCCTGTACGTTTTTCTCCAGGTACGTGTGCTCTAATGGGTATCACCTGTGATGCACCATGAACCCGATGCAAACCTCGAGGGCTTTCTGTTCGAAAGCAACGAAACGCCGTTGCTCATGCGGAAGTCTGTGCTCCTCGGCGTCGTCGCAGCCTTCTTTGCGATTCTCGTGGCCTACCTGGTCGCGACGGTCTTCTTCGACCTCTCCCTGAAGATCGATGCAGAGCCGTTCCGGGATTGGGTCGAAGAGCGAGGGCCGCTGGGCGTCGTCGTTTTCATCCTGGTGATGGCTGCGTCAGTCCTGTTCGCGCCGATCCCGAACGCCCCGATCTTCATCGCGGCTGGCCTCGCGTGGGGGCCGATTCTCGGGACCGTCTACTGCATGACCGGCCTCACGATTGGATCCGCGATTGCGTTCTGGGTCAGCCGCCGCTTCGGACGGCAACATTTGCCGAAGCTCATCGGCCGCAAGGCAGCGGCCAGGCTCGATGGCATGGTCGAAAACTTCGGAGCCAAGCTGGTGTTCTGGACGCGCATTATGCCCGGGGTGAACTTCGACTGGATCAGCTTTGTCGCGGGGATGACTTCGGTTCCATTCCGCACCTTCATCATCTACAGCTTCCTGGGGATGATTCCGCCAACCGCGATTACGGTGGCGATGGGCGACCAGCTCGGGCGCAATCCGTTGATTACGATCGCTCTCGGTGGCGTCTGGGTGTTGGCGATACTCGCAACGGCTGGCTACTTTTGGATGCGCCGTCGAAGCAGCCAGGCGGCCTCGAAGTCGGGGACGGAAACAGGGGCAAAACCCGGCGCCGAATTGGGATAAACCCCGCGAGTCATCAGGGATGCGCCTATCCGCGTAAGAGATGGTGAGGGCGACAATTCGCCTCAGTTCACCGGGTGGTACCAGCTATGTCCGTCACACGATTTCCTGCCTACCTTCGCATCATCGGCGCGAACGCTTCGTTCGAACCACAGCGGCGCGAACCAACGCCGATCCGCAACCTTCAGCTCGACGTGCCCACGGGTGTCGCTACCCGCGACGCACTCATCGAGCGCGTGAAAGCGATCGGCGAAATTGCACCCTCCGCGCCACTTTCGTTCCTGGTGGCGAAGGTTTCCGGACTCGCGAGCGGCGACTGCGACGACCAGCTCCGGGTGATCGCGGGCAGGATCAAGGAACTCGTCCGCGGCGTCGATGTCGTCGGCCGGCTGGACGAGACAAGCTTCGGGATCGCGCTCCAGGGTTCCGGTTTCACTGCGGCCGGAGCGGTCGCCGCGCGCATCACCCACCACCTGAACCGTCTCGCCGAACTCAGCCCATCCGTGTGCATCACGGTTTCGGCCGCTACCGGGACGGGCGTGAACGCGGAGACGCTGCCGCTGGCGGCGCTGGAACCGTACGAACCCTGCTGCGGATGAGGCCGGCGGCCATCGTTA
>Ga0154020_10004917_pt1 | contig 15867 bp, 17 predicted proteins | sample Klosneuvirus_201_FD_109709 | JGI IMG/M metagenome (GOLD analysis project Ga0154020, IMG submission 109709) | Active sludge microbial communities from wastewater, Klosterneuburg, Austria - Klosneuvirus_20160825_MG | ecosystem: Engineered > WWTP > Aerobic digester > Activated sludge | place...
GCAGTTTTCTTTTTCTGGCAGAAGGCTACATTTTCAGATATAATCACCACGCACGGAGAGGTGTCCGAGTGGCTGAAGGAGCACGCTTGGAAAGCGTGTGTGCGGGAAACCGTACCGAGGGTTCGAATCCCTCTCTCTCCGCCATATACTTATGCAAAAAGCACTCAAATTCCTTACGAATAAAGATGTTATCCCGGTGTGGAGTAACATCCCATTTATTATTCCGGCGGCGATTGCTGTTTCGAAGGGTCTTGTGCTCTATGCGACGCTGATTGCCATTGCGGCCGCAGTATCGTACTACTACCATCATACCGATGAAACCAAACTCAAAAGGATTGATCGAGTTTTAGCGTACTCGGTGATTGCGGCAAATCTCTATGTGCTCTACTTGGCTGATTTCCGGCAGCCATATTTTGCCATCGCACTCCTGTTTGTCGCCATTGCTTTTTACTTTTTCTTCACCGGTAAAGATCATAAATACGATACGTACCATGGCATGTGGCATTTGAGTTCGGTCGTCATTACGCTCATGTGTGTTTTGGCGTACTGATTTTATTCGGCTTGCTATCTGGTAGAATGGTCGCATGCTGAAAATTTATCTTGCCCGTCACGGTCAGAACGAAGACAACGCGAAAGGCATTCTCAACGGACATCGCGACTTGCCGTTGACCCCGAAGGGTGTCGAGCAGGCCGAAGAAGTCGCTCGCGAGATTGCGGCGGCACAGATGGGCTTCACGCATATCTACGCCTCGCCGTTGAGCCGAGCGTTCACCACAGCTGAGATCATCGCTCGCGCCATTGGTGGCCCGACTCCAGAGGTGGAGGAGCTGCTCATTGAGCGTGATTTCGGTGTCATGACCGGAGTTGAGCAGTCGCGGATCAAAGAGCTGTGTGCACCCGACGTCATCCAGGCCGAGCTGATCACATACTTCCTCTCACCAGAGGGTGCGGAGACCTTCCCGGACTTGGTCGAGCGCGGGAAGCGACTACTCAAAAAGCTCACGAGCCAGCACGCAGACGGCTCAATCCTGCTTGTCTCGCATGGTGATCTGGGGAAGATGATCTACGCGGCCTACTACAACGTACCGTGGCAGGACGTCTTACAGCAGTTTCATTTCGGTAATTCGGAGCTGATCTTGCTCAGCCCCGACTCACCAGCCGACGACGCACACGTGTTCACCATCGAACAGCACAATCATTAGAGCGATCGATGATTCATCACCAGAGTACAATCACGTATTCTGGTTTTTTAGTTTAAGCGCGAACGCGGCGGGTTGAGTGGGCGAGGGCTACGACGGCTGCGAGATAGATCGTGCCAGATACACAGGCGTGCCCGAGTGAGGTTGGGCTCGTCACGATAAGCAGTAGGCCACTCGCAAAGGTGGCGATTGCACTAACGGGTGCGAGTGTGTCGACGACACGATTACTGATAACGAGCCGGGCTCCATAACTGATGATGCTGATGAGTGCGATGGCGATGTGTAGTGCGAGCATGGTGATTCCTCTTATTCTTAGTTAGTCTAGCAAGCTCCTTACGCTAGCGCAAAGTGCTGAGCTCAGTCACAATAGAAGTATGACGAAAACACCATCACACGACGCTGTGCACTGGGATCTTGACCAGGTGCTTCCAGCCAAGGATTTCGATACTACTTTTGCGGCTATCGAATCTGAATTACCTCAGTTTGCCATTTGGCAGAAAAAACTCACACCTACGATGACAGAGGCTGATTTTGAATCATACTTTGACTGGTATTCGAAGCTGAGCGAGAAGATGACTCGGCTCTACTACCGACCAAGCTTGGCTGAGTCGGTCGATGCCAAGTCGAGTGAGGCAAAGCGCATGAAAGCTCGCGCACAGGATCTCTCGATTCGGATTGCGGAGGTCGCTCGACCGCTCTCGATGTGGTTGAAAGGTAAGGCCGTGAAGGGCATGGAGACGCTTGATGACGCAAATGCCAAGCGACTGTTTGCGGCCGTAGACGGTATGGAATATCCGCTGACGTATGCTCGCGATTTGGCGCGACACACGCTGACCGAGGCCGAGGAGTCAATCATCTCGCATAAAGATGCCACAGGTACTAGTCCGCTCACCGACTTGCGTGACATGATCGAGACTGACTATAGCTTCGAGATGGACATCGATGGCAAGGTGGAAGCTTATGCGACGAGCGAGGAACTCAAGGCGCAGATATACTCACCGGACCCAAAGCGTCGCGAGGCCGTGTATCGTGCGCTATTTCGCCCGTACATCGCTGATAAGGACAAATTCTTCCTGATCTATCAGTCTGTCGTAAAAGACTGGGCCTACGAGGCGAAATTACGTGGCTATTCGAGCCCAATCGGTATGCGTAACGCAGCTAATCAGGTTTCAGATAAGGCGATTGAGGCACTGATGCAGGTCTGCGAAGAGGAGCGTGGGATTTTTCATGAATTCTTCGCCTGGAAGGCGGAGCAGCTTGGCATGAAGAAGCTGCGTCGCTACGATCTTTACGCGCCATTGTCGGAGCTCAAAAGCACGTATTCTTACGATGAGGCGGTGGCGATGGTGCTTGAGACATTCCAGAGTTTTTCGCCAGATTTTGCCGCCAAAGCTCAGCGTATTCTCGATGACCAGCACGTCGACTCCCATCCCGCACCTACCAAGCGCAGTGGTGCTTTTTGTGCTACGGTTGCGCCTCAGCTCGCTCCCTACGTGATGCTGAATTTTGCGGGCAAGAGTCGTGATATCTCCACATTAGCCCATGAGCTCGGGCATGGTGTTCACTCACTGTATGCAGACCATTTGCCGATTTCATCCCAGCAGGCCAACCTGCCGCTGGCTGAGACTGCTTCAACTTTTGGAGAGATGGTGCTCTTTGAGGCTATGCTCGCGAAGATCGAAGATCCGACCGAAAAGCACACCCTCATCGCTGAAAAACTGGCCGATAGCTATGCAACGATCAGTCGACAAAACTACTTTGTGAAGTTCGAAATCGCTGCCCATGACGCCATACCGAAGGGCGCTGGCGTGGATGATATCCAGAAGCTATGGCTTGACGGCCTGAAGGAGCAGTTTGGTAGTTCTGTCGAAGTGGATGACAGCTTCCAGTACGAATGGAGCTATATACCGCACATCGTTCACACGCCATTTTATTGCTATGCATACAATTTTGGGGAGCTACTGAGTCTATCTCTCTATGCGCGGTATAAGGCCGAGGGTAAGAGCTTCATTCCGAAAATCGAAGCGATTCTAGCAGCTGGCGGATCACGCGAGCCAAAACAGGTGCTCGCCGAAGTAGGCATTGATTATGAGGATGCTGAGTTTTGGCGCGGCGGCTTCGAAATTATCCGTGGTTGGCTCAAGGAGCTGCAGCGGTAGTTATGACAGACTCAAGCTTCGCCGTGGATCCAGATGAGCTCAAAAACCGTTTGAGCGAAGAAGAGTTTGAGGTGACACAGAAGGCTGCTACAGAAGCGCCGTTTTCCGGAAAGTATTGGGATGAGCATGCTGATGGGACCTACACCTGTAAAGTGTGTGGCCAAGTATTATTTGATAGTCAGCATAAGTTTGAGTCTGGGAGTGGCTGGCCGAGCTTTGATCGCGCAGTCCCCGGATCGGTAGAGATGCGCGAAGACACGAGCCACGGGATGATACGTACGGAAGTTGTGTGCTCGAAGTGTGGCGCGCACCTTGGCCACATGTTTGAGGATGGTCCTCAGGAGACGACAGGGCAGCGATTTTGCATTAATTCTGCCAGCTTAGAACTCAAAAAACGTCAGTAAATGGAAAATCCGGGGGCTACTAACCCCCGGATTAGCCCAGCTAGGAGGTAGAGCTGGGCAGGCCATCGACCGCAAGACACTTGTTCTTGTAACGATGGTCGTAGGTCACCTCCTCGCCATAACCGAATTCGTCGGGCAGGCTCAGGGCGAGCGCCTCCATCTCGCTCGCACACTCGGTTTCGACGGTGATGAGACCCGCCAGCTGACCCTGGTAGACGTCGACCTCCCAGATGCGCTCGTTGAGCTCCACTCGGTAGCGAAGTTTCTCCAGCCGGCGGGTGGTACTCGCGTGTAGCTGGTCGAAGACCCAGAGCGGAATCTCATCTTCCCACTCCTCGCGCACTAGTGAGCCATCCGACTTGGCGGTGATCCATGCCGTCGTACCATCCGTGCGAACGCGTAGTTCGCCTGGCGAGGTAACGAGGTAGGCTTGCGTGAGTCGCTGGGGCGTAACGCCACGTAGTACGCGACCTAGCACTTGGCTGACTCGCCACTTGCGCTCAATCTCGGACATTGCTTTCTCCTTCTGTTGGGGCGTGGTGGTGACCTTGTTTTGTGAGGTACTGAGCTGACTTTCGCCGAGGTGACCGGCTCATCAGGCGGGACTGTTCCCGCGAGTCAGGGGGCGTTTTTCAAGGACGCCCCGGAACCTTATAGGGACTAGCAGCGATTGCTGTGTTCGTAGCAGGAATTTTCTCCGCCACAGTTTGGGCAATTCCAGCAACCACACTTATGTTCGTAGCTGCCAGCTCGCTGGGGCGTTAGTCCTGCCTCCTTGATCTGGCGGTAGCTCATATCTCTATATCGATACGGCTTGCATACTTCGCACGATCGCCACATTACTTCAAGGGGATCTTTGCTTGTCGGCATGCTTACTTCCTTTTGTCGGGGTGCGAGGCTGACTTTCGCCTTTGAGTAGGCTCATCAGGCAGGGCGTTACCCTGCGAGTCAGGTGGGGGAGGGGGCGCTTAAGTGCGCCTCCCTCCCGGGGTGGGGAGCTAGATCAGACCTTTCAGCCTCTTGAGCTCTGTCTGGCACGCTGCGCAGAGCGCGGTGCTTCCCCTCCATGGGTTTGCCATGGTCTTCTCCACATTCCGCCGTATCATTTGGCAGGTAGGGCAGTCCTGCCGCGTTCGTCGGAAGCGGGCCTCGAGGTCCATTCGTCTGCGTAGGCGAACCTGTTCGGGGTCGTTGGGGTTGGGTTCCCATCTTTCGTAGCGGAAGTACCTGTCGGTCACTCTGGTCATGTGCTTTCTCTTTCTGTCGGGGTGCGGGGCTGACTTTCGTCCTCCTTGCGGAGGCCTCATCAGGGCCGTCGTTCGGCCGAGTCAGGTGGGGGAGGGGGCGCTTAAGTGCGCCTCCCTCCCGGCCCAGCCGGCTGGTTAGGCCAGCTTCAGGAAGCGGCTCGCGAGGAAGCTCTGTCGCGGTGGCGTCGCGTTCAGTGCGTCGGCGAGTTGGGCTTCCTTCCAGGCCAGCGTGCGCTCGCGGCTGATGAGCCGGAGTTCGCGCTGGGCGGCGAGGTGTTCCTGCTCTCGCAGGCGTGACTCGCGCGCTCGCAGCTCGTGCTCCCAGTCCTGCAGGCGCAGGGCGGGGTCGAGCAGCTCCCGGTCGTCGAAGACCCCAGGGGGGATCTCGTCGGTGGGCGTGGTGGTGTGCATGTGCTCTCCTTGTGGGGTGCGGGGCGGGCGTTTTTCAGCCCGGGCTTCGGCGGGTTGCCTTGACCTGATGCATTATGTCATAATAGTATAAATATGTCAATATTAATACTACGAAATATTGACTTATATCTGTTAATTTGATAAGATAAATGTCGGAATGGAGCCGACAAAATGAACGAAACCACTCTTATTAATCTTGGCTTGAGCGAATCGCAAGCCAAAACTTACTTGGCGCTGATCAAGGGTGGACTCATGACACCACCAGAGCTCGCGGAAGCAACTGAAGAATCTCGCACGAACGCTTACACGATATTGGAGCGACTCGAAGAGATGGGCTTAGTTAAGCGTGGCGCAAAAGGCAAGAAGCTCGCCTATGAGGCAGAGAACCCAATTGCCCTTGAATACTTGATGGAAAAGCGGCGCAAAGAAGTACATCAGGCAGAACAGCAGGTCAAAGCGAGTATGCCGGCATTGTTAAATTATTTTTATACCTATCAAAATCGCCCGGGCGTGCGATATTTTGAAGGTGAAGAGGGTATTCTCGATATGTATCGTGATCAGTTGCGGACAGCCAAAGACGTTTATTTTATCCGTTCAGATGGCGACAAAAATTTGCTGGGTCCGAAGCTCTACCAATTTATCGAGAAACGCCACGAGCTCGGACTGGTCGTGCACGGTATCGAGCCGGCAGAAGAAGATGTGATGCAGTATGCGCAGGAAAATGATCAACGTCTTGGTCGTGAGATGGCTTGGTTGCCACGTTCTGCCTACAATGAGCCGGTCAATATCTACACCTATGGAGACAAGACGGCGATCATTTCCTATGCCGAGGAGACGATAGGGGTACTGATAGAGTCACCACAAATAGCGGCTGCCTTCCGTCAATTACATGGCATCGTCAAGATTGCAGCAGATGAGCTAATGAAGGCGACCGGTAAATAAAAGAAAACGGGTGGGAAGACTCGTGTTGAGTCCTCCCACCCGGGGTGGTTCCCGCGAAGGGTTAGAACTGGCCACCAGGGGCGCAGTAGTTGTAAGAGTCCCAGTGGCACCAGCCCCATTCGGGGTGGTCGACAGCATCACGCATGGCGAGCACGTTGTAGTACGGATCCTCCCAGGGACCCTTGAGGAATGACGCCCGGATGCCTGCTGACAGCTGAGCGCAGCCAGCATACTGACTGCCAGGGCGACGTGCGGTTGGTACGTCACGGCTCTCACGGTGAGTCACCATGCGGGCACGTCCGTGATCCCAGCGACCACCGAAGATGTAGTCGACGGCGTCCGCACAGTTGCTGAACGAACGGTAGCCGCTCGTGTTGTCTCTCACGGCGGTGAGGTACGTGAATCGCTGGTACTCAGCGATCTGTTCAGCGTTGCAGCCTGTGGCAGTGATACCAAGGCCGAGCGCGATGAGACAGACGAGCAGAGCTCGCCGTAGGGGATTTTTGAGCACAGTTGCTCCTCATAGGTACACGGAGACCCGGGGGTTGGGCCTCCTCGTGGGTGTCATCAGATTGTGAGCTGTCCTTACCACGCCTCGATGGTTTCTGCGGCGTGACTAAGCTCAAGGTCTCAGCTTCTCAGGTTTGCGTGCGCTTTGGGTATGAACCTCTGGCACTCCCTGGGGATCTCAGACTGGTTTGATAACTAGACTATATTAACATGAAAAATAACTCGTGACAAGCCTATCCATAATCACTCGCTTGAGTCGTAATTTGTGGAGGTATAAACATGGTTTAAAATTCTCCGCCTGGACCACAGTAATTCACAAGGTCCCAGTGGCACCAACCCCAACGTGGATGGTCGACAGCATCACGTAAGGCAAGGACGTTGAAATATGGGTCATTCCACGCGCCCTTGAGGAATAGGCGTTGCAAGGTGTTCGATAGCTGGGCACAGCCAGCATACTGACTTCCTGGGCGACGAGCGTTTGGATTGTTCGTAGATTCACGGAATACTACTTTCACAGCACGTGGGTAGTCGACGCGGTCTTGGAAGATATAGTCAACAGCTTCACGGCAGTTCGAAAGCTGTTTGTAAGGAGGCTGCAGGTAGGCGATGGGGTCTGGGGTCTGGAGGGCAGCGATTTTATCGGCCGCATCACGACAGTCGCCATAAGCACTGGTAGCGGCTGATGCTTGGGTACAGACCTGACGAACGCTCGTGACGTCGAGTGGTCCGGAGGCAGCAATGGTGTTACGTGGGGTTGGAAACGAAATCGCACTCACAACAAATGCTAGGGCAAGCGTAGCAGCTGTCGTCAGTGCGAATTGGGATTGCAGTACTTTTTTTGTGAGGTGTTTTGGCTTTTTCATATCTGTCGCTCAAGGTAACGACAGGTCCTATTCTAGCATAAGCGGCTCGAAAAATCAAGGGGTAGGGGAGAGCCAGGAATGGCTCGCGACATCTTCGAGGATTGAAGTGTAGAGGGCTTCATTTGGCGCCAGCCAGCGAGGCTGAACCTGGTTTTCGATGACGGCTGGCTCGAGTGAAGCTGCAATGATGCGGTTACCTGAGAAGGTGAGGGAGAGGGCGGTTGACTGCTTGGTCTTCTCACTCCAGTTTTGGTCGAAGACGAAATTACCCAGTGAATACGCGATGAGACGGCCTTTGTACGATTCTACTCCTTGAGTCCAGTGTGGATGCGTACCGACTACGACATCGGCTCCTGCATCGATGGCGGCTTGCCCGAGTCGCCGCTGCTCGTCATTGGCTTGGTGGGTGTATTCGGTACCCCACTGAAACCATGGAATCACCACATCTGAGGCTTGCTTCGCCGTTTGGATAGCTGTTTGCACTTCGCTAACAGAAGATCGGGAGAGTGTGCCCCATGGTTTGAGCGGGATGCGAGATGCACCGGGAGACGCGGTTGTGGGATCGATGCTTCCCGGCACCGTGTTGAAACTGAGATGAGTGATTTTCAGCCCCTTCACTGTGGTCGTCCAGGAGATTGGTTCGTTCCTGCGCGCGACTCCAAAGTGGCCGATTCCAGCGCTGTCGAGTAGGGATAGCATCTCGGCGGTTTTTGTACCGCCACCATTCATTGCGTGATTATTGGCAAGATTCACGCCATCGATTCCAGCGAGGCGCAGGCCATCGATTGCTCGCGCGGGTGCAGTGAATCGCATCATGCCTGCCCCTTCGCCATAGACCTGGCCATCGGCGATGGTGGTTTCAAGATTGGTAACGGTGAGATCGGGTTTTGTGGTTCGTTCGGAGATCTTCAGATAGGGGTAGGTGTAGCCCGCGCGCTTGGAGATCGTGTAGACATCGCGTGCGGGAATGACGTCGCCGACTGCTAGGTAGGTCCAGGTCTTTGCTGGGTCAGAAAGCTCGAATTTTGTTGCTAAAGCGGCCAAGAGACGCTCTTTATATCCCTGGGCGGCTGTCGATTTTAGCTCGATGGCGTAGCGCTCGTTTGCCGGGATGAGCTGGCCGGTTTTGGCAAAATCGCTGTTTACTTGACCTGGGAGGCTGAGAGCCATGCTAGTATCGGATAGTCTTCCAAAGCTGATGTCGGCCGATTCCGTAGTTGAGTAGGTTGCGGTAGCGAATTGCGGATCAGCGCTCAGCGCCTGCTTGAGTGGACCGATAACTTCAGGGGGAAGTTGGGAAGCGTCGATTATGATCTGCTCAGAAGCTGAAGCTTGTTGCGCGTTTACTGGCGTGGCATTGTTTGTACGTAATGAGAGCCAAGTACCGATAGCACCACCAATAAAACAGATGGTAATCATGGTTGCGATGAGCCAAGCGCGGGGGAATCGTCGCGAGAGCGATGGTCCAAGGGCTGACTGCTTGTTCATAGTTAGTTACTCGGGAATGATCGGCGCATTTCGGCGCGCAGCTTGGCGGGATGATTTGTCGTGATGAAGTCGGCATGAGCTTTGAGCTCGGCACGGTAGTCTTCGTCTTTGTCGACCATGGCCCACAGGTCCACCGGCTTGCCGAGCGCGTGGAGCTTGTCGGTGTATCGAGGGGATGCTTGGCGTGAAGCGATGGCGAGAGCATCGAAGCGGCTTATGAGCCAGCCTGGTGGCCGCCAGCCGAGGATGGGGATGAACGCCCAGCAGGTTTTGGCAGCCGAATTATTTTTCTCGATCTGCATGAGGAGGCGGGGGTCAAAAGATAGAAACAGAGTGCGCTCTAGAAGGCCCCGGCTGGCTACAGCGTCGTACACCCGACGTGCGAAGCGGCCCGGGTTAGCTCGATAAAACTTAAGCTCAATGACGTAGTTGGTGGTTTCACCAAAGATCTTGAGCACTTCGTCGAGAGTGGGCACGCGTTCACCGCGAAATTTGGGGTCAAACCAACTGCCGGCATCAAGTGTTTTGACTTCTCGCAGCGTTTTGTTACGGAGGAGGCCTTTGCCATTCGTGGTACGACTCACCCACGGGTCGTGCATAATCACGAGTTTCTTATCGAGCGTTTGCTGTACATCAAGCTCGATCGCGTCGGCTTTCTGGCGGATCGCCTCACGGAAAGCAGCAAGCGTGTTCTCGGGCGCGTCGGTGCTCGCCCCACGGTGGGCGATGATCATGGGGTGCTGACGTTCTCTCAGAAAAGCATTCATGTAGCTAGTATAGCGCGTATCTTTTGCATGCGCTCCTCTGGTAGACTGAAGCTTAAGCAGACGCATGATGTTTCTGGAAAGGTGACGGGGAATTTAATGAGTAAAACTCGCGATATTATTATAGAAGAACGGGCTTTTTTTGTAGCAACCCTCAAGGGTCTCAAGACGATTGAGTGGCAGGTGCCAACCCTGTGTGATGGCTGGGATGTCGAAGATCTCGCCGCACACCTTATCGTGCGAGAGCGGGGGAGCTTGCTATCGCGGGCGGGGATTGTTCTGCCGTTTCTCCATCATAAGCATGATGCTGCGATCCGACTCATGAAGCATCGGCCGCATGCTGAGCTCATTGTGCTGCTCGCGAAGCCACCTGCTTGGGTGCCGCGGCTCGGAGCAAACGTGATTGAATTTTTTGTGCACAATGAGGATTTGCTTCGAGGTGGCTTGAAGCGTAAGCGGGAAATTTCGGCAGAGCTCGAAGCCAAACTTTCTGACTTTGTGCCGCAGCTGGCGCGATTTGCGTTTCGGCGGGTGATTGGTCCGCTCGAGTTTAGCCTGCGCGATGAATCAAGTGGACATGAAATAACTCGTCGGATTGGCCGGGCTGCCGATGATAAGTATGTGCACTTAGAGATTGCTGGCCCCTCTCCTGAGCTCATCCTCCTCATGATGGGGCGCGGCCGGCATGCCCGCGTCAAGGTGAGTGGTGATCCTGAAGCGAAAGACCTCTACAAGCTCGCTGACATTGGCGTCTAACAGGACGTTCTCACTGTCCTAGAGGTGCTTGATAATTCTCTCGCTTTCTGTTATGATAACGTTTCTGTCCCTTCACACATTGGAGCATATCCCCAGATGAGAACTGGTCTCACACCGCGCGATCTTCACCCCTCACAAGGTGATCCCCAGCCTGCTGGCTTCAAGATGGTTGCCTCTCGAGGCATCGAAGTCGCAGTGAACTGCCGCTTCACCATCGAGAAGGAGCCGTGGCTCAACATGCGAGTCGATGGCTCGTCCGTCGGCTTCCCGATGCGTCGTCTCGACTACCTGCTCGAGAAGCTCATCGACATCATCGAACAGCGAGATGGCCACGCCAGCCACAACCTCATGGATGGTAGTACCACCATGACCTTCTTCGGTGCTCGCTTCGGCGACGCGTCACGTGGTGTCGCCATCATGGTGTCGCCGCACACAGCTCGACTCAGTCTCGAGCAGGCACGTGATCTGGTCGAAGGCCTCAGGCTCTTCGCTTTCGAGATCATTGCCTACTGCCAGCATCGCAATTGGTTGCCGCCGGCCCTACGCCGACAGCAGTTGGCCCTGGTGGCTACCACTTGATTTCCGCACTGAAACCGAGTAGAGTTGCCCGCATCTAGTACCTACCCCTCTTGAAGGAGGAGCAATGCCCCAGCCCAATCCCGACTCAGCCATCTTCGTGACACGCCTGTGTCACTCCGGTGACTGCTGCCCGACGCTGCACATCCTGCCGGATGAGCCGCACGACAGCTGCATCCGGATCACCGACGACTACGGCAACGAGGCCATCTTCGGGCTCGAGACCGTCTTCCAGACGCCACTCCGGCCCACCGAGGTCTCCGATCAGCTCCACGAGCTCCATGGTCCGTTCGACGAGTCGGTGTACATGACGCCGGAGCAGCACAGCGCACTCTTCAAGGACGGAGTGATGGCGAGTCTCCGCGAGGAGGCCGGCCGTCGCGGTCTCGACTTCAGCGCCATCGAAGCGGCTCGCACGGCCGCCATGGCCAACTAGTTCGGACAGAACACATTTACCACCAAGCAATAGTTTGGTGGTTTTCTTTTATTTACAGATAGAGCTTATGGTAAAATACTTGGAGATGAAGAGGCGGGTTTTTTCCTCCGGGCTGCGGCTTGGCACAGCTGTCCTTACGATGGCTTTGGTTAGTGTTGTACTATCCGGCGTTAGCCATGCGGCGCCAACAACATTCACCGTGACGAACACAAATGACTCAGGGGCCGGTTCCCTGCGGCAAGCTATTGAAGATGCGAATGGCAATGGTAATCCAGCGGATTTGGATCGAATCGAATTTGCTATTCCCGGGAGTGGTGTTCAAGTAGTTACGCCAGTTACACAACTGCCTAATTTATCGGAAAAAGTCATCATCGATGGTTATACACAGACCGGGGCTAGTGTAAACACAGCAGTGGCACCACTGCCGCTAAATTCAGTTATTAAGATAGAAATTGTCAATAATGCCACGCTGGGAAATGGAATCATCGCGGCTACTGGCGATATTACTATCCGTGGTCTGGCGATTCGTGGCTTTACCGATCAACAAATAGCCGCTAGCTCGAATGGAGATAGAGTGTCTGTATTGGGAAATTATCTCCAGACTGATGCCACGGGCCTATCGACGCCGCCAAACGGTTCTGGCTTTGGCCTGACTTTTGATGGCAATAACTGTACTGAAGGATTGATAGGCTCAGCACTTCCTGAAGATAGAAATATAGTACTAGGCGCCAATGGCAAAGGCGCTGCAACTATAAACTGTGATGGCGCAATAGTGTATGGTAATTATTTTGGGATTGGGCGGGACGGAATAACTGCACCAGCAGCACCTTTGACAGGTCTAGTATTGGGGCCTGGCTATATAGGGCAAACGCATAACCAGGGTGTGGTTATCGGTGGTCCACTTAGTGGTCAGGCCAATGTCTTTGCTAATGCACAAGCATCAAACGTCACCCTCTTCACGAGTCAAAACAAAATTCAGGGGAATATTATTGGCTCGGATTATTCCGGTACGCCTAATGATGGCTACCAAAAAGGCATTGGCGTGGGATTATTGTATGCGGTTTCCGAGAATTTGGTGGGTGGCGTGAATGCAGGTGAAGGTAACACCATAGCTGGTTTGGGCGGTGCCGGGGTAGCAGTCTATAAGTTAGCGAATATTCCCTTGAATATATCTCTGGTACCAAATAAGAACGCTATCTTAGGTAATATCATTCGCGATATCAATGTTTTTAGTTATCTCAATCTCGGTTTGGCAAATATGGGCATCGATATTGCAGAAATTACTGATCAAAGTAATCCTTTCGATGGAGCTCCCGAGGAGTTTGAGAGCGTCGGTGTGACTCCGAATGATGTTGGGGATGCAGATACGGGGCCGAATAATTATATCAATCACCCCAAATTAAAAACTGCCGTGCAGACTGGCAATCAGCTTGTAGTTACATATGACCTAGACGTTGCCGACAGTCCAACCGATCAATATCGAGTAGAGTTTTATGCAGATCAGGAGAGTACTGTCTATGGCTCGGGTCCGGGCGAAATCTTTTTGGGTGCGGTGACGAGCGAGAGTGCAGGGTCGAGTAAGACAGCGACACTCACAGTGAATGGGGACTACACCGATAAAGTCATCACAGCTACTACGACCTCTATCGACGGCACAACTGTAACTGGCTTTGGCTCGACGAGTGAGTTTTCTCAGAACTTAGGCATCGGCTCTGCGACCGATAGCGATGCTGATGGAATCTCGAACGCTGTCGAGGACGCTGCGCCGAACGGTGGTGATGGCAACGGTGACGGTATCCAGGATCGGCTCCAATCGGAGGTGACGAGCTATGCAGCGGCCACCGGCGACACCTATATTACGCTTGTGACCGAAGGCTGTATCGAGAATGCGACAGTTGTACCGGTGACATCGAGTTCGCTCAACAAGAGTGACAGCGGCTTTGGCTATCCGTATGGCCTAACCGAGTTTGAGCTCCATTGTTCGAAGGCTGAAACCGTAAATATCACCAAATATATTCACGATGCATCGTCTTCAACGGCCGGCCTCCAGCTCAGGAAGTTTATTGAGCCAGATGCCAGTTACCAGGCAGTGAGCGGGGCGGTGGTTTCGAGGCAGACTGTCGGCTCAAGTTCGGCTATCAAGGTGGCGTATTCTGTAAAGGATGGCAGCGCACTAGATGATGATAGGACTGAGAACGGGGTTATTATCGACCCAGTAGGAGTGGCGCGAACCAGCCCGACACTCGTAAGAGTTGGGGCGCTCTATGTCGGTTTGCCGGGCTTGCTCGCAAGCTTGGTTTTTCTCGGCTATGTCGTGATGGACTGGCAGCGTCACCGAAGGCCTCTTCTTGAGGAAGATCCATCTGTGCAGTACTCGCTCATGCATCACGTTCGCGTTGTGACGATTCCGCTCTTGGAATACCGACTCAGTGTAGTAGTCACAAAAAAATAGCCCCCAGCGGCGTGTAGCGTTTGGAGGCTTCCCTTGTCTCGAGTGTCTCTAGCGTATCAGGGGAGTTCCCGATCACCAAGCATGAGCGGTTTAGTCTTCCTCGTAGAATCTCAGGTCGAGTAGTTCGTCAGGAAGGAAGCCAGTCGGCGCCTGAAAGTTGGCCCTCCACTGATATTGCTTGCCATAGCCGAGTTCTTTCATGAGTTTTGTTGGAGCATTGCGAAGGCCGAGCGGTATTTGGGCGGTCGGGTGAGAGCGCACAGCTTGTTTGGCGCGACTCATCGCATCTGCGACGCTGCGGCTTTTTGGTGCTTTCGCGAGGGCAATCGTGGTGTGAGCAAGTGTGTATTCGCACTCCGGCAGGCCAACTCGTTCTACAGCAAGGAAGCACGACGTTGCCAGATTCAGGGCCGCTGGTGCTGCCATGCCGATGTCTTCGGACGCGAGGATAACCAGGCGTCGGGCGATAAACTTTGGATCTTCACCGCTTTCAATCATTCTAAAAAGGTAGAAGAGAGCCGCATCGACGTGGCTACCACGGATGGATTTGATGTACGCAGAGATCGTGTTGTAGTGGTATTCACCTGTCTTATCATAGCTGAGGGCAACTTGCTGCATAGCTTGTTCGACTGATTCGACGGTGAGTTTTGTGGGTGACACTTGGACTGCGGCTTCGAGTCCATTGAGCGCCGCGCGAGCATCGCCGCTCGCAAATTCTGCGAGAAGTTCGAGAGCTTTTGGCGTGGTTTTGAGTTCGGGGTAGGTCTGTTTAGCGGCACGGCGCAGGAGCTTCGTGAGCAATGCTTTGTCGACGGCTTCGAGTACAATGACCCGTGATCGCGAAAGAAGTGGGGTGATGACTTCGAAGCTTGGATTTTCCGTCGTAGCACCTATGAAAATAATGGTGCCGTTCTCGATGTGTGGCAGAAAAGCGTCTTGCTGAGCTTTATTGAAGCGGTGAATCTCATCGACAAAGAGGATCGTTTGTGTGCCGAGCCGCTGCATGGCGCGGGCGTCTTCAATGACGCGCATCACGTCGGCCTTGCCTGAGGTGACAGCAGAGATCTCGATGAAGTGATAATTGCCGGATTGAGCTATGATGCGAGCTAAGGTAGTTTTACCGCAGCCTGGCGGACCCCAAAATATGAGCGAAGTTGCTTCGCCTTTTTCGACGAGCTGGCGAACGAACTGGCCTTGGCCGATGACTTTCTCTTGGCCAACCATCTCTTTGAGGCTGGTTGGGCGCACGCGATCAGCCAGAGGACGAAACTCAATGTTTCGATGTGCATTATCTTGGTTCATGTAATTAGTATATCAGTTAGTGACGAAGAAATGCCGAACACTTTATATGTCGTTGGAGCCTCATTAGCTCGAGGAGTTTGACGATTCCGGTCGACACGAATTATCAGGGCTGTATGGACTAGGGCTCAATAACTCGTATTGACCGAGGAAGGTCTCTTGAACTAACTGAGATCGCGTATAGTGGCTTGATCCCCTCGAGACACCGAAATTCTCCCTGTTTCTTTTCTCGTCTCGCAAAGTGCTGAATTGGGAAAACGTAAACGTATCCGCGGGCACTCGGAAGGCGGGCGCCATCGAGTAGGTTTTGAGTGGCGCGTAGGTCTTTCACAAAATACGCCCCCTCATCGTCGCGCTCGAC
>Ga0154020_10004918_pt1 | contig 15867 bp, 14 predicted proteins | sample Klosneuvirus_201_FD_109709 | JGI IMG/M metagenome (GOLD analysis project Ga0154020, IMG submission 109709) | Active sludge microbial communities from wastewater, Klosterneuburg, Austria - Klosneuvirus_20160825_MG | ecosystem: Engineered > WWTP > Aerobic digester > Activated sludge | place...
CTTCCAGGAGCTCAAGAAGGAGGTCGACGAGCTGCGCGCCAAGGCCAACGTGACCGTGGTGCTGCCCAGCCGGGCCGAGCTGCCGGCGTTCTTCGATGCCCTGCAGTCGGACTCCACGCTGGCGGGTGTGCAGATCATCAAGTGGGAGAACCAGCCCGAGGTGCCGTTCACCACGCTGGCTGTGGCGGCGCCAGTGCCGGGGTCGCCCGCCGCGGGTGGCAACGCGGTGATGGGTAGCGCGACGCCGGGGGCGACCGCGCCGGGGGTGGCGAGCAGCGCGGCGCTGGCCATCAAGGTGCCGGTGGCCATCGTGGTGACCGGCAGCTACCAGCAGATCAACCGCTATTTCTACGCGATCTTCGGGGGCAACTCGGCGAATCCGACGGACAAGCGGTTGATCAGCATCGAGGCGCTGACCATCAAGCCGGTGCTGAACTCGAGCCAGCTGCCGACCGGACAGCTGGTGGCGGGCTTCGTGGCCTCGACCTTCAGGCAACCCGACGGGCCGATGGCGCCGGTGGGTGCGCCCGGGGCCGCGGGTCAGCCGCAGGGTGCCAAGGCAACCGTCGTCGGCGCGCGCCAGACCACCGAAGCGCGCGGTGACGTCGGCGACAAGATGGAGAAGTGATGAGACTCCAGGGCGCACATAGGCTGCTGGGCGTGGCGCTGGCGCTGGGGCTGGGAGTCCTGGTCGCGGGCGACACCCGCGCGCAGACGCCGGAGATCCAGATGTCGGTCACCGGCAAGGCCTCGGGGTCGGCGTCGTCGATGAAGGTGCCCGAGGAGTTCCACGCCGCGCTGACCGAGGAAGACTTCAACGAGGACGTCAGCGGCGAGAAGCACCGCGATCCGTTCCAGTCGTACATGACGCCCTCGAGCGGGCCGATGCCCACGCAGCCCGGGGCGGACAATGATTCGCGCAAGGTGATCGCCGCCAAGGCGTCGCTGGCGGAGCTCGAGCTGACCGCGATCGTGAAGAAGAAGGGCGGCAAGTTCTACGCGATGTTCGACGACCGCACCGGGCGCGGACATGTGGCGCAGAGCGGCGACTTTCTGACCAAGGACGAGTTCCGCGTCAAGGATGTGACCGCGAACGTCGTCATCATCGAGCTGGGAGTCATGGGCGCGGATCAACGGCCTCTGACGCAGGAGCTGAAGCTGTTTCCGGAGGAGCGGCGGGCGCCGCGTACGCGAGGGCGGCCCCTCCTGACCGATCAGGAGGACCAGTAGTCGCGCCGCGCGAGCGGCGGCATACAGAAGCGCTGACCAGTTCGTGCGGGGTGGTCAGGGGCGGTCGACCCGGTGGGTCGACCCGGAGGGGCTGTCTCGGCCGTGGAGAAGGGTCTGCCAGGAGCTTGCAAATGGCTGATTTGAATCATGAAGGACGCTGCGAAGGAGGCCTCGTGGGGGGGCTCCTGCGGCGCTGGGGTCCGGGCGCGGTGGTCGCGCTCGTGCTGCTGGCGTCGGGCGCAGTCGCCCAGGCCGGACCGCCGGCCCGGCCACTGAAGAAGAAGGCGCCCGCTGCGGCGTCGGTGGTGACGCCGGGAGCCGGCGCAAAGGCGCCCGCTGCGGGTGCCACAGCGCAGGCGGCCGAGGCCGAGGACCTGCTGACCAGCGTCGTGCTGGCCAAGGCCAAGGCGGACGCGCGCGTGCTGGCGGCCAAGCCAGTCGCACCGGTGACCGCGCAGAAGGGGCCAGCGGGGACGCTGGCGGATCCTTTTGCGGCGGGCGCACCGCTGCCAGTGGCGAAGAAGCCGCTGACGCCCGAGGCGGCGGCCAAGGCGCGTGCCGAGCAGCTGGCGGCGGAGGCCGCGGCCAAGGCCAAGGCCGATCGGCTGGCCATGGAGGCGGCGGCCAGGGCGCGCGCCGACAAGCTGGCGGCGGAGGCTCGGGCGCGGTCGCTCGCGCAGGCCGAGGCGGAGGGACGTGCGCTCGCGGGTGCGCTGCCCAAGCCGAAGAGTGATGATCAGGCGGCGCTGAAGGCCAAGGCGGAGGCTGACGCCAAGCTGCTGGCCCAGACCCAGGCCGCGGCCAAGGCGCAGGCGGACAAGCTGGCGGCGGAGCAGAAGCTGAAGGCGGAGGCCAAGGCCGCCGCGGACGCCAAGGCGATGGCGGAGACCAAGGCCAAGGCGGATGCCAAGGCTGCGGCGGACGCGAAGCTGATGGCGGAGGCCAAGGCCAAGGCGGACGCCAAGGCTGCGGCCGATGCGAAGCTGATGGCCGAGGCCAAGGCCAAGGCGGACGCCAAGGCTGCGGCCGATGCGAAGCTGATGGCCGAGGCCAAGGCCAAGGCGGACAAGCTGGCCGCCGCGCAGAAGCTGAAGGCGGATGCCGAGGCGAAGGCCAAGGCTGCGGCGGATGCCAAGGCTGCGGCGGACGCCAAGCTGATGGCGGAGGCCAAGGCCAAGGCGGATGCCAAGGCTGCGGCGGACGCGAAGCTGATGGCGGAGGCGAAGGCCAAGGCGGACAAGCTGGCGGCCGAGCAGAAGCTGAAGGCGGAGGCCGAGGCGAAGGCGAAGGCGGCTGCCGATGCCAAGGCTGCGGCGGACGCGAAGGCGATGGCCGAGGCGAAGGCCAAGGCGGACAAGCTGGCGGCCGAGCACAAGCTGAAGGCGGAGGCTGACGCCAAGGCGAAGGCGATGGCCGAGGCGAAGGCCAAGGCTGCTGCCGATGCCAGGCTGAAGGCCGAGGCGGCTGCCATCGCGAAGGCGCTGGCGGACAGCCAGACCAAGGCGCAGGCGGAGGCCAGGGCGCGGGGCGACAAGCTGACCGCGCAGCTGAAGATGAAGGCGGAGGCGGACGCCAAGGCGCGCGCCCAGGCGGAGGCCAAGGCGCTCGCGGAGGCCAAGGCCAAGGCGGACGCCGATGCCAGGGCGCGTGCGCTCGCGGAGGCCAAGGCCGCCGCAGAGGAGAAGGCGCGCATCGTCGCGCTGCAGAAGGCGGAGACCGAGGCCAAGGCCAGGGCGCTCGCGGAGGCCAAGGCCAAGGCGGACACCGAGCACAAGGCGCGTGCGCTGGCGGAGGCCAAGGCGGCTGCCGAGGCCAAGGCCAAGGCGGACAAGCTGGCAGTCGAGCAGAGGATGAAGCTCGAGGCCGAGGCCAAGGCCAAGGCGGACAAGCTGGCGGCCGAGCAGAGGCTGAAGGCCGAGGCCGAGGCGCGGGCGCAAGCGGAGGCCAAGGCCAAGGCTGACGCCAAGGCGGCTGCGGACGCCAGGTCGCTGGCGGAGGCCAAGGCCAAGGCGGACAAGCTGGCGGCCGAGCAGAAGTTGAAGGCGGAGGCCGAGGCGCGGGCCCAGGCGGAGGTCAAGGCCAAGGCGGACAAGCTGGCGGCCGAGGCCAAGGCCAGGGCGGAAGCGGAAGACAAGGCGCGGGCCCTCGCGGCTGCCAAGGCGCAGGCCGAAGAGAAGGCACGCCTGGTCGCGGAGGCCAAGCTGGCGGCGGAGGCCAAGGCCAATGCCGACAAGCTGGCGGCGGAGGCCAAGGCCAAGGCGGAGGCCGAGGCCAAGGCGCGCGTCGTCGCCGAGGCCAAGGCCAAGGCCGAGGACAAGGCGCGCAAGCTCGCGGAGGCCAAGGCCGACGCAGAGGAGAAGGCGCGCCTTGCGGCCGAGGCCAAGGCGGAGGCCGAGGCGCAGGCCAAGGCGGACGCCAGGGCGCGGGCCGACAAGCTGGCGGCCGAGGCCAAGGCCAGGGCGGACAAGCAGGCGGCGGACAGCAAGGCCAAGGCTGACGCCGAGGCGCTGGCGCGTGCCGAGGCCAAGGCCAAGGCGGACGAGAACGCCCGGCTGATCGCGGAGAAGGCCAAGGCGGACAAGCTGGCGGCCGAGGCGGCGGTGCGGGCCAAGACCGACAAGGCGACCGCCGACGCGGCGGCCACGGCCAAGGCCAAGCAGCGCCTGGGCGGCATCATCGTCAAGCGCATCGACTTCGCCGACTACAGCGATCACTCCGAGGTCATCATCGACGTCTCGGGCCTGGTGAAGTACGCGCTGCTGCCGACCAAGCGCCAGCGCACCGTGCTGCGCCTCGAGCAGACCAACCTGCCCAAGGACCTCGAGCAGACGCTCGACGCCAGCGACTACAACGGCCCGGTGCAGGCGGTGTCGTCGTATGCCGACCCCGACGTGCCCGGCGCCACCCGCGTGGTCATCGATCTGGCCGCCGACCTCGAGCCCGAGCTGCGCCGCACCGGCACCGGCTTCGTGATCTCGTATGACCGCGCCGCCTTCGCGGCCGCGACGCAGAAGCCGTCGCAGCGGGTCGGCTCGGTGCCGCCGCCGCGCGTGGCGTCGTACACCCCGGGCGGCCCGGCGCCGTCCACCCGCGTGGCCCAGGTCGGCGGTCGCCGCACCCAGGGGCCGCGCAAGAAGGTCGACCTCGACTTCAAGGACGCCGACATCCACAACGTGCTGCGCATCATGAGCACGGTCGTCGGCGTGGACATCGTGGTGCCCGACGACGTCAAGGCCACCGTCACGGTGCGCATGACCGACGTGTACTGGTACGACGCGCTCGACGTCATCCTCAAGTCCAAGGGGCTGGAGTGGACGCAGCGCGGTCGCCTGGTGCGCGTGCTGACCCAGGCCCAGGCCGACGCCGAGCGCAAGCAGGCCGAGGAGGAGGCCCAGAAGCGCCGCGTCGAGGAGCCGGTACGGCCCGAGATCTTCACCCTCAACTACGCCCGGGCCAGCGAGCTCATCGAGAACATCGAGGATCTGCGCTCGGCGCGCGGTCGCATCGCGGTCGATGATCGCACCAACTCGATCATCGTCACCGACGTGGCGGCGACGCGCGACGCCATCCGCGACCTGCTCTCGTACCTCGACACCCAGACTCCGCAGGTGCTCATCGAGGCCCGCGTGGTCGAGGCGCGCTCGACGTTTGCTCGCGAGATCGGCGTGCAGTGGGGCTACGGCTTCTCGGCCTCACCGGCGGGCGGCAACGGCACCGGCCTGGTGTTCCCGAGCACCATCGCGACCACCGGCGCCAACGGCGGCGGCGACACCCGCGGCGTCAGCGCCGACCCCGAGTTCGCGGTCAACCTGCCGGCCGGCATCAGCCCCGGCGAAGGCGGCGGCGTCGGCCTCACGCTCGGCTCGGTCGGCGGCAACTTCAACATCAACCTGCGCCTGACCGCGCTGGAGGACATGGGCACCGTGCGCATCGTGTCGGCGCCCAAGATCCTCACGCTGGACAACCAGCGCGCGACCATCTCGCAGGGCGTGTCGATCCCGATCCAGGTCATCGGTCCGCAGGGCGCACAGACGCAGTTCGTGCCCGCCGACCTGCAGCTCGAGGTCGTCCCGCACGTGACCCGCGCCGACTGCTCGGTGGTGATGGACATCCTGGTGCGCAAGAACGAGGCCGACTTCAACAACCGTGGCGCGCGTGGTGACCCCTCCATCCTGCGCAAGGAGGCGCACACCAACCTGATCGTGCGCGACGGCGACACCGCGGTCATCGGCGGCATCTACACCCGCCAGACCGGCCACGCGGTGCGCACGGTGCCCTGGTTCGGGAAGCTGCCGATCATCGGCTTCTTCTTCCGCAACGAGCGCCGCAGCGACGACCGCACCGAGGTGCTGATCTTCATCACGCCGCGCATCACCAACCGGGCCTTCCTGCAGTGCGTGGACGAGCGTGGTCCGGCCCGGCGCAAGGTCAGGTAGCAGCGGGTAGAGAGAGACAGGCTGGACGATGGAGGCGCCTGCGAGGGCGCCTTCATCATTTTCGGGGCGCGGCGGGCTTGCGGGGTGCGGGTGGTTTCTTGGCGGGTCTGGCCGCTGGTCTGGCCGCTGGTGTGGACGCGGGCGGGGCTGCGGCGGCGGCGGGCGGCGGCTCGGCCAGGGCGTCGCGCAGCAGATCGATGGCGCGCGCGTGCAGCCGACACGCCCACGAGCGCGACAGGCCCAGGGCCAGGCCAGCGTCCTTGAGGGACTGCCCGGCGAAGTAGTGCTGCTCGATGAAGTGGCGCTCCTTTTCGGGCAACCTCGCCAGGGCGGAGCGCACCGCGCTGGTGCTCTGCTGCTGTACCAGGACATCGTCGGCGGCGGTGGACTCGTCGTCGGCCAGCCCGTCGGGGGCGACCTCCTCGAGCGAGGTCACGAACACCGCGGCGACGCCGGACAGCGCCTCGGCCAGGCGAGCGGCGGCCTGCTCGCGGGCGCGGGTGGCGTCCGGCGTGGCGGCGCTGCGGCCGGCGCGCGCGGCGGCGTCGCGCTCGGCCAGCTCGGCGAGGTAGATGTCGCTGTGCTGCTGCAGCTGGTGGCGACGCCACTGGGTGCGCGTCAGCCAGCCCATGTGGCGCACGCCGTCCTGGATGGCGCCGCGGATGCGGTAGTAGGCGAAGGTCGAGAACTGGGTACCGAGCTTGGGGTCGAAGCGCTCGGCGGCCTCCAGCAGGCCGGTGGTGCCCAGGTTGACCAGCTCGTCGTACTCGACGTTGCTGGGCAACGCGCGGCGCGCCTTGGCGGCGATCGAGCGCACCAGGCCCATGTGCTGCTCCACGATGGTCTTGCGCCGCGCCTCGGCTCCCGCCACGAGGGCAAGATAACACGCGGGGTTGGGCCTCGGATCAGAGGGCCGTGATAGGTTTTGCCCGTGCCCTCGGACCTGACGCTGTTCCTGAGCTCCACGGTGGAGGATCTCGGTGACGTGCGCGAATCGATCGCGCGCCGCCTGCGCCGTCGTGGCCATGTCGTGCGCCTGAGTGAGGAGCCGGACTTCCCGGTCGAGCCCGGCGTGACGTCCCACGACGCCTGTCTGTCCGCGGTGCGGCAGTCGAACGTGCTGGTGCTGCTGATTGGCCAGCGCTTCGGCGGCGAGTATCGCGACCAGAACAAGTCGATCACCTGGCGCGAATGGGAGGAGGCGCGCACGGCGGGGCTCTTGACGTTCGTGCTGATCCACAAGGACATGAACGAGCTGGCACGGAAGATCTACCTGCGTCGGCGCGCGCTGGCCGACCTCCCGGCCAAGGAGCGCGAGGCCGCGCTGCGTGCCGAGTTCCCCGATCAGCGTCCGCTGGTGCACCGGCTGCCCGACGTGCAGCGCTTCATCGACGTGCTGCGCAAGGGCCACATCGACAACTGGATCCACGCCACCTGGCGCGGCACCGCGGACGACGCGCTGCACATCATCGATCGTCGCCTGGGCGCGTCGCTGGTGGCGTTCCAGGGCCGCCAGAACGAGGTCCGCGACGTGGCGCGGCGCCGGCTGCGCAACGTCGATTCGATCAACTACGTGGTCGGCGTCGGCACCACCCTGATGGCGCGACTGCGCGCCGGCCTGGGCCACGCCGACGAGGCGGTCGAGGCCCTGATGAGCGCGGCGGCGCAGCGGCGCGCCGGCCTGTTCGATTTCCACGAGCACGAGCTGTACAACCTGATGCTGTACCGCCGGGTTGGCGATGAGCTGGTGGCCGGGCCACGGGTGTGTCACGAGGCGGTGGTGCGGCGAGGCCGGACCTGGCGCATGGACGAGGGCCATGTCGGCGCCGCGGTGAAGTCGAACTCGATCCTGGTCACCGGGGATCTGCGTCAGACCGAGGCCTGGGCTCCACGCGAGGAGACCGCGGAGGAGGACGCGCGCCAGTACGTTTCGGCCATCACGGTGCCGCTGTACCTGTCGGGGGCGCCGGATCGGCCCGACGGGGCCTTCATCGTGACCTCGAACCGGGTCGACCACTTTCGTGACCTCGATCAGGCGGAGGTCTTGACCGCACAGATCTTGGGCCGCATGATCTCCTGTATCTGGAGTGTAGGAGTCACCTGATGGGAGATATCGGCCCCAAGAAGAAGCGCGGAACGGTGCGAGGTCTTCAGGCCGAGTTCGACCCGATGGGTGACACCGTGCGGGCGGTCGAGCTGCTGCTGGAAGGCCGCAAGCAGGAGGCGGCGCGCTACTTCGAGGCCGCCGAGCTGCACTCGCGCGAGGCCGCGGAGCGGCAGACGCCGAAGATGTCGATCTGGACCGGGGAGCCCGAGGAGGAGTAGCGAGGCAGGGGCGGGGGCGGAGGGCTGCCGGACAAACAGGCGACAGGCAACAGGACGGAATTTCGGAGCGGAATAGGCTCCTCGAACCTGCGGTTCGAGGGCCTAGTTGTTTCCGGCGACGCGGCGGGCGGGGGGAGCCAGCAGGGCGGCACGCAGGGGGGCGGGCTCGGCGGTGGGCGCGCGCAGCGGGAGCGCGGTGGTCGGGCGGGTCGGCAGCGCGGGTGGCGTGGTCGGGGTGCGCGCGGGGGCGGCGGTGCGCGGGGCGACCGGGACGGCGGCGCTGATGGTGATGGCGCGAGCGGGAGCGGGCGAGCTGCCCAGCGCAGGGCGGGCCGGCGTGGGCAGCGGCGAGCGCGCCAGCGCGGCGGCGGGGGACATGCGCGCGGGCGGCGACGGCATCAGCGCGCGCGGGCGGGTGACCTCGTTCTCGGGCGACACCGGCATGCGCGCGCGGGGGTGCGTGTTCTCGCTGGGCGCGGGCGGCAGCGGGGCCGGCACCGGCGTCGGGCGTGGGGCGGCGGCCAGCGCGGCAGGGGCCGGGGGCGGGACTGCGGCCGGGCGGGTGCCGGTGCGTGCGGGGGCGACCATGCCGCGCGGCGGGGTCGCCTCGGGGATGTGTGCCATCGACTGGGGCACCGCGTGCTGGCGCAGCTTGGCCTCGGCCATCTGCAGCTTCCACTCGGCATCCTCACGGCGGGCGTTGGCCAGCTCGAGGCTCTCGGCGTACTGGTCACGGATGGCCTGCATCTCCTCGGGGGTGAAGCACCCCGACAGGGCGCTGCGACTCCACTGCTCGCGCAGGCAGTCCAGCTCCTCGGTGGTCAAGGTCATCACCACGTTAGCCATCCGGTATGCCGCCATCACGAACTCCTTGGGCTGAGGTCCCTTCTGATTTGCAGCCGATGTGCCACCTGAAGGCCCTGTTATTTCCGGTGGTTGAGCAGGGCGGGGTGGGGGAAAACCTCTCAGTGCAGGACCATCCGCCGGCTAGCCGAGCAGCCAAGGTTCGGCCGGCGCGGTGGCCGCTTGCCGGGGTCTGCCGGACACAGCAGGACATGCAAGCCAGCGATCTCGCACCAAGGTGCGTCCGGCATGTCGGTTGCTGAATGAAGCGCTCGTCATGGTCACGCGAGAGCTGGTGCTGGTGCGCTGCGAGGATGTCGACGGCTGGAGGGACGCCCGTGCGCTGGCGCGTGCGGTCTACCTGCGCACCGATGGCGCCGGCCTGGCGCACGACCCGCTGCTGGCCGCCGCGCTGCGCCAGGGCGCCAACAGTGTGATGGCCACCATCGCCGAGGCGCTGCGCCACGCCGACCCTGCCGCCGCGCTGGAGCGCCTGGGCCAGGCCGCCGAGGCGCTGCACGAGGTGCGCGCGCTGCTGTACTGGGCGCTGACCGGCGGGGTCATCGGCAGCGCCGACCATGACGAGCTGGTCGCGCTGGCCAGCCGCGCTGGGCGGTCGCTGACCGAGCTGGAGTGTTCGCTGCGCCGCGGCGGCGTCGCGCTGGTCGCCGGGTAACTCGCGCGGGTCGTGCTGTCCGGCTGGACGGCGGGCCGGACGCGCCGGACGCCCGCGAGGCCCTGACCGGACACCTCATCCACGCGGATTCAGCTGCAAGCGCGTACGGCACGCCGACTGCTCTGTCCTCTCTCGTTGCGACCTCGCACAGGAGAGAGAGGACCCAGATGAACAAGCTCAAGGACAAGCTCAAGGTGATCGCGTCCGCGGTGACGGCGATCGAGAAGCAGTTCGGCAAGGGATCGATCATGCGCTTCGGTGACGCCGACATCGGCGACATCGCGGTCATCCCGACTGGCTCGCTGGCCATTGACTGCGCCCTCGGCGTGGGCGGGCTGCCGCGCGGTCGTGTCATCGAGATCTACGGCCCGGAGTCGAGCGGCAAGACCACGGTGACCCTGCATGCCATCGCCGAGGCCCAGCGCGCCGGCGGCGTGTGCGCGTTCATCGACGCCGAGCACGCGCTCGACGTCAGCTATGCGCGCCGCCTCGGCGTCAACCTCGACGACCTGCTCATCTCGCAGCCCGACTGCGGCGAGCAGGCGCTCGAGATCTGCGACACCCTGGTGCGCACCGGCGCGGTCGACCTCATCGTGGTCGACTCGGTGGCCGCGCTGACCCCGCGCGCCGAGATCGAGGGCGACATGGGCGACGCCCACATGGGCCTGCAGGCCCGCCTGATGAGCCAGGCCATGCGCAAGCTGACCGCGGTCACCGCGCGCCACGGCACCGTCGTGATCTTCATCAACCAGCTGCGCCAGAAGATCGGCGTGGTCTACGGCAACCCCGAGACCACCACCGGCGGCAACGCGCTGAAGTTCTACTGCAGCGTGCGGCTCGACATCCGCAAGATCGGCATCATCAAGAACGGCGACGAGGTCATCGGCACCAAGACGCGCGTCAAGGTGGTCAAGAACAAGGTGGCGCCGCCGTTCGGCGAGGCCGAGTTCGAGATCCTCTACGGCGTGGGCGTCAACAAGCTGGGTGAGCTCATCGATCTCGGCGAGCGCGACGGCCTGCTGGAGAAGGCTGGCACCTGGTACTCGTACCGCGGCGAGAAGCTGGCGCAGGGCCGCGACAAGACCAGCGCCGCGCTGGCGGAGCGCCCCGACCTGGCGGCCGAGCTGCGCGACAAGCTGGTCGGCGCCGCGAGGGTGCGCAGCCAGGCGCCCGACTCGACCCCGGTGGCCAACCTGATGGCGGCGCGCATCGCGGCCGCGGCCGCCGTGCCGGGCGTGCTGGTCGGCCACAAGGCCGGTCAGAACGGCCACCTGGGCGAGCCGTGAGCGCCCCGCCGTCGCTGGTCGAGGAGCTGACGTTTCAGCGTCTGCACCACCTGATGCAGGGCCACGACCGGGCGGCGGCGGAGGTGCAGCTGACCATCGACCAGCTGCTGGCGCGCGCGCTGATGGGTGAGCGCGCGCGCCACCGGCTGCTCGATCGGGCCGAGCGCGCGGCGTGTGCCCGCCTGGCCGCGGCCAGCAACGCCCCGCTGGACGACGACAGCCCGGTGCCACGCGCCGTGGCCGAGCGCACAGCCAGCTTCGCGCACCAACTGCCGAGGGGCCCGGCTTGTGGTAAGCATCGCGCGTGGAGACCAAACGATTTCTGATCACCGGCGGCGCCGGCTTCCTGGGCATCAACCTGGCGCGCCACCTGCTCAAGCGTGGCCACCAGGTGACCTCGCTGGATCTGCTGGATTTCGACTACCCGGAGCGGCCGCGCGTCACCGAGGTCAAGGGCGACATCCGGCGCCGCGCCGACGTCGATCGCGCCATGCAGGGCGTCGACATCGTAGTGCACACCGCGGCAGCGCTGCCGCTGTACTCGGCCGAGGACATTCACTCGACCGACATCGAGGGTACCGGCACGGTGCTGGAGTCGGCGCGTGCCGCCAAGGTGCAGCGCTTCATCCACATCTCGTCGACCGCGGTGTATGGCATCCCTGACCATCATCCGCTGCTCGAGGATGACAAGCTCGACGGCGTGGGGCCGTATGGCATCGCCAAGATCGCCGCCGAGGCGCTGTGTGTCGAGGCGCGCAAGGGCGGCATGTGCGTGCCGATCATTCGCCCGAAGTCATTCGTCGGGCCGGAGCGGCTGGGCGTGTTCGCGCTGTTCTACGACTGGGCCCGCGAGGGCAAGGGCTTCCCCATGCTGGGCAGCGGCAAGAACCGCTACCAGCTGCTCGACGTCGAGGACCTGTGCGACGCCATCTACCTGTGCGCGACGGTGGATGCCGCCAAGGCGAACGACACGTTCAACATCGGCGCCAAGGACTTCACCACCATGGGTGAGGACTTCCAGGCGGTACTCGACTATGCGGGTTTCGGCAAGAAGGTGGTGCCGATGCCGGCGATGCCGCTGATCTGGACCCTGCGGGGCCTGGAGAAGCTGAAGCTGTCGCCGCTCTACAAGTGGGTCTACGAGACGGCGTCGACCGACTCGTTCGTGTCGATCGAGAAGGCCGAGAAGGTGCTCGGCTATGCGCCGCGCTTCTCGAACCAGGACGCCATGATCCGCAACTACCAGTGGTACCTAGACAACCTGAAGCGCTTCGAGAAGTCGTCAGGGGTCACGCACCGGGTGCCCTGGAAGCAGGGCATCCTGCGCGTCGCCAAGGTCTTCTTCTAGGCGTGCGCGTCGGCGGCGTCCACCGGCGGACCATCACGCTGAGTGATGACGGCTGGGCGGTCGACATCATCGATCAGACCCGGCTGCCCTGGCAGCTGCGCGTCCTGCGCATCGACAGCCTGGCCGCGGCGGCACACGCGATTCGCGACATGCAGGTGCGCGGGGCGCCGCTGATCGGGGCGCTGGCGGCGTATGGCGTGTGCCTGGCGCTGCGGGCCTCTGCCTCGCCGGCGGCGCTGGAGCAGGCCTGTGCGGAGCTCGCGGCGACGCGGCCGACGGCGATCAACCTGGGCTGGGCGCTGGCGCGGGTGCGCGGGGCGGTGCAGGCGGTCGGCGATGCGGGCGGTGACGGCGCGGCGCGGGTGGCGGCGGCGTACGCCTGCGCCGCGGCCATCTGCGAGGACGACGTCGCGACCTGCCAGGCCATCGGGCAGCACGGCGCGGCCATCTTCGAGGCGACCTGGCGCGCGGTCGGGCGCAACCGGCCGCTGCGCGTGCTGACCCACTGCAACGCCGGCTGGCTGGCCACCGTCGATCACGGCACCGCGCTGGCGCCGGTGTACCTGGCGCACGATCGCGGCATGCCGCTGCACGTCTGGGTCGATGAGACGCGGCCCCGCAACCAGGGCATGTTGACGGCGTGGGAGCTCGGTCAGCATGGCGTGCCGCACACCGTGGTGGCCGACAACGCGGGCGGCCACCTGCTGCAGCGCGGGCAGGTCGACCTCGTGATCGTGGGCACCGACCGCACCTGCGCCAATGGCGACGTGTGCAACAAGATCGGGACCTACCTGAAGGCGCTGGCGGCGCGTGACGCCGGGGTGCCGTTCTATGTCGCGCTGCCGCACTCGAGCATCGACTGGACGCTCGGCAGCGGCGCCGAGGTGCCCATCGAGGAGCGCGCCGGGCGTGAGCTGCGCGAGGTCATCGGGCGCGGCGACGGCGGTGTCATGACCCACGTGACGGTGGTGCCCGAGGCCACCGCGGTGGCCAACCCGGCGTTCGATGTCACGCCGGCGCGGCTGATCACGGGCCTCATCACGGAGCGCGGGGTGTGCGAGGCCAGCGAGACCGGGCTGCGCGGGCTGTATCCGGAGCGAGCATGAGCACGAGCACGAGCACGAGCACGAGCACGAGCACGAGCACGAGCACGAGCACGAGCACGAGCTGCGCGCCATGATGAGGTGGGCGGAGCGGCAGGCGGCGGGCGAGGTCATCGCGACAGCGCGGGCGATGCGCACCAGTGGACTGGTCGTCGGCACCTCGGGCAACGTCAGCGCGCGGGTGGGCGACGCCGTCCTGATCACGCCGAGCGGGATGGACTATGACGCGCTGACGCCCGACGATCTGTGTGCCCTGGGCGTCGGCGGTCGCGAGGCTGGCGCGGCGCGCGGGCGGCGCAAGCCCTCGAGCGAGGCGCCCATGCACCTGGCCATCTATGCGGCGCGGCGCGAGGTCGAGGCCATCGTGCACACGCACTCGACGGCGGCCACCGCGCTGGCGTGTCTGGGCAAGGGCATCCCGGCGTTCCACTACATGGTGGCGGCCGCGGGCGGGGCCGACATTCGCTGTGCGCCCTACGCGACCTTCGGGTCGTCCGAGCTGGCGGCACACGCGCTGGCGGCGCTGGACGGGCGGCGCGCCTGTCTGCTGGCGAACCACGGCATGATCGCGCTGGGCAGCACGCTGGCCGGGGCCCTGGCGCTGGCGCGCGAGGTCGAGAACCTGGCCGAGCAGTACCTGCGCACGCTCGCGGTGGGCCAGCCCAACCTGCTCGACGACGCCGAGATGGCGCGCGTCATCGCCAAGTTCGCGAGCTACGGCCAGCACAAAGGCCCGTGACAGGTGTGAAGCGGCCCGCCGGCCACGACCGCCCACGCCACCGCGGCCTGGCGCGCGTGGCCGACGCCATCGTGGCCTGCCGGGCCTGTCCGCGCCTGAGCGCCTATCTCGACGCCTCGCGCGAGCGCTTTGCCGATCACTGGTGCCGCCCGGTGCCGGGCTTTGGTGACCCCGGGGCCCGCCTGCTGGTGGTCGGCCTCGCACCTGGTTTACATGGTGCCAACAAGACAGGGCGCGTCTTTACCTTCGATTCTTCAGGCGAGTGGCTGTATCGGGCGCTCCACGAGGTCGGCCTGTCGAGCGCGGCCATCTCGCGCGGCCCCGGCGATGGCCTCGCCCTCCGCGACGTCTTCATCACCGGCGCGGCGCGCTGCGCACCGCCGCAGAACAAGCCGACCCCCGAGGAGGTCGCGCGCTGTCGGCCCTTCCTGGAGGCCGAGCTCGGGCACCTCGGGCGGGTGCGGGTGGCGGTCGCGCTTGGGCGGATCGCGCATGATCAGCTGCTTCGCGCGCGCGGCCTGCGCCCCTCGGCGTTCGCCTTCGCCCATGGCGCCGAGCACGCGTTGCCCGGCCTGCACCTCATCGACAGCTATCACTGCTCGCGCCAGAACACCAACACCGGGCGGCTGACGCGGGCCATGTTCGCGCGCGTGTTCGCGCGCGCCGCGCTGCTTGCGCGCAGCGACGCCCCGGCCGTACTTTGACGGCCATGCGCACACGCCTCCTCATCGTCGTCGTCGCGGTGGTCGCTCTGGCCGCCGGCTGCAAGAAGAAGAAGGCCACCGCCAGCGCCGCCAGCGGCAGCGGCGCCGGCAGCGCCAGCCCAGCCGGCAGTCCCGGCCCCGCCCCGGGCAAGGTCGCCATCAGCGCCAAGCCGGGCGGCACCCGCGCCAAGCTCGACGCCGCCGAGATCGCCAAGGCCGCCGCCGGCAAGAACCTGCCTGCCGCCCCCACCGCCCCCGGCGAGGCCAGGCCCGAGCAGGACGACCAGGGCGATCTCTCGGTGGTCTACGCCGAGGGCGAGTCCGACGCCCGCGCCCTGCTCAAGGACGCCCAGGTCTTCGAGACCGCGGTCGAGAGCCTCAACGCCAGCATCAAGCTGCCGCGCAACATCGAGATCCACGTTGACCGCTGCGGCGAGGCCAACGCCTTCTACGATCCCGAGAAGCACTCGATCACGATGTGTGACGAGCTGGTCGAGGACGTCGCGCAGTCGATGGCCGAGGGCCGCACCGACGACGAGCTCGGCGAGGCCGTGGTCGGCGCCACCTACTTCTTCTTCCTGCACGAGCTCGGTCACGCCCTCATCGATCAGCTGCAGCTGCCCGCGGTCGGCCGCCAGGAGGACGCCGTCGATCAGCTGGCCGCCCTCATCCTCATCAGCGGCGGCGACGAGGGCGAGGCCATGGCTCTCAATGGCGCCGAGTCGTTCACCGCGTCAGGCCAGGACGACACCCCGTTCTGGGACGAGCACTCGCTCAACGAGCAGCGCTTCTACAACATCATCTGCCTGATCTACGGCTCGAACCCCGACAAGTACGCCGATCTGGTCAAGGACGGCACCCTGCCCGAGGAGCGTGCCGAGCAGTGCCCAGACGAGTACCAGCAGGTCGCCGCCAGCTGGGACAAGCTGCTCGAGCCGTACTCGAAGGAGTAGCTCAGCTCAGCTACGGATAGGTCATCGCCGCGGTGCCCACCATGCCGGGCCGCGGTCCACCACCAGCAGCGCCGCCGGTGCCGATCATGATGGTCGTCATCGTCATCACCGGGGTCGCGGCCATCGCCTTGTAGACGCCGATCGACGGGCCACCGCCACCACCACCGCCCGCGCCGCCCGCGCCACCGACGCCACCGCTGCCGCCCTGACCGCCACGGCCGACC
>Ga0154020_10004919_pt1 | contig 15866 bp, 11 predicted proteins | sample Klosneuvirus_201_FD_109709 | JGI IMG/M metagenome (GOLD analysis project Ga0154020, IMG submission 109709) | Active sludge microbial communities from wastewater, Klosterneuburg, Austria - Klosneuvirus_20160825_MG | ecosystem: Engineered > WWTP > Aerobic digester > Activated sludge | place...
CTTTGAGACCTTCACCGACAAAGCCGGCCAATTCCGGTTCCGATTGAAAGCCGGCAATGGCGAGATCATCCTCGCCAGCGAGGGCTATACCACCAAGGCCTCGTGCGCCAATGGCATTGCCAGTGTGCGCACCAACGCCCCGAACGATGACCGTTACGAACGACTGGAAACCAATGCGGGTTCTTCGTTCAATTTGAAGGCCCCCAATGGCCAGATCATCGGTACCAGCGAGGTATACACCAGTGCGCAAATGCGCGATAAGGGTATCGAGAGTGTGAAGGGGAACGCGCCGGGAGCAGGGGTGGTGGGTAAGGACTAGAACATGGATACAAATTGCAAGTTGCGGATAGCGGATAGCGCGCTACTTTGAGGCCGGAATGCGACTCATAACCAACGCCGGCACCGACCGCGTCATCGACGCCTTGGACCGCACACTCGCAAAGGGCGCATCGCTCGGCATAGCCACCACGGGCTTCAGCCTGTTCGCCTTCGCGCAACTGCGGCAGAAACTGGTCGAGTTGAAGACAGCGCAACTGGTATTGCCGAAACAGCGCTTGTTGGAATTGGGATTACAGGGCACCGAGGCCGATCGCGCCCAACGCAACGCGCTCACCCAACGCTGGCTAGCTCGTGAGTGCGCTACTTGGATCAAGGACAAGGTGGCTGTGCGACATGCACAACGTGGCATGGTGCAAAGTGTGATTGTCGCGAACACCAATACGGATGATGCTCTCACCATTGCGGGTGACTGCGCCCTCACCACCGAAGGACTTGGTATCGCGCCGAGCAACTCCGTGAGCTTGGTGCAATCCTCCGAAAGCAACGCTGAAGCCGCTGTACTTGGCCAATGGTTCGAGCAGCTGTGGAATGGCCTACCGGACGGCGACGCGGCCAAGGCCGAATTCCTCGCGCACTTGGACGAACTGGTGGAACAAAAGGCTCCCTCGCTTATCTACTATACCTTACTCTTCAACCTCTTCAAGGAACTGGGCGAGGAGTTGGATGAGGAGCGCATTGTGAAAAGCGCTACCGGCATCCGCAACACCACCGTGTGGAAGAAGCTGTTCAAGTTCCAGCGCGATGGGGCCATTGGGGCCATTGACAAGTTGGAGCGCATCGGTGGCTGCATCATTGCCGATAGTGTGGGCTTGGGCAAGACCTTCGAGGCGCTCGCCGTGATCAAGTATTACGAGCTGCGCAACGACCGCGTGCTGGTGCTTTGCCCCAAACGGCTGCGCGATAACTGGACACTGTACAAGGCCAACGACAGCCGCAACATCCTCAACGCCGATCGCTTCAACTACGATGTGCTGAACCACACCGACCTTGGCCGCGATGGCGGGCAGAGTGGTGATCTGGACCTGGCGTTTGTGAATTGGGGCAACTATGATCTGGTGGTGATCGATGAAAGCCACAACTTTCGGAACAAGGCCACGCACCGAGATCGCGACACGCGCTACGACCGCTTGATGAGCGATATCATCCGCGCTGGGGTGAAGACCAAGGTGCTGATGCTGAGTGCCACTCCTGTGAACAACCGCCTCGCCGACCTGAAGAACCAGATCGCCTTTGCCACCGAGGGAAATGACACTGCCCTTGAAGGCTATCAGATACCGAGCGTGGAAGGCACCGTGCGCAAGGCGCAAACGCAATTCAACCGCTGGAGCGAACTGGCTGAGACCGAGCGTTCACCGAGCAAGTTGCTGGATATGCTGGGCTTCGATTACTTCAAGTTGCTCGACCTGATCACCATTGCGCGAAGCCGCAAGCACATCGAGAAGTACTACGGCACATCGGAGACCGGTCGCTTCCCCGAGCGCCTGAAACCACTGAACCAGTATGCCGATGTGGACCTCAGCGGCGAGTTCCCTAGCATACACGAGGTGAACAAGGAGATACGCCGCTTGAATCTGGCCGCCTATGCGCCACTGCGCAATGTGCTGCCCAGCAAGCAGGCCGCCTATGATGCCAAATACAGCGTAAGCATACGCGGTGGTGCCAGCATCTTCCGCCAAGTGGACCGCGAGGAAAGCTTGATCCACCTGATGCGCGTGAACCTGCTAAAGCGCATGGAGAGTTCGGTGAATTCATTCGCCCTCACCCTCATGCGTCAGTTGAATGATGTGGAAGCGCTGTTGAAGAAACTGGACGACCACGACGAGAGCATCGAGGAATTGGACATTGAGGATGTGGATGTGGACGATGCCACTTACGAAAGCCTACTTGTGGGTCGCAAAGTGAAAGTGCTAGTACAGGATGTGGACCGTGCCAAGTGGCGCCAAGAATTGATGGAGGACCGCAACCGCTTGGACACCTTGCTCAGTGCCGCACTCGCTGTGGTGCCGGACCGCGACGATAAGCTCTTCAAGCTGAAGGCGCTCATTGCCGAGAAGCTGAACAACCCGCTCAATACTGGAAATAAGAAAGTCATCGTCTTCACCGCCTTTGCGGATACTGCGCGATACCTCTATCAGAACTTGGCCGATTGGGCGCGTGCCGAACATGGCCTGCGCAGCGCCTTGGTTACCGGTAGCGGTGGCAATAAGACCACGCTCGAAACCTTGCGCACCGACCTCAGCAGCATCCTCACCGCCTTCAGTCCGCGCAGCAAAGAGCGGCCCGAAGCCTTGGCGCACGAAGGCGAACTGGACCTGCTCATCGCAACCGACTGCATCAGTGAAGGGCAGAACCTGCAGGACTGCGACTACTTGGTGAACTACGACATCCACTGGAACCCCGTGCGCATCATCCAACGCTTCGGCCGCATCGATCGCATCGGCTCGCCCAACGAACGCATCCAGCTGGTGAACTTCTGGCCCAACATCGAGTTGGACGAATACATCAACCTGCAACAGCGTGTGAGCGGGCGAATGACCTTGATGGACATCAGCGCCACGGGCGAAGAGAACATCATCCAGCAGCAGAGCGGCGACCCCATGAACGACCTGGAGTACCGCCGCAAACAACTTACGCAACTAAAGGAGGCCGTGATCGATCTGGAGAACCTGAACAACGGCATCTCCATCACCGACCTTACACTGAATGACTTCCGCATCGACTTGGGCGGCTACCTGCGTGACCACCGCGAGCAACTCGACAACATGCCCTTCGGAAGTTTCGCTGTGACCACCACCTCCGGCGACGATACGGTTACGCCCGGCGTGATCTTCTGCCTGCGCGCCATGGGCGAAAAGGCGCAACAAGCCTTGGACAGCGCCTACCCACTCGCCCCGCACTATCTGGTGCATGTGGGCGATGATGGCACCGTGCTGCTCACCTACACGCAAGCCAAGCCGCTGTTGGATCGACTGAAACGCGTGAGCATGGGCCGCGACCTGCCCGATGCCATGGCCTGCAAACGCATGGACAAGGACACTCGCAACGGGGCCGATATGAGCCATTACCAAAAGCTGCTCGCTAGTGGTGTGGAAGCACTGGTGGGAAAGAGTGCCGAACGCGCCGTGGCCAGCTTGTTCACGCCCGGCGGTACGCACGCGCTGCAAGGCGAGTTCCGTGGCATGGACGATTTTGAAGTGGTGGCTTATCTCGTCGTTCTGCCTGAGGCATGACCCTGCCGCCCGCCATACAACGCATCGTAAGTGCCATGGCCTTGCCGGAACGCGCGTTGGTAAGCCAACGCGTGCCCAAGAAAACGTTGTTGGAACAAGGCATGCCCACCGCCGCCGACAAGCGCGCCGTGCAAGATGGGCTGGACGAACTCTGGTGGGTGGCCGCGCTGAAACCTACTACCACTGGGCTCGCTGCATACACTGATGCCGAACGCGACTATCCCGAATTAGCAGTATTGGCCCTGCTGCTGCGCCCCGGTGCCAAGGCCACACGACTGGTGGAACTGGTACACCGCGCCATACCCTACCCCGTGGTATTGGCCACCGCGCAAGGCAACGAGGTGTGGTTGAGCGCCGCCCACAAACGCGCCCACCTTGCCGAGAAGCAGCGCTGGGTTGTGGACGAAGTGCGCAGCACACCGCCGGTACCCACTGACGCCACCTACCTGAATGACATGGCCCTGCACGCCACCGGCGCAAGCGATCTGGGCCAGCTTTACCAACGCTGGCTCGCCTGCATAGAAGCCGCACAGGCCGAACGCATCACAGGCCGATTCAAAGTGCCCGCGAACGCACAAGAGAGCATCCAACACCGCCAAGCCATGGACACCTTGGCCGCCTTGGAGCGCGAACTTGCCCAGTTGCGAACCCAAGCAAAACGCGAGAAACAATTGAACAAGGCCGTGAAGCTGAACCTCGCCATTAAGAAGCGTGAGGCCGAACGTGCGGCGCTGATCATCTCTCTTTCCTGATAATACCACCGAACTCAACGTTTGCAGCACTATGAAGAGCAAGACCGCCAAAGCAGCAAAGACTAAGCGCGCACAAACTAAAGCCACTAAGACGGTGAAGGCAACTAAGCGAGTGAAGGTTACCGTGCCAACTGCCGCTGGTCCGCGCAAAGTCGTAGAGTCCAAGACGCTGGAGGAGATGAATTTGCTCGAGAAGGTCGACTATTTAGCGCGACAGGTACTTGATAAGGCCAAGGCCACTTCAACTGAGAAGGCCCTCTCCGGGAAGGATGTCTATGCCAAAGCAATGGCTGCCTTCCCTAAGGAGAAGAGTCTCGCCGTAAACACATTCCAACAGTATCTTTCGAAGTTGGTACGCGAACGGTCGTCCTCTATTAACTGTCAAGGAAGAAAGCAAGGCTATTATCTATCCCAAGCAGCTAAAGACCTTTTAGGGGAAGGTGTTGATCCCGGTGTAGCAGATGAGGAGCCAGCCGAAGCCAAACGACGCGAGAAAGAAAGGCTATTGTATCCTGTCCTTCTGAACTGGCTGATAGAGCAGGACTACCGTGCTGCCATTACCAGTACTGGGCGCGCAAATGGATGGTGGGGTAATCCTGACATTGCCGGGATCATCTGTGATCAAGCATTTGGTGGATTCACTTTGGAAGTGGCGACCATAGAAGTCAAGCTCTCAGAAAAAGGTTGGCGACAATGGGTGTTTGAAGCCGTTTCGCATCGACGCTTCGCGAATCGCAGCTATTTCGCCATTGCGCATCCTGCAGAGTTGATCAAAAAGCTTGATACGGAATTGAGGTACTTCAGTGAGCTTTACAAGATCGGTGTCATTGTCGTTGCCATGGACAAGAAACAGTTCGATGACCTTCAGGCCGGAAGGTTGACGAAGCCGATCCTTGATCACGAAGTCGACATTGTGGAATTGTACTCAGCGCCATTCAGTCAGGTGCAGCCGCGCTATCAACAGGAGTACCTCCAAGGGCTCAAGATTAAGTCCATTCCCGAGGTTGCTCGCTGGGGTCGTGGTCTTGAGGATGACGAAACGGCATGACCACTTTAAGGCTGTTCAAATGGAAGTCCGCTCCTACTCTTTTCCCCTTTCCCCGCATTCATCTGCTCCGTCTTCGTAATTTGAGGATAACTGCACTTCCTTCCTTTGACCATCCATGAAGAAGTTCAATCCCGCCAATCCTAGCGCCAACAGCCTCGATCTTGTGCAAGAGAACAACGCCCAATACAAAGTCCTCTTCCCGCAGAACGCACAGTCATTCCGGTCTTGACCCCGAAACGCAAATAGCCCCATGACCACCAACCATTTTCACTTTGCCGGCGCCGCCAAACCGATACCATTCCATTTCGCATGAAGACACCCAAGCACTCGCTCCGGAAGATCGTATCGTTCCTCAACAACCCCGATGAGGACGGCGGCTTCTGGTTGCCGAACATTCAACGGCCTTTCGTTTGGACGGAAGAGCAGACCTGTCGCCTTTTCGATTCCATCATGCGCGAGTATCCGATCAGTACCTTGTTGATCTGGAAAACGAACAGCGAGATCCGTCGGCGCAAGTTCATCGACAACTTCCTCCCCATACATCGCAAGAGCCTGTCAACACTCTACGTTCCGGTGGATGATAAGAAGAAGTGCTTAGTGCTCGATGGACAGCAACGGCTTCAAAGCTTATTCATTGGTCTAAAAGGCAGCTATGAGGGGCGTGAACTTTTCTTCGATATGCTCAGCGGTGAAGTAGCAGCCCCGGATGACATCAAGTACAAGTTTGAATTTATGGAGCCGGGAACCGGCACATTCCCTTGGGTGAAGTTCAAGGACCTCGTGTTCAGCACGAAGAACACGTTCACGCAGACCACGGAACTGGTCGCCTCCGCTGGACGAGAACTCACAGATGCCGAAACACAGAAGCTCGGCATGCACCTGAGCATCATTGACAAGACCTTCAAGAGCGATGACGGCATCTCTTACCAAGAGCTTGACAGCACCGAGAACTCCGATCTCTATACGGACGATGATGTAGTGGAGATCTTCATTCGGGCGAATTCAGGTGGAACGCGCTTGGACAAATCTGATCTCTTGTTCTCCTTGCTCACATCCACATGGGATGATGCAGACAGCAAGATGGAATTGCTGCTCGAAGAGTTGAACCGCCATGGGTTCAAGTTCACGCGGGACTTTGTCCTAAAGACTTGTCTTACGCTGCTTGACCAAGGTGCTCGTTATGAAGTAGCCAAGTTCCGCAAAACTGGCGTGCGAGAAGAGATCGAGGCTAGCTGGGATAAGATCGAGGAAGCAATAAAGGATGTGCTCGATTTCGTTCGTGGAAAGACCTTCATTCAATGCGACCAGGCTCTGCCATCATATCTCTCCTTGATCCCTTTGATCTATGTGCGCTATCACTTCAAAGCCACTTGGGCAACGGTGGCCGGTGTTGAAATGTACTTGGTTCGCACCGCGCTTTCCGGAGCCTTCGGTGGCACGCCCGATCAATTGATCGACGTGCTGGTGAACAAGCTCCGCGACTTGAAGAAGTTCGACCTTAACGAGGTTTTCGGTACCATAAAGACCAACAATAGAAATTTGGAGATCACCGAGGAACGTTTGCTGGGCATGGGTTACGGTTCGGATACAGTACACCTCTTGTTCAACCTCTGGTATAGCTTCAACTATACCCCTGCCTACGACAACAATTTGCCGCAGATCGATCATATTTTCGCGCAGAGCAAGTTGCGCAAAGTGAAGGAGGTTAACCCCATTACGGGACGCAAAGACCTTATGAAGTATTCAGCTGGCGACCGTAACCAACTCGCGAATTGCATGCTGCTTACGGCAAGAGAGAACGGTGCCGGTGGCAAGACAGACCTACTGCCAGAAGAATGGTTCAAGGGCGCACGTGCAACTGAAGACTACCTAGAACGGCACTTGATCCCACGTGATCGCGACCTTTGGCAACTGGATCGCTACGAAGATTTTATTGAAGCGCGTAAGAAATTGATCCAGGAGAAGTTCGCTTACCTCTTGGCCAGCACCGCCACCGGTGCAACACTGTAGTTATAGATGAAGAAATTGACCCCCGACTCCCCGCTCGCCCAAAGCCTCGACCTGGTGCAAGAGAACATCGCCAAGCTCAAGGCCCTCTTTCCGCAGTTGCTTACCGAGACCAAGGACGGTGCCGCCGTGAACGTGGATGTGCTGAAGCAACTGGTGGGCGATGCCACTGTGACCGATGCCGAAGAGAAATACGGCCTCAACTGGAACGGCAAACGCAAGGCCCGACTGGAAGCCCTGAAACCCAGCACCGGCACACTGCGCCCCGCCAAGGGCGATAGCGTGGAGTGGGACAGCACCCAGCACCTGCTCATAGAGGGCGACAACCTGGAAGTGCTCAAGCTCCTCCAGAAGAGCTACGCCAACCAGGTGAAGCTGATCTACATAGACCCGCCATACAATACCGGTGGAGATTTCGTCTATCCAGATGATTATCAGGATAACCTACACAACTATCTCGAGTCGATAGGGAAGCTTGGTTTGGAGGAGAACCCTGAATCGAGCGGTCGCTACCATACCGACTGGTTGAACATGATGCTTCCGCGTTTAGTCATTGCAAAGGCATTACTGCACGAGCAAGGGCTGATGATCATTCATATGGATGAGCATGAACAAGCCAACACCGAGAAGCTACTTGCTGAAGTCTTCGGTGAAGATTGCATTTTGGGTGTCGGTGTTTGGGACAAGCGCAATCCAAAGGGCGACGCAACGGGGCTTGCGTATCAACACGAATCGCTACTCTTTGTTGCCAAAGATGCTAGCAAGCTTGCCGAGGCTGGAGGAATCACACGACGTAAGAAGAATGCTGACGCAATTCTTGCGAAAGCTGCAACGCTGTTCGCCCGAATCGGGAAGGAGGATTTGCCAGCAGGCCTCAAAGAGGTGGCGAAGACATATAAGCTGGCGAAGGACTGTACAACGCCCTACGTTAAGCCGATCGATCTTGAACAGGTTAACAAGGAGTTCGCTGACTGGATCAAGGAACAGGATTTTTCCGGTGGTGAAGTAGCGTATTCAATGATCGATTCGGCCGGCGAAGTCTACCAAAGCGTTTCGATGGCTTGGCCAAACAAGAAGAAGGCTCCGGACGATTACTTCGTTCCACTCACTCATCCGCGAACAGGAAAACCATGTCCTGTTCCAACGAGAGGCTGGCGGAACCCAACAGCCACGATGAAGAAGCTATTGGATGCGGGTGAGGTGCTTTTTGGAATTGACCACACCACTCAACCACGGCGGAAGTACTTGCTACGAAAGAACATGAGCGAGAATCTTCCGTCTGTGATCGGCTTTGGTGGAAGTGACGATGTGCTACTTGAAGAGCTAGGTATTCCATTCGAGCATCCAAAGCCGCTTGGTCTGGCACGTGAACTCATCTCAACGATCAAGGGAACTGATGGCGTGGTCCTCGACTTCTTCGCCGGTTCCGGCACCACCGGCCACGCAGTAATAGCCCAGAACGCCGCCGATGGCGGCAACCGCCGCTACATCCTGGTGCAACTGCCCGAGCCGCTGGACCCTGCCAAGAAAGAACAGAAGACCGCCGCCGACTTCTGCGACCAGCTGGGTGTGCCGCGCACCATAGCGGAGTTGACCAAAGAGCGCCTACGCCGTGCGGCCAAGAAGGTAAAGGCCGAGAACCCGCTATTCCACGGCGACCTGGGCTTCCGCGTATTCAAGCTGGACAGCAGCAACCTGAAGGCCTGGGACCCGCACACCGTCAACCTGCCGCAAAGCCTGCTTGATGCCGCCGAGCACGTAAAGCCCGACCGCACTACCGACGACCTGCTCTACGAACTGCTGCTGAAGAAGGGCCTGGACCTGGCCGTACCTATGGAGCAACAGACCATTGCGGGCAAAGAGGTGGTGGCCATCGGCGGTGGCGTCATGCTGGTCTGCCTTGCCGATGCAGTAGACGCCACCACCGCCGAACCGCTGGCCATGGGCCTGGCCGCCTGGCACAAACAACTGGCCCCCGCCAACGACAAGGAAACGGTGGTGATCTTCAAGGACAGCGCCTTCGAAAGCAACGTGGCCAAGAGTAACCTTACGGAGATATTGAAGCAAAGGGGGTTGGAGAAGGTGAACAGTATTTGAGCACAGGGGTATTAACAAATGGAAACAGTCCTTCTGCGTAAGACCATATAGCCTTGACCTAATTTAGTGCCGGTGTCCGCCATCAAAGCATTTGTTCCTGTCCCGTTCGATCGCCCCCCGGTGGTTGAAGCGATCTATGGCATTCAGGCCGTTACGGCTGCCGAACTGGTTCCGGACGAGGTGATGGAGAAGCTTAGTGCCTTGCTACCGCCGGGCTTCATCATGCAACAATCGATGGACCATGTGAATATCGAGCTGAAGCGAGAAGCAGAAGGTCCTGTGCAGCACAAACACACACAAGTTTGGTCCGGAGCAAAACTAGCATCGGTGGATGGCAAGGTGGTGGCGCACTTCATGCGTTTTGGTATTTTTGTGAGCTTCACCGCGTACCGAAGTTATGAGGAATCGCGGCCGGTGGTGCAGCTGTTGTGGGCGGTGTATTCAGAAACCTTTAAGCCGCACATGATCACGCGGTTGTCCATCCGCTACATCAATCTGATCAAACTCCCGTTCGAGAATGGTCGCATTAATCTGGAGCGCTATTTCCAAGTTCATTTGCGTTTCCCTAATGAACTGGCTAACACCATGGAGCACTTCCACCAGCAGTTCGTCATCCGCGACCCTGCTACGCAAGTTCCGGCACGGGTCATGATATCCAATTTGCGGGAGGAGGACGACAGTCTTGTAGTCGCTTTTGACAACGAAGGCTATCAGGAAAGTCAGTGGACGCCAGACGACTCACGTATTTGGGCAGAACTTGAACTGGTCAGGAACTGGACCTATCAGATATTCCGTACAACGCTCACCGAGGAATGCTTAAGGAACTACAACGACTAGAGGATACGTATCGCGCAACCATGTTGCACGGTTCGTCGAGGAGCGATATAGCTGTTCGCTCGGTTGATATTTCACACCAGCGCGAATGGATCTCGCGTGGTATGGGTATTCATGCGTACGTAGTATCACTGTCTCGCCCTGATATTGATGAGGCTCGAAGGGTATTGGATGAATTGTTCGAGGAGACCAAAGAGACCGGCTGGAATGGATATGGTTCTGCTGCGGTACATCCCTTGACTTATGCCCTAGCGGTCAGGTTTCTTGAATCCCTTCCCTTGTCCATGCCAGCCCCAGAAGTGAACGCAGACCCTGATGGCGAGATCTCATTCGACTGGGACCTTGGTCGCGATCGTCTTTTGGCGGTGAGTCTGGGGATCAGTGGTCGACTGAGCTTCATCTACCAGAACAGAGCAGTGCGTATGCGGGATACATTGTGGTTTCTTGACCAGCAGATCCCGGAAGAACTGGTTGGGCTATACGGCAACCTGAAACGGTGATCGATGTTGCCGTCGGGCTTGCCAACGCATGTGGCGGATACTGAGGTCATTGCCCGGCACATCTTCCGGCCCGGTGATGTGAAAGGAAAGACAGGAGCACAGGCTACACCCAAACGCCAAGCATACATGCCTGTCTTCGATGAAGAGACCCGAGAATGGGTGCTGTCTGTAAGCCGGACAGAGCTGTTGATCGACCAAAATGGCATCGAGCGGAATGGTGTCGGGATCGGCATGCAATCAAATCGTGTCATGCTCGCATATACCTGGATAACAGCCGCGGATATACGTGCGGTTCCTTGTGTAGATGAACAACGCAAGAAGGTGGGTCACATGGACATACTTGCGGTAGAGCCACCCCTGCATCATTGTCATATTGTAAAATATCCCGACCAAATCGCAGGGGAAAACCCCAAACTGCTACAGATGGAATGTGCCCTTGAACTCGCCCGGCGCTCCGCACCGGTGATATGGCGTTCACTGCCATTGGAGCCATGGGAGCTGGCGGTGAATACGAAGTAAGGTCGCACCACATCAGTTCTTTCGCTAATGCGTTACTTCAGCGCCGATGAAGTTCCACTTCGAATCCGACCTCGACTATCAGGCTGATGCCATTGCCTCAGTTGTGGAGCTGTTCAAAGGGCAGGAAAGTTGCCAAACGGAGTTCACCGTAATGGTGCCCAGCAACCGCGACGAATTTTCACCGGAGCTAGCGTTGAATGTTAGCCTGCCCGGTTACGGCAACCGCTTGAAATTGCTGCCTGAAGAAATTCTGGCCAACCTGCAAGCTGTGCAATTGCACAACGGACTGCGTCCGGATGAGAGCTTGGATAGCACCGACTTCACCGTGGAGATGGAGACGGGCACGGGCAAGACCTACGTGTACCTCCGCACCATTTTCGAACTGAACAAGCAATACGGCTTTACTAAGTTCGTGGTGGTGGTGCCGTCGGTAGCGATCAAAGAGGGCGCATACAAGTCGCTGCAGATGATGGCCGACCACTTCAAGAGCCTCTACGGTGGTACTTCGGCGGACTTCTTCGTGTACGACAGTAGCAAGCTGAACCAAGTGCGCAGCTTCGCAACGAACAGCCGCATCCAGATCATGGTTATGACGGTCGGCTCCATCAACAAGAAGGCGATCAACGTCATCTACGAGCAACGCGAACAAACCAACGACGAGCGACCCATCGACCTGATCCGCGCCACACGCCCGATCGTGATCGTGGACGAACCCCAAAGCGTGGATGGCGGTTTGGACGGTCGCGGCAAACAGGCCTTGCAGGAAATGGCTCCGCTCTGCACCCTGCGCTACAGCGCCACGCATGTGGACAAGCACCACATGGTGTATCGCTTGGACGCGGTGGATGCCTACGAGAAGCAGTTGGTGAAACAGATCGAAGTGGCAGCCATGGAAGTGGCCGATGCGCACAACAACGCCTATGTGAAGCTCCTGGGTGCGAAAAAGGTCCGCTCAAGCTATGTGGTGGAATTGGAACTGGACAAGCAACTCGTAACCGGCATCAAGCGGGATCGATTCAAGAACGTTACCGCTGATGCTGACCTCGAGCAGTTGACCGGCCGGGCCATCTATTCAGGTTATGTCATCAGCAACATCGGCGTGGCCAAGGGTCAGGAATTCGTGGAGTTCCAGAATCTGGAGCACGCCTTACGCATCGGTCAATCCGTCGGCGATGTGGACCGTGCAGCCGTGCATCGACAAATGATCCGCCGCACTATCACCGAGCACTTGGACAAGGAGCAACGCTTACGGCCCATGGGCATCAAGGTGCTCAGCCTCTTCTTCGTGGATGAAGTGCCCTCGTACCGGAGCTACGACGCCAATGGCCAAGCGGTGAAAGGTAAATTCGCATTGATCTTTGAGGAAGAGTATCGCGCCGCGGCCAAGCTGGCCAAGTACCGGACGCTATTCGAAGGCGTGGACCTGGACTCCTCACCAGAACAAGTACACGACGGTTACTTCTCCATCGACAAGCGCATCCACACGCCATTCGAGGACAAAGAACTGAAGCGAAGCAGCAGCAAGGAGGATGTGGAGACAGGCACCTTCAACCTGATAATGCGCGACAAGGAGCGCCTGCTGAGTTTCGACACACCGCTCAAGTTCATCTTCTCGCACAGTGCGCTCAAAGAGGGCTGGGACAACCCAAACGTGTTCCAGATATGTGTGCTGCGGGAAATGGGCTCGGAGCTACAGCGCAGGCAGACAATAGGTCGCGGCTTGCGCATCTGCGTAAACAGCAACACTGGCGAACGCGTGCGCGGCTTCGACGTGAACACGTTGACCGTTGTGGCCAATGAAAGCTACGAACGCTTCGCGGAAGAACTGCAAACGGAGATCGAGAAGGAGACGGGCCTGCGCTTCGGCATTGTGGAACCGCACCAGTTCGCGGGCATCGGCAAGAAGACCGAAGACGGCAAACATGCCGTGCTCGGCGTGGAAAGCAGCGAACGCATCTGGGCATACCTGAAACAGCAAGCGTACATCGACAACAAAGGCAAAGTGCAGGACGCCTTGCGCGAGGTGCTGAAGAACAACACGCTCGCCTTGCCCGAAGAATTCGAGGAGCAATTACAAGCGGTGAAAGAGGTGCTGCGCAAACTCGCCGGCAAGCTGGACATCAAGAACGCGCAGGACAAGAAGTACATCCGCACACGGGAAGCCCAGTTGCAAAGCGAAGAGTTCAAGGCACTCTGGAACCGCATCAAGCAAAAGACCACCTATCGCGTCCAGTTCAACGAAGAACGGCTCATTGAGCAGTGCATCAAAGCGGTGAACGACCTCGAAGTGATCCGCGCCCCGCGCATGACCACGCACAAGGCAAACGTGCAAGTGACCCGCAGCGGTGTGGAGGCCACCGAGAATATGGTGAGCGCCCCTCAGGTCCTCTACGAAGTGCGGCCGGTGATGCCCGACATCCTCACCGAGCTACAAGACCGCACGCAACTCACGCGTGCAAGCTTGGTGCGCATCCTCACGGAGTGTGACCGTCTGGACGACTTCACCAAGAATCCGCAACAATTCATCGACCTAGTGGCCGAAGGCATCAACCGCCGCAAGCGCATGGAACTGGTGGACGGCATCCGGTACCGGAAGCTCGGCGACATGGAGTGCTACGCCCAAGAACTGTTCGAAAGCGAAGAGCTAACGGGCTACCTCAACACCATCGCGTGCGAGAAGTCCGTCCACGAATACGTGGTCTACGATTCCGGCGGCACCGAAAAGACCTTCGCCGAACAACTGGACAAGAACGAAGCGGTAAAGGTCTTCGCAAAGCTGCCGAGCTGGTTCAAGGTGCCAACACCGCTTGGACCATACAATCCCGATTGGGCCGTGGTAGTGGAGGTGGATGGCCAAGACCGGGTCTACTTCGTTGCTGAAACGAAGAGTTCACTTTGGACGGGTGACCTGCGGGACAAGGAAGGCGGGAAGATCGCATGCGGGAAAGTGCATTTCGCGGAATTGGCCGAGGGTGCGAAGAACCCAGCGCGGTATGAGGTGGTGCGGGATGTGGAAGATCTGATGACACGCTTGTAGGATGGGGCTCTCCAACTTCTCCGAAAACTCCATAAAAGGCCGCGTGGCAGAGACGATCATCCGCGAACTTTTCCTAGCCCAAAACTTCAATGTTTTCGACTATGGCATGGAACGTAGTATACCGGGTGTGGCGGAGCTGACGCGCAAGACCTTCGGTCCAGTGAAGAACCAGATCAGCACCATGCCCGATTTCGTGGTGCAGGACAAGCGGAACGAGCGCTTGCATTTTGTTGAGGTGAAGTACCGCGCTAATGGCCGCTATGATCTGGATGAAGTGAAGCATTACTATCCGTGGCCGCATGCGTTCTTCATCATCGTGAGCAAGGAGCACATCAAGTGCCTTACCTACAAGCAACTCGCTGCAGGCAGGATGATCTATCCGGATTGCAAGAACCATTTGGCCAAGATCAATGTGCTGGCTTTGGACCCTGCCCTCATCGAGCAATATGGTATGATGGCGAAGAAGTTCTTTACGGGGGTGTGAGCGCCATGGACGAGCTCCTCCGCACCACCCTCACCGCCTTCGCCCGTGCCATCCTGGGCACCCCATGGTTCGGCAAAGAGCGCGAGGCCGTCAGCTACTACGCGTTCGGTTTCCTGGCAAAAGCTTGCAAGCCGAATACATGGTTGTACGATCCCGGCCAACTCACGATCGAAGGCCGCATACCGGGAACGCGCAGCCACAGCAAGAAGCAGGTTTGCAAGGACCTCGTGATCTGGCGAGCACCCGGCACTAACTGTTGGGATGGTCCCAACAAGGCGGTGCACGTGCCCCTCGCGATCATTGAATGGAAAGCCGATAGCGATACGTTCTACGAAGAGGATATTACGAAGATGCAGGAGTACACCACGAGCTATCCCGGCTTGCTCGGAATCGTGGTCACCTTCAATGCAAAGAAGAAGACCGTGTTGCGTGCCGCGAAGGTTTTGAACGGGGTGGTGGAACGGGATTGGTTGGAGGTGCGCTAATTCATCCTATTGCCAAATGATCTCGTTCGGGGGTCATGGTCAACTCGGCCTAGTCCCTAACGATCTCCGCGACAGTTCTCCAGTCTGATTTGACCAATTCCTCAAAAGCGAAATGCCAGGTTGATGCCATACACCGGCCCATTCTCTGGTCCAATACCGTGCACCGTTCGCGAGTCCATAATAACCGGAGCAATGGCGACCGGCAACGCGTTCAACTCCCTTCTGATCTCGCCGGATCTCACAATACTGCCTATCCCTGCAGATAAGACCACAATGCTGAACAACGTTGCGAAACCAAAGACAATAGTTTTGTCTTCCACACGGCTAGGTGGTTCAAGATCAGCTGTGAGCGAATAAGCAAATGCACTGCCCGCAACAGCCGTTCCCACGCTTCCGAAAATGACCCCAGCAATCCCTCCTCCAAGTTTTCGCCTATGCAACTTTTCTAGTTCTGTTCTCTTCGCAGTTACTGTGGGGTCTCCCATTCTCGGTGCGGGTGTCGTGGTATTCTCACGCGCAAATACATCCTTGCTC
>Ga0154020_10004920_pt1 | contig 15865 bp, 15 predicted proteins | sample Klosneuvirus_201_FD_109709 | JGI IMG/M metagenome (GOLD analysis project Ga0154020, IMG submission 109709) | Active sludge microbial communities from wastewater, Klosterneuburg, Austria - Klosneuvirus_20160825_MG | ecosystem: Engineered > WWTP > Aerobic digester > Activated sludge | place...
TCTCATATTCTTATCTGGGATCTGCAACTACAAAAGCAATCATAATTGAGCTTGGACCTGTACTTGCTGCCATCGTCCTTGCTGGCAGAGTAGGAGCTTCTATGGCTGCTGAACTCGGGACAATGAAAGTTACTGAACAGATAGATGCTCTTGAGTCAATGGCGATAGATCCTATCAGATATCTGGCAATGCCTAGGATAGTTGCTACTACAATTATGTTGCCGATACTGGTTATTTATGCAAGTTCAATTGCAATATTGGGATCATATTCTGTAGCAACATTTTTTCTCGGTGTTCCTTCTGAAACTTTTTTAGGTGCTTTTAAAAAATCATTTGAAATTAAAGATTTATTTGCAGGCTCGATCAAAGCTTTATTTTTCGGGATTGCAATTTCTTCAATTGGATGTTTTATTGGGTTCTCTACACGCGGCGGAGCTGAAGGAGTAGGACTGGCAACCATTAAGGCTTTTGTTATTGCAGCAGCTTCTATACTTATACTTGATTATATATTATGGAATTTTTTAATCGGAATGTAACTGATAAAAAGTATGAATTTCCCCTCACATTTATTAGGACTTAGAAATTTAGATAGCGATCAATTCAAGAATATTTTCTCCTCGACAGATTTATATTTAAAGTTTATTAAAGAAAAAAAATCTCTTAAAAAAGTTCTCGCAGGAAAGTCTGTGTTGAATTTGTTTTTTGAAAATTCTACACGCACCAGAATTTCGTTTGAATTAGCTGAGAAAAAAGTTGGACTGGATTCAGTTAATTTTAATTCTGATAATTCTTCTATCAGTAAAGGTGAAAGTCTTCTCGATACTATTAAAAATATTGAAGCTATGAAATTTGATTTCATAGTAGTTAGACATAATACTCCGGGAATCCCTTTGTTTCTTACAAAAAATACATCTGCTAAAATATTAAATGCAGGTGACGGAATTAACGAACATCCTACTCAGGGACTATTAGATATTTATACACTTCAGAAAGTTTATGGAGATTTGAAAGGACTTAATGTCTGCATTGTTGGAAATGTATCTCACAGCAGAGTGGCACTTTCGAATATTTTCGGACTAAAAACTCTCGGTGCAAATGTTTCTGTCTGCGGACCTAAATCATTCATCCCTGTTAATATAGAAGGTTTGGGAGTTAAAGTATATTTTGATATTGATAAAGCAGTTAAAGAAAATGATATTCTGAATATTTTAAGAGTTCAAATGGAAAGAGATGCAGGTTCATCATTAACTTCTGTTAAAGAATTTCACAAATATTTTGGTATTACTTCTGAAAGAATTAAACTTAATAAAAAAATAAAAATTTTACATCCGGGACCGATGAACATTAATGTAGAAATAGATTCTGATGTTGCAGAATCTGAAAACTCACTGATCTTTGATCAGGTTACAAACGGACTTGCTATAAAATGTGCCTTATTTAATTTAATGAAATAATTTGATTTGAATTTATATCTGAAAAATATTAAGATCATTTCTCCTGAAGACGGCATTGATACAGTTACAGATATGCTGATTGTAAACGGACATATTTCAAAGATCGGAAAAGTGAAAAGGATTCCTAAAGATACTGAAGAGATCGATATGAAAGGGAAGACAGCAATTCCGGGAATTTTTGATATGCATGTTCATTTCAGATATCCGGGTCAGACACATAAAGAAGACCTTTACTCGGGAAGTATGTCTGCAGCTAACGGCGGAGTTACAGGTGTATTATGCATGCCAAATACCGATCCTCCTATTGATTCAGCTCTTATTGTAAAAGATATAGTTGATAAAACAAAAGAACTCATCACAGATGTAGAAGTAAGTGCATGTGCAACTGAAAAGAGAGAAGGCAAAAAATTATCTCAGCTAATTTCTCTGTCGGATGCAGGTGCAGTTGCATTTACAGATGACGGCAGTCCTGTCAGTGATCCTGAAATAATGAGAAGAGTTCTTGAATATTCCTCACAGCTTAAACGACCGGTCATACAGCATTGTGAAGACATGAGACTATCTGATGGAGGTGTAATTAATGAAGGATTCATTTCAACTGTGATGGGTGTAAAAGGAATTCCTGAGATCAGTGAAACATCTGTAATTGCAAGGGATATCATTCTAACAGATTTTGTAAAAAATTCACATTATCACATACAGCATATTTCTTGCGGTAAAAGTGTTGAGCTTTTAAGAAATGCAAAGCAAAAGAATATAAATGTAACAGGTGAAGTTTGTCCGCACCATTTCATTTTAACAGATAAGGAATGTCTTGAATATAATGTTAATGCAAAGATGAATCCGCCATTGAGAACTGCGGAAGATGTTGAACAAATTCTCGAAGGACTTCGTGACGGAACAATTGATGTGATCTGTACAGACCACGCACCACATACTGAATATGAAAAAAATCAGGGATTTTATGCTGCACCATTTGGAATTGTAGGACTTGAAACACTTGTCGGACTTACCTATACCTATCTTGTAAATACCGGTATTATTTCTTTTAACGATTTTATAAGAAAATTGTCAATTAATCCGAGGAAAATACTTAATCTTGAAAAAGTGAAAATTGCTGAAGGGGAACCTGCCAATCTTTCGATACTTAATGAAAAGGCTAAATGGAAGATCGATAAGAAAAAATTTATGTCTAAATCAGTAAATACTCCTTTTGACGGGTTTGAAGTTCAATGTAAACCTTATTGCGTTATTAATAATGATAAAATTCATTTCACGAAATTATGACAAAAATAATTTCTATATGTATTCCAAAAGGCGGAGTCGGTAAAACAACGACAGCAGTAAATTTAGCTGCTTCACTTGCTGTTGCTGAAAAAAAAACATTGCTCATTGATGTAGATCCGTTCGGTGCTTCTGCAATTGCACTTGGCTTTACACCTGATAAAATTAAAGCAAGTCTTTCAGAGATATTTGCTTTTACACATTCGATTAAATCAGCAATTCACAGGACTGATCTTGATTATCTGGATTTTGTACCCTCCAGTATTTATAATGTTAACGCTCATGATAAATTTATACAAAATCTTGAAAACAGACTTGTCATCAAAAATGCATTAAGAGATATAGAAGGATTTTATGAATACATAATAATAGATTGTCCACCTTCACTTAAGGGAATTTCGACAAATGCTTTAGTTGCATCTGATTCAATTTTAGTACCGATCAAGTCAGGTCATTTTTCTCTCGAAGCAGTTGACAGACTCATTGTATATTTTGAATGGCTGAAAGAAGTGTCCAATCCTAATCTGAAAATAGAAGGTATTGTCCTTACCATGTATGAAAAAGATTCTAAAGTTACAAAAATTTCTGAGAGGGAATTGAAAATGAAGTACAGCGAATATTTACTAAATACTATTATACCAAATACAAATTTGTTAAACGAAGCTACTTTTTACGGTAAGCCATTATGTCTTTATAAACTAAATTCAGAAGGCGCGGAGGCATATCTTAATCTTGCAGTCGAAATTATGGAAAAAAATAAAAAAGCGAAAATAGAATTATAATGAATGATATAGAGATCCCTAAAAATTTTAATTATTCAGAATCCGAACTAAAGTGGCAGGCATTCTGGGAAAAAAATAAAATATATGAATCACATCCAAATCCTGAAAAAGAAAAATATTCTATTGTAATTCCGCCTCCGAACGTGACAGGAATATTACATTTTGGCCATATGTTCAATAATACTATTCAGGACATTTACTGCCGGTGGAAAAGAATGCTTGGATTTGAAGTTTGCTGGGTACCCGGTATGGATCATGCCGGTATTGCAACTCAGGTAATGGTGGAGAAGGAATTATCTAAGATCGGTAAAACCAAATACGATCTGGGCAGAGAGGATTTTGTAAAGCTGGTTTGGGAATGGAAAGAAAAGAATGGGGGAGTTATCTTGCAGCAGTTAAGGAAACTTGGTGCTTCAGTTGACTGGTCTAAAGAAAGATTTACCTTAGATGAGGGTTTGTCGCTTAATGTACGTAAAGTTTTTGTAGATCTTTATAAAAAGGGATTAATTTACAGAGGCAACAGGATAGTTAACTGGGATCCGGCTTCACAGACTGCGGTAAGTGATGATGAGATATTTTATGAAGAAAGAATTGAAAAACTCTATTATATTAAATATAAAGTTGAGAATTCTGATGATTTTGTTATAATCGCAACTACCCGTCCCGAGACAATGTTCGGAGATACTGCTGTCGCAGTAAATCCTGAAGACAAGCGATATAACCGCCTTAAAGATAAGCATGTTATACTACCCCTATTAAATAAGATTATACCTGTAATTTTTGATGAATATGTGGATATGGAATTTGGTACAGGTGCATTAAAGATCACACCTGCTCATGATGTAAATGATTTTGAAATTGGAAAAAGACATGGACTTGATACTGTAGTAGTTTTAAATAAAGATTCTACATTAAATGAATTAACAGGAGAATTTTCTGGAATGGAAATTCATAAAGCAAGAAATGTCATTGTAAAAAAACTTGCTGAAGAAGGATTACTTGATAAAATTGAAGAATACAAACATAATGTTTCGCTTTCTGACAGGACAAAAGCAGTAATAGAGCCATATCTTTCCGAGCAATGGTTTGTTTCAATGAAAAAACTTGCTGAACCCGCACTTGAAGTTGTAAAGAATGGTCAGATAAAGTTTTATCCGGAAAGATATACAAAAGTGTATTATCACTGGATGGAAAATATAAGAGACTGGTGTATTTCAAGACAGCTTTGGTGGGGTCATCAGATACCGATCTGGTATCACAATGATACAAATGAAATTTATTGTGAAATTAATCCGCCTTCAGATCCTGAAAACTGGACTCAGGATGAAGATGTGCTCGATACATGGTTCTCATCATGGTTATGGCCGCTAAGTGTTTTTGGCTGGTCAAATGATGATTCCGATAAAGATAATAAAAATTTACAGTATTATTATCCTACAGATTTCCTTTCTACCGGTCCTGAAATTATATTCCTTTGGGTTGCAAGAATGATTATGGCTGGCATGGAATATACAGGCAAAATTCCTTTCAGCGATGTATATTTTCATTCTACAATCCGTGACGGTAAAGGGGTTAAAATGTCAAAGACACTTGGCAATTATTCTGATGCTGTAGAATTAATGGAAAAATATGGAACTGATGCATTGAGGTTTACAATTGTTTACATTGCTCCACTTGGAAGTGATGTAATGTTTGATGAGGAAAAGACTCAAATAGGTAGAAATTTTATAACAAAATTATGGAATGCCGGCAGATTTCTTATGATGACAAAGGAAAAGGTCTTACAGTCAGAAATTGTAAAAGATGATATTAAGCTTGAATATAAAGAAGATCTGATAGATATCTGGATAGAAAGCAGATTTAATTCAACATTGCAGGCTGCTGAAAAATTTTTAAAAGAATACAGGATAAATGAGTATACCAAAGCACTTTATAATTTTGTTTGGAGTGATTTTTGTGACTGGTACATTGAGTTATTGAAGATCAAATTAAATGAAAATCAGGCACATGCCGGACTAATTATTAATAGGGCACTGAATTATTTTGAAGGTATCTTAAAAATTCTGCATCCGGTAATTCCTTATGTCACTGAAGAACTTTGGCATTTACTTGACGATAAGAGAGGGGATAAGAGTATATCTCTTGAGCTGATATCAGAATCTGATAATTTGAAAATAAATTCAGACCGTGAAAGAAATTTTGATGAAGTGAAAGAAATTGTTAATTCAATAAGAAATTTAAAAGCTACAAATGGAATTGCTGCTTCAAAAAAAATGACTGCCTATATTATTCCATCCAATGAAAATGCTAAAAAACTTTTAATAGATTTTGAAACATATATAATTAAGCTATGCAATCTTGAAGGTGTTAAAAAGGAATTTTCAAAAGATAAAATTACAGAATTTCTGAATTCCGTTGTAAATAATTTTGAAATAAATCTTCCTACAGCTGATGTTTCTGATATGTCAGCCAATATCGATAAGATCAAAAAGGATATTTCAAATCTTGAATCTTATCTAAATGGATTGAATAAAAAACTTTCTAATGAGAATTTTCTAAGTAAAGCATCAAAAGAAGTTGTAGATGCCGAAAAGAAAAAGCAATCTGAGTCAGAGGAAAAATTAAACAAGCTTAAAAAACTTATTTTTTAAACAAAATCAATCGTACAGTGTTGATTTTCCCAAAGCTGATAATATTAATTCTGTAGCAAGAAATGCTGTTTTATTTTTTGAATCTAAAATCGGATTAACTTCAAGCATTTCAAGTGAACTCATGCAACCGCATTCTGCAACCATTTCCATTAAAAGTTGAGATTCTCTGTATGTCAGACCACCCGGAACAGGAGTTCCGACTCCCTGTGCAAAATCAGGATCAATTCCATCCATATCAAAACTAATGTGAATATGATCTACTCGGGTTTTAAAATCGGCAAGAACTTTTGCAACAATACGATGAATTCCAGTTTTATCAATGTCAGTCATTGTATATACATTCAGATTCATACACTTTACAGTTTCAGCTTCTTTAAAATCAACGTCTCTAATTCCAATTAAAGCAACGTTTTCTGTTTTAACTTTAGGGGAAAATCCGTTTATATTAGTCAGAGTTTTTTCACCAATTCCCAAAGCAATTGCCAAAGGCATTCCGTGAATATTTCCGGAAGGAGTGGTTTTATCTGTATTCATATCTGCATGAGCATCAATCCAGATAACTCCAAGAGTCTTTTTTTTCTTTTTACAATAATTTGAAATACCGGCTATTGAACCAATAGCAGTCGAATGATCACCGCCAAGAATTAATGGAAAAAAGTTCTTATCTAAAAGATTCTCAATCTTATTTGCAAGGAACTTGGATGTTTTCGTGATTTCAGGTAGATACTTTAAACTTGTATTTTTTATTTTCTGTGTTTCGGAAATACTAATTTCGATGTCGCCAAAATCAGTAACTTTATATCCGAATTTCTCAAGTTTTTGTTCAAGATTTTCATAACGAATTGCAGAAGGTCCCATATCGACTCCTCTTCTGTCTGCTCCTAGATCCATTGGAAAACCGATCAGACCGATCTTTTTATTTACTATCTTTTTTTGATTTATCATGGACAAATATAGTGATTAGAATGCAAATATTTAAGTAAGTTTAAAATTACATTTGAATTTTAATTCTGAATTAAATTTTTTAATTTATCTGCATAATTGAAAATTCAGGACTTTAAGCATATAACCAAGGTAAGAGTAAGAACTTATGATGTGGATTCACAGGGTATTGTTCATAATATGAATTATTTGAAATATTATGAAACAGGAAGAGTGGAATATAGAAGAAGTTTTGGATATAAAATTAACAGAACCGGCATATTTGATGATGGTTTAAAAGTAGTCGTAGTAAGGAACGAAGTAGATTATATTTCGTTTGCTTTTCTTGATGATTTATTAGAAATATACACGCGCATATCATGGGTAAAAAACTCCAGTTTTTGTTTTGAACAATTAATCACAAAAGAAAATGATTCCCAAATAATTTCAAAAGCAAAAGGTATATTAGTTAATATAAACGAAAAGAATGTACCTGAAACATTAAGCTTGAAATTTCTAAATGAAATTAAAAACTTTGAAAAAAATTTTAAATTAATTAAAAATGATTAACCGAGTTAAAAATTTATTGAATTGCATTTCTTTGTTTTCACTGATAATTATTGTAGTTTCAATAAATTCTTGTGAACAAGATTTTGTAAGCAATAATCCTGATATTGTTGAGTTTCCCCCTGAAATAAAAGCGATATTTGATACTCCATTCACTCAGACAAATTTGTCCTGCAGTACTCCTTCTTGTCATGGAAATGATAATTCTCAAAGCGGTGGTTTGAATTTGGTGGACTGGCAAAAAGCAATGAACGGATCTGATAATGGTACTATGATAGTTCCTTACAATGGATTTTGGTCACATCTTTATTCTGTTGTTAATAGTGACACTTTAGTAGGTCCTGTTAGTTTAGTTAGTTTTTCAGATCAGCATAAAATAAGTGCTCAGAATGTAGCGACATTAAAAAACTGGATGGATGAAGGTGCCAAGAGTGAAGATGGGCAAGTAGCATTTACATCGATTCCAAAAGAAGAAAAGTGTCTGATTACAAATCAGGCTTCTGATCTTGTAGCAGTTTTACAGGCTGATTATAAAAAGATTATTCGATTAATTCCTGTCGGTGGTTCAAATACTTTGGATGCACCACACTATGTGAAAATTAGTCCCGATAAAAATTTCTTTTATATCTCATTGATCCAGGAGGGTTATGTTGAAAAATATGACATTAATATTGATTTTCCTTTTACAAAGTCTGACAGATTACAGGTTGGTACAAGTCCGGCACATATAGAGATTTCACCAGACGGTCTGACAGGATATGTTACAAATTTTGTAGCTTCAGGTGCCGGTACAATCAGAAAATTCAGTACAAATTCACCAATGCAGGTAACTGGAATTTTGGAAGATGTAAAATTGACTGCACCTCATGGAATGGCTTTAACTGCAGATGGAAATGTACTTTTTGTTGCATCAGAAATAGGGGAGTATCTGTTCAGAATTAATACAAATTCATTTGTAAATTCAGATTCGACAGTTATTAAAGAACCAATTGACCCAAGTGTACCACCTAACGGACAAGGTACCGGAAATTTCAAGCCCTATCAGATAATACTTTCCCAGGATGAATCTTTATTATATGTATCATGCAGAGGTTCTAATGAAGTAAGAATTTACAGAGCAAGTGACCTTGTAATGGTAAATCAGATCTTCCTTGGTACAAACGCATATCCTCTATTAATGAACTTAACATCTGATGGTAAATATCTTTTCACATGTAACAGAAATAATAACACAGTATCAGTGATAAATACAATTACACAATCAATCCATACAACAGTTACAAATGTTGGTATCCAGCCACATGGTGTTGATTTTACTCCGGATGGTCAGTATGCAATAATAGCATGTGAAACATTATCAGGATTTGACGGTCATCACCCAACAGTCGGAACTAATAAGGTTGGAGTTTCAAGATTAATTAGAATGTCAGATTTTACTTTAACGGAAGACAGGCTGGAAATGGCTTCATTTCCTGCCGGTATTGAAACTGTAAATAAATAAAATAAAGAGAATTATCTGGCGAGTAACATCTTTCTGACTTCTGTTTTTTCGGTAGTTTTTATACGGTAAAAATATATTCCACTTGGATAATCATCGGAATTGAATTCAACTGTATGTTCCCCAGAAGATTGATCCTGATTTACAAGGTTTATTACTTCCTTACCTAATCTATCATAAACTGTGATATTTATAAAAGTTGCGTTTGGAAGATTATATTTTATTGTTGTTGATGATTTAAAAGGGTTTGGATCATTTGTAGCACTGAAGTAAGATTCTTTATTGGTAGAAATAGATCCTTCATAATCAGATGCGGTTTCTTTATTAGGAATTTCTGAGATTAAGGCTATTCCTGATTCAAATTTTGAGTCTTTATAATTTTTTCCGGATAAAAATTCAAATTGTATTCCTAAAATTTTGTCTTCAGTAACTTCAAAATTGTCTTTATATTTTGAGATTATTTTGAAATTATCCTGATCTAATTTAACCTTTATTTCTTTCCAACCATCAAAATCCATAGAAACTGGATTTATTGTTACAAGCATTAGATCTTCATCTTCGTTATAAGTACTGTTATTATCTACATCATAGATCAATTGAATTTTCACATATGCATCATTATTAACACCTTTAAACATAGCATTCACAAAATTCCCAACAGTAAAAGTATGATCTCTTTGCAGAAAGATCTTTCCAATATAACTATCAGCTTTTATTTCTCCTTTTGAGAACAATTCAGCAAAACCATTTTCCTTATTATCTTCTTCATGAGAATACTTCATGTCAATACCACCCCATATCCAGCCTGGAAGGGCTTTTTGTGAAAAATCATCAATTATAATTCCTTGTGAAAATGAATTATTAAATAAAATTACAAGAAATGTTAAAGTAAATATTATCTTAATATTTGTCATGTATGATTTAATTTGAAGACGAACTGATTTTAGTATTACTTAATCAGTGTCATTCTTTTAACGGAAGTAAAATTATTTACCTGTAATTTATAAAGATATACACCGGCTGAAAGTTCAGAAGCATCAAACTGCTCACTGTAAGTTCCGGTTTGTCGATAATCATTTACAAGAGTTTTTACAACCTGACCAACCAGATTATATACATTTAATGTAACAAATCCACTTTGGTTAATTTTGAAGTTTATTATTGTTGCAGGATTGAAAGGATTTGGAAAGTTTTGATAAAGCTTATAATCATCTGAAACTCCGAAAGTATTTTTAGGTCCGGAATTAACACTGTTATCAGCACTGTTGTTTGAGTTAGCATAGACATTTAGACTAAATCCAACAGTTAATATTATTACGAAAATTTTTATTATTTTTATCATATCTCTTAATACAAATTTACTGAAAATATATTTAATAATCAATAACACAATATAGTCAAACTAAGATTTATAAAAATAGTTCCGGAATGGTTACTTGACATTCCGGAACTTAACAAATTATTCAATTTCAACAGCTATAAGTCTAACCAAACCATCGGAAGTTTTAACTTTAAAAACAATTATATCTCCTGTGGATTTAGTTTCTATTATACTATTAAGTTCACTCACACTGTTTATTTCATTTTTATCTGCTTCAATAATGACAAGACCTTCTCTTAGTCCTCTGTCAAAAGCTTCAGAAAATTGCTTAACTGAATTTATATAAACACCACTTTCAACTGAAAATTTACTTTTAAGCTGACTGTTCAATTCTGAAACAGTCAATCCAATAGATTCAAAACTTTTTGTATTTAAATCTCCGGTTTCTTCTTTTGGTGTAGTATTTTGAGCAGTTTGATTGTTTGTTTCTGATCTTGGTTTTAAAGTTACTTTTTTATTAATTTCGCTTCCATCTCTGAATACTTTTAGATCTACTACATCTCCAGGTCTGTGCGTACCGATTATAGTTTGTAACTCATTCGAAGCATTAACTTCTTGATTGTCAACAAACAGGATTACATCTCCGACTTTTAAACCTGCTTCATCTCCGGCTCCGCCTGCAAGAACATCCTGTACCAATACTCCTCTAGCTTTATCTAATCCAAGACCTTTAGCTTCTTTAATATCAACATCTTTTATTGAAACTCCAATGTATCCTCTTGAGATCTTACCGCTTTTTATAAGTTCAGTTGCAACTATTTGTGCTAAGTTTATTGGAATTGCAAATCCATATCCCTGATAATAACCATTTGTTGTTTTTATAGCCGTATTAATTCCAATTACAGAACCATTGATATCAACTAAAGCACCGCCACTATTTCCCGGATTAATTGCTGCATCAGTTTGAATAAAATTATTGATTGCGTAGCTGTCTCCACCCATTTGTATGTTTCTTCCTAAAGCTGAAACAATACCGGCAGTTACAGTACTATTTAATCCTAAAGGATTTCCAATTGCGACAACCCATTGTCCAACCTGAACATCGTCAGAATTACCAATTGAGGCAACCATTAGATCGCTGGCTTCGATTTTTATTACAGCAACATCTGTATTTGGATCAACCCCGATTAATTTAGCATTAAATTCTCTTTTATCAGTTAATCTGACTTTAATACCCTTTTCTGTTGCATTTTTAATTACGTGATTATTTGTAAGAATATAACCGTCATTGCTAATGATTATTCCTGAACCACTTCCTCTGGATGGTCCTTGATCAGGCATTTGAAAATCGGGACCTAAATCAAACGGCATATTGAATCCAGGATTTTGTTCATCACTTTCTGAGCTTCCAGTTGTAACTTCAATATAGGCAACTGCAGGAGTTACCGATTTTGCTATTTGAACAAATGCTTCATTTAAGTTTTTGATCTCAGGGCTTACATTAGTGATAGGTGGAGTGGTTTTATATTCTATCTGCGAGCTTGCAATGATCTGCTTTACATCTCCGAAATTTGCTATCAGCAAACCTCCGAATGAAAGAGCTATTACTAATAATAGACCTGCAAAAACAATTGATTTTTTTGACATTATTTTTATCTCCTTAGTTTTTAAAATTAGGTTTTAATAACTTTACATTTTTATTCGTTAAAATAAATATTGTTCCTTTTAATTTACTTATTTATTTCTCTAAATACTTTATCTGTTTTAAAAAATATTTTTGTTGAATTGTGATTTACAATATAACTGCTAAAACAATCTGAAATTTTTGATACATTATAATTACTTCTTTCATTGGAAATAGTTTCTTCGCTTGTTTTTGAATCTGAAAGTTTTAAAAGAAAATTTATATCTTCATCGTTCAAGTTAAATTCAGTATTGTTTTTTAAAGTTTCAAAATTTTTCTGTACATCTTTTAAATCAGGATACATTCCGGAAATTTTCAAGAATTCAATCTGGAAATTAAGTAATAAAAGTTTGTTATCAGAATCAGGATTATTAATTCCTGTAAAAAATACTGATGCAATTTTAAATAATTCAGGGTTAGGATCCATATCAGGCAAAGATTTATTAATAATTTCAATTACCCTTAAAGCTATCTGTAGTTTATCAAAGTCCTCCGTAATATTCTTAAAGGAAGTAATAAATTCTGCTTTAGATAAATTCTGAATCTCTCTGCTCTCTTTAAAATATATGATTACTGATAAAAAATTCAGAGTTTGAAAAATCCCTGACATACCTGATTTATAGTTTCTGGCACCTTTTATTATTGCTTTTACCTTTCCCAGATCTTTTGAATAAAGTGTTACAATTTTACTCGTGTCACCATATTTTATAGACTTTAATACAATTACATCAGTTTTTATGATAGACACGGCTGTTACGTTAATTTTTAAAAAGGTGTTTCAAAGTATTATAAAGTCTGTTCTTTAAAAAAAGTTAATTTTTTAAACTCAGAAAATCTTTTCATTATTGTGTCATTTGTTAAATTTCTGATACCATCAAGTGAAAATTTTTCAACCGCAAGAGAAGCCATAGTACTTCCGTAAATTACTGCAAGTTTAAGGTTATCTGTACTTAAATCTTTTGTTTTCGCAATCCATCCCATCAGTCCTCCTGCAAATGTATCACCTGCACCGGTCGGATCAAATACTTCTTCAAGAGGGTATGCAGGTGCTGAAAATATAGAATCATTTGTAAATAGCAAAGCTCCGTGTTCGCCTTTTTTTATTATCAGAATTTTCGGACCCAGGCTCATAATTTTTCTAGCAGCAATTACTAAGTTAAATTCTTTTGTAAGTTCTCTTGCCTCACTGTCATTGATAACAAGCAGATTAACATGTTTAAGTATTTCGAGTAATTCATTATAAGCTCCTTCAATCCAGAAATTCATAGTGTCACACATAACAAGTTTCGGCTTACTTATCTGACTTATAACTTTTTTCTGAAGTGATGGATGCAGATTTCCAAGACATACATATTCGCTGTCTTTAAATTTCTCTGAAATGACAGGATCGAATGTTTCAAATGCATTCAATTCAGTTACTAGTGATTCTCTGGTATTTAGATCAAAATCATATTTACCGTGCCAGTGAAAAGTCTTTTTTGTTTCAGATATTTCCAAGCCTGAAATATCAATTTTTTTTGATTTCAAAAATTCAATTTCCTCTTTTGGAAAATCATATCCTACTATTCCGACAAGTCTTACCGGTGTTGTAAAATAACTTGCTGAGGTCGATATAAAAGTTGCTGAACCGCCAAGTGTTCTTTCTGCTTTACCAAAAGGAGTTTCAATTGTGTCTAATGCTAACGAACCAATTACTAGTAAACTCATTATTTAAATATTTTATTATAAACTGCAAAATAATTATAATGAATCCCTTATTCAAGAAGATAATATTGCTTAAAATTTATCTTCGAATCATAAAAAATAAATGATTGCTTTACCCGGCTTAAATTATATTAGTTTGAATTTTATAAAATAAAAGTATATTTTATTAACTGATTTTATTCACAAAAATAAAAATTTCAACAATATAATGGATAATAAAAATAACAAAGATCCACAAAACCAGTCTCAGCAAATAAATATAGAATTAGGAGAAAAAGAAGCAGAAGGTATTTATTCAAATCTGGCTATCATCTCACATTCACCTGCTGAATTTATAATTGATTTTACTAGAATTTTTCCGGGTATACCAAAAGCAAAAGTCCATTCTAGAATAGTTATGACTCCACAGCATACAAAATTATTTTTTAATGCATTGAAAGAAAATATGGAAAGATATGAAAATGATTTTGGTGAAATTGTAGTACATCAAGGTGTAAATAATCAGGGAATGGGAATCCAGTTGCCGGTTCCGCCAAAAGATGAAAAAATAAATTAACTTTATGTTTTACTTTATGTAATTCATTCTTAATAAATTTACAATCGCCAGCAAAAGAAATAATATATTTGCAAGCCAGGCTGTGAGCAGGGGATTCAAGTCTCCGTTGTAGCCAAATGTCTGTGATACTTTTAAAAATCCCAGATAAATAAATGTAACTAATATACTTATTCCAAATTGAACTGCAGTACCGCTTTTCCTTCTGTTTGTACTGATAGAAATTCCAAATAATATCACTATCAAATTTGAAAAAGGGAAAGATATCTTTGAGTAATAGTCGACCTTTTCACGGTCAACCCTCTGTCCGCTGGATTCCAAAGTAATTATATGTTCCTTGAGATCTTCAATCAGAAGTTCATCTGCTTTTAACTGACTTTTAATTAACTGAGAAGGGGAGAGGTACAGTTTTCCAATTTCTGAAATTTCTTCAGAATAAGAAGTATCAATAAAAACTAATGATTCAGAATTTATTGAATCAAATTTTCTTTCCAGAATATCAATAAGTTTCCATCCATTTTTTATTGAATCCCATTTTAGTATTTTTACGTCAAAACGATATAACAATTTAGAATATTCTTTTTTATCAAAAATATTTATTGTAGTATTATATGCGGTTTTTTCTGATTCATTATAACTGCCAATTGCTATAATTTTATTTTCGGAATCCTGAAAATGCAAATTTGAAATTACGCCCGGTATTATATTTTTCCCAAGATAATTTCTTTCAATATATAATTTTTCAGAATTGAATCTTGGAACTAACCAGCCATTAAAGTAAAAAGAAAAAAGTGTTACAAATAAACCAAACAATATTAACGGTACTGAGAATCTGTAAATACTAATACCGGCAGAACTGACAGCAGTTGATTCTGAATATTTGTTAAATCTGCTGAAAGTAAACAATGTTGCCAACAGCATACTTACCGGGGTGATAAGCTTTAATATTTCCGGAATAAAGTATATATAATACTGAACTATAAGTGAGTTACTTAAATTTTTATCTATGAACTTATCAATATTTTCAAATAAATCAACGAGAATAAATATCAAAACAAAACACAATAGTCCAAACAGAAAATTTCTGATAAACTGTTTTAATACATAAAAATCAAGTATTTTCAATTTTATGAATAATATTTATAATATAGATGAAGTCATAATTCTAAGCAAATTAGCTTCTTTTATTGCTGCAGATGACTTACAAAGGTACGGAAAAATTAATTATTCGTACAAAAAAATTTAATAAAATAGAACCTGAAAAGATCTATGAAACTATTTTACAGTCACATTTATTCTGCGGATTCCCGGCGGCTATTGAATCTTTAAAAATCTTCAATGAACACTTTAGTGACTATAAGCCAAAAATTTCAAAATATAATACCAGTTTATTTAGTATAATAGGAATTCGCAATTGTAAATTAATTTATAATAATAACTTTAAAA
>Ga0154020_10004921_pt1 | contig 15864 bp, 13 predicted proteins | sample Klosneuvirus_201_FD_109709 | JGI IMG/M metagenome (GOLD analysis project Ga0154020, IMG submission 109709) | Active sludge microbial communities from wastewater, Klosterneuburg, Austria - Klosneuvirus_20160825_MG | ecosystem: Engineered > WWTP > Aerobic digester > Activated sludge | place...
GATGAATATTGAAGTGTGTTATAGCCCCCAAAGTTATCATCTTTTTCATAAACCCGAAGCCATAGTTGTGGTAATTGACGTCCTCAGAGCCACCTCTGCCATCACCACAGCTATTTTCCATGGAGTCTCCAAAATGATCCCCATAGCCACCATGATAGAAGCCGACGAGTACAAAAAGAATGGTTTTATGGTGGCCGCCGAGCGAAACGGCGAAATTGTGGATGGCTTCGATCTGGGCAACAGCCCCTTTGGTTACATGAACAAAAAGGTAAAAGGTAAAACCATAGCCATTACCACAACAAACGGCACACACGCCATTGAAGTCGCCCGTAAGTCCAAACGCATTATTATCGGCAGCTTTTTGAATCTTGATGCAATAGTGGACTATCTTAAAAAGGAGAAAAAAGACGTGCTTTTTTTATGCGCAGGCTGGAAAAATAAATTTAACCTTGAAGACAGTCTTTTTGCCGGAGCCGTTGCTCATGACCTGGTGAACAAACACGATTTTGTCACCATTTGCGATTCTACCATAGCCGCCATGGAGCTCTATAAAATCGCTAAGCCTGATCTGGAAGGATTTTTGGCGAACTCCTCACACCGCAAACGTTTGGCCAAACTTGATTTGGAGAGGGATGTGAAATACTGCCTCACACCCAACCAATGCCCTGTAATCCCTGTGTTGGAGGGAAAGTTTATTGTGAAGGGATAGTCGTAAGCACTCAGTGATGAGTACCCAGTCAGCAGGAGCAGTAGGCAGTTGAGAAATTAAACCACTAAGGCACGAAGGGCACTAAGTTTCACTAAGAGACCGCTATTTATTATAAAGATTAAATTTCTCAGCGTAGGCTTTTCTGAGAGCATTTTAGAAAATGTGCCTGGCACTAATGATTTTCCTTGTTATTTTTTACCGCCTTTTTGCTGCCTTCGTACATTTCGTATTTGAGGTAGCGGCATTCCAGAGATCCGTTGTAGACTTGAATCTTACGGGTGGGCCTGAGCCCTATGTTTTTTATGAATTCAGGGCTACTGGTAATAATCCAGGCTGTAAATCCTTTAAAATCTTTTTTCAGTTTGCTTCCAATTTCTTTGGCCATTTCTTCAATCTCCTTCACAGGCAAACGCTCACCATAGGGAGGATTTAAAATGATTACGCCGCTGCTCCGTGATGGCTGAATATCAAAAAAGGATTGATTCATCACTTTTATAGAATCTTCCACTTTCGCTTTCTTTACATTGGTTTGTGCTTTTTGCGTCATTTGCGAATCGGAGTCTGTGGCAAGAATGTCAACAGGCTTGTCGCTTATCTTCGCGATGCTGCTATCAAAAATGGTATCGTACAATTTTTCGTCAAAATTTTTCCAGCGTTTAAACCCAAATTCGTCGCGGTAATACCCTGGAGGAATTCCGGCTGCCCAAATCGCGGCTTCAATTGCTATGGTGCCCGAGCCGGTCATGCCATCAATCAGAAGTAGATGCGGCTCCCAGCCACTTAGTTTTACAAGTCCTGAAGCTAAAACTTCCTTCATCGGGGCCTCTCCAATATGTGCCCTGTACCCCCTCTTATACAGCGGTTCGCCACTGCTATCCAAATTTACAGTAACCTCATTTTTATAAATGTGCACATAAAGCCGCAAACCGGGATGCACCAAATCCACGCTTGGTCGTTTGCCAAATTTTTCACGAAATCGATCTACCAGAGCATCCTTTACTTTCTGGGAAATGAATAAGCTGTGAGTAAATGCTTCGGAGTTGGCCACACTTTCTATCATCAGTGTGTCATCGGCTGTAAGAAACTGCTCCCATTCCAGACTTTTTATGGCATCATACAATTCCTGTTCATTTTCAGCCTTGAACTTAGCAATTGGAATCAACACCTTAAGCGCTGTATGAAGGTTCAAATTGCATTTGTACAAAAAGCCCATATCACCAACTGCCGAAACCCCTCGTTTAAAAGGGGTCACGTCCTTGCCGCCCAGTTTTTTGAGTTCGTTGGCCAGCACTTCTTCCAAACCAAAAAAAGTGGTGAACTTTATTTCAAAGTCGTCCGTCTGCGAATAGGTGTATAAAAATTTCAAGAGAATAATATTTCGTTGGTGTTGATTTTTACTTTTTCGGCAATGTCGTCAGTAGGTAAATCATTATCATCGCTTCCAAACGGATCTTCTATCTCTTCCGAAATTAGTTCCATCGATGCAAAGGCGTAAAACATCAGCATCACAATAAAAATGCTCCAGTACCCAACGCTTAGACCAAACGTAAATGGCATGGTTATAACGTAAATAAAAATAATCTTTTTAATGAAGATGCTGTATGAATATGGGATGGGGGTGCTTTTGATCCGCTCACAAGCGCCGCAAATATCGGTCAGCTCATTGATGTTCTGATTGTAAACTAAATAATCAATTGGGTGTTGGCTGCGGGAACTAAAGTGCTCCATTAAAAAAGCCGTGAGTTCGCGTGCAATAAAATTGGGTTTGTGATCGGCATTGAGATACGCTTCACGGGTAAAGCTTTCATCAAACTGTAAAATGTGTTCTGCGGAATTCCCCCGCAAATGTTCCTTTAAACAAAGGGCATAATTGCTGATGAGCAGCTGCGCTTTTTTGCGGGAATACTTGTCCTCCTTCGGAAACAAAGCATTCAGTTTTAGGGCTAGGTTGCGTGAATTGTTGATTAATGATCCCCATAATTTTCTCCCTTCCCACCAGCGGTCGTAAGCCGAGTTAATTCGAAACACCAGCACCAAAGAAATGATAAAGCCTGAAATTTGATGAAACACAGTTAAATTCGGGGGCAAAAAATTTCTGAGGTAATGTTGCTCAACATAGGATACCAAAAACGTAATGCCGCCGAGCAAAAACATGGCCGGGAACAAAATCCGCATGGTATCCGATTTGTGGAAATGCAGTATGAGTTTTATCCAGTCTTTGGGATTGTAGGTTACCATTTACTTTTGGATGTGATGTGCTAAAATGCCAATATAACTTTACGAATGATGTTTATGCATTCCTTCAACTGCTCTTTATTAATCACCAGTGGCGGGGCAAAACGGATGATGTCGCCGTGGGTTGGTTTGGCCAATAAACCCTGTTCAGCAAATTGCACACACACCTCCCAGGCACTCTTACCATTTTTTTCTTTAATCACAATGGCATTCAATAACCCCTTGCCACGCACATCGGTAATCACATCGCATTCACTTTGCAATTTTTTCATTTCAGTCCTAAACAACTGACCGAGTACCTCGGCGTTCTCTGCCAGCTTTTCCTCTTTCAGCACTTTTAAGGCTTCAATTGATACTGCGCAGGCCAGTGGATTTCCACCATAAGTGCTTCCGTGTTCACCGGGCTTAATGGTGAGCATCACTTCGTCGTTAGCTAACACTGCGCTCACCGGCATAGTACCTCCACTCAGAGCTTTTCCTAAAATTAAAATATCCGGTTTAACGCCTTCGTGATCGCAAGCCAGCATTTTACCGGTGCGTGCCAATCCGGTTTGCACCTCATCGGCAATAAACAGCACCTTGTATTTGGTACACAATTCACGTACACCTTTTAAATAGCCTTCGTCCGGAACCACCACTCCGGCTTCGCCTTGTATAGGTTCGACCATAAAAGCTGCTGTGTTTGGGTCCTTGATGGCGGCTTCTAATGCTTTTAAATCGTTGTACTCAACCAATTCATAACCGGTCATAAAGGGTCCAAAACCTTTGTAGGAACTAGGATCGTTACTCGAAGAAATAGCGGCCAATGTTCTTCCCCAAAAATTGCCTTTGGCAAACACCAGTTTGGCTTTGTTTTCGGGCACGCCCTTAACATCGTAAGCCCAGCGGCGAGCCAGTTTTAATGCGGTTTCCCCGCCTTCTACACCGGTATTCATGGGTAACACCTTATCGTAACCAAAATACGAGGTGATGTATTTTTCATACTCACCTAAAATGGAGTTATAAAAAGCGCGGGAAGTGAGCGTTAGTTTTTTGGCTTGTTCAGTTAAGGCTTTGATGATGCGGGGGTGACAATGCCCCTGATTAACTGCACTGTATGCAGCCAGAAAATCGTAATAGCGTTTGCCTTCCACGTCCCAAACGTACACTCCCTCTCCCCTTTCGAGAACAACAGGAATAGGATGGTAATTGTGCGCGCCGTATTGGTCTTCCAGATCAATTAAGTATTGGCTGCGGGTGGTGGTTTCGGTCATGGCAATGGGCTTTGATGCAGTAAATATACGGGAAAAAGCCGAGAGCACTTTGGTGTCCATCTCTCAGTTTTAAGTCGTTAAGTATAAAAAGGAGATGTTGAGACTTTGTTTAAGAGTTCTGTACCTCAATAATACATATCAATCAAATACAACAGGGCTCCTATTCCTCCTGCGCCCATTTCCAACTCACGTTTGTTGATTTTATCAAAAGTATCCGCCGCAGTGTGGTGTATGTCGAAATACCTCTGGGTATCGGGCTCAAAACCTATACAAGGCACCCCGGCCTTGTCCAGTTCCGAAATATCGGCCCCTCCTCCACCTTCTGAAATTCTATCCACGTAATAAGGTGTAAACAAGTGTTTCCAGCTCAGCACTTTTGTGTACAGGCCATTTGTGGTATCTACTCCAAAACCTCTTGGCGTGTAGCCTCCTGCATCGGTTTCCAATGCCGCAAGGTGTTTTTCTCCTTTTAATTTCGCGTCTTTTGCATAGACTTTTCCACCGGCCAATCCGTTCTCCTCATTCATAAACGCCACTGCTCTGATGCTGTGTTTAGGGAGTATGCCTAAACTTTTAAATGCTGCCAGCACTTCAATGCTTTGCACAATGCCCGCTCCATCGTCGTGTGCCCCTTCTCCATTGTCCCAACTGTCGAGGTGACCACCTGTGATGATAAACTCATTTGGCTTTTCAGTACCATTAATTTGTCCGATTACATTATAGGAAAGCACATCCGGCAGTGTTTCGCAATGCGTTTCGAGATACACTTCAAGGTTTTTGTTTTGATTTAAATCCTTAAGTAGGTTGTCGGCAGAGGTAAAACCAATGGCCAGTGCCGGAATTTTAGTTTTTGAAATACTGGTATCGTAATTCATGTTGCCGGTGTGGGGTTCATCGTCGGCCACAGAGGTCATGCTTCTCACCAACACGGCTATGGCGCCGTATTTAGCTGCAATGGAAGCCCCCCGTCCCCGGTATTTTACGGCTTCTCCGTATGCTTGCCCGGTTCTGACGTGTTTCTGTTCAAAAAACACATTGTAAAACACAATTTTGCCCTTCACTTCTTTTTCACCCAAACGCTCCAACTCTTCAAAACTTTTTACCTCCACCACTTTCGCTTTAAGTCCTTTTGCACCGGTACCAACTGAGCTGCCCAGAGCCACACAAGAAACAGATTTAAGTTTACCCTGAATCGAATAATTACAGACTTCTTTTTTACCCCTCACCCAATGCGGCACCATACATGGCTGTAAGATCACTGTATCTGCTCCGGCAGCATACATGGCTTGTTTAGCCCATTTTACAGCTTGCTCGGCCTCATGACTGCCGCTGATGCGACCGCCAATTTTTTTACACAGGTATTCCAAATTGCTGTAACACCTACTTTGACTTAGATAATAATCGTATAGTTTTCTCAGTTGAAGAGAGTCAGCGTTTTGCGCCCTGTTAGAAAAGAATGACGTGAATAGAAAAGCAAATAGAATTTGTTTTCCGAAAAGAATTTTTGACATCGTTTGATTTGTTTATTTGATCACCAGAGTATCGATAAGTTTATACCCACAAAATTTATTGATATTACCCATCAACTCTTCTTTGCGGTACAACAACTCTTGTTTTAAAGCGGGGGATGAGAGGGTAATAAAAATAGTTTTTTTTCTGAAGGAAATTTCGGATGTGTTTTTTGCAATCATCTCACCGGCAATTTCCTTCCAACTGTTTCTCACGGTAAATCGTGAGATTTTTACATCCAGATGCTCTTCCTTGAGGATTTGAGAGATGGCGTCACCTAACTTAATAAGATTTGATTTTTTTGCCAAGACCGATTTATAAATACTTTTTTGGGCTCGGATTTTTAAGATTCTCAGACGCGTCGATTACCTTGTCTTTTAATCCTGCTTTAAACGCAATCATTTTTTTCAGCACATCCTTATCTGATGCACCAATAATTTGCGCCGCCAAAATTCCGGCATTTTGAGCTGCATTTACTGCAACAGTAGCAACCGGAACGCCATTGGGCATTTGAACAATGCTCAATAAACTATCCCAACCATCAATGCTGTTGCTGCTTTTAACGGGTACACCAATTACGGGAAGTGGTGTCATGGAAGCCACCATGCCAGGCAAATGTGCAGCACCCCCGGCTCCTGCAATAATGACCTGCAATCCTCTTTCGTGAGCTGTTCTTGCATAATCCATCATCTTTTCAGGCGTACGGTGCGCTGAAACAATATCCATTTCATATGGAATTCCAAATTCTTTCAAAATCTCTGCCGCGGCCTGCATCACCTGCAGATCGGAAGCGCTTCCCATGATAATACCAATTTTAGGTGCTGCCATTTTTTTTGTTTTAAATGTGTAAGGCCCGTTTTGCTGTAGCGTCTAAACACGCTTCTTTCATGCTTTCGGTAAACGTTGGGTGTGCGTGACTCATGCGTGAAATATCTTCTGCACTGGCTCTGTATTCCATGGCAACAACGGCTTCAGCAATCATGTCAGCAGTGCGCGGACCAATCATGTGTACGCCAAGTAGTTCATCAGTTGTTTCGTCGGCCAATACTTTTACAAACCCGTCTGTATCCATACTGGCTCTTGCACGACCGCTGGCTTTGAATGGAAAATTGCCCACTTTGTACTTTTTACCTTGTTCTTTTAATTGTTCTTCCGTGTATCCTACAGCGGCCACTTCCGGCCAGGTGTAAACAACGCCCGGAATTAAATTGTAATTGATGTGTGGTTTTTGTCCCGCGATGGTTTCGGCCACGTAAACACCTTCTTCCTCAGCTTTGTGAGCCAACATGGCTCCTTTCACCACATCCCCGATGGCATAAATGCCTTCAATATTGGTGCGTAAGTGGTCATCAGTTTCAACCCTTCCGCGGTTATCCAATTTCACACCAATCTTGTCGAGACCTAAATTATCAGTGTAAGGTTTACGGCCAACCGACATCAAACAATAATCGCCTTTAAATTCTACTTTTTCATCTTTGGCGTTCAGCACCGACACACTCACTTCCTTTCCATTTGATTTAACGCCGGTGACTTTGTGTTTGAGGTAAAACTCAAAACCCAAATTCTTTTTTAATACCCTTTGCAGTTCTTTACTCAGAGCCCCATCCATTCCAGGAATGATGCGATCCATAAATTCAATCACACTCACTTTGCTTCCAAGTCGCCCATACACGCTGCCAAGCTCCAAACCAATTACTCCACCGCCAATGATGATGAGGTGTTTGGGAATTTCAGTCAACTCCAAAGCTTCTGTAGAAGTGATGATGCGTTTTTTATCAATTTCAATGCCGGGCAAGCTGGCCGGTTTGGAGCCTGTGGCAATGATGCTTTTTGATGTTTCAATCACTTCTTTACTTCCATCTGCCTTTGCAATCTGAATTTTATTTTTTTCAAGGTAAGAACCGTGTCCCTGAAAAACGGTAATCTTATTTTTTTTCATTAAAAAGTTGATGCCATCACAGGTCATTTTTACAACCCCGCGTTTGCGTTCCACCATTTGTTTGAGATTAACTTTTGGTGATTTTATGTCGATACCATGCTCTTCAAAGGTATGTACGGCATTAAAATAATGTTCGCTTGAATCCAACATGGCTTTGGATGGAATACATCCCACATTCAAGCAGGTACCGCCTAAGGTGGGGTATTTTTCGATAAGCGCAGTTTTCATGCCTAATTGCGCGCAACGTATAGCGGCCACATAGCCTCCGGGCCCTGAACCTATTACTGTTACATCAAATTTCTCCATATTGACTGGTGTTTTTCAATAAAAAATCAAGCCCTAATTTACGCTTTATTTTGCAATGGATTTTAGTTCCCCGCCCTTGAAATAAATCGTCTGAAAAGAAATAAAAGCAGGAGTAAAACAGAAAACAAAAGGGCTGAGTACGAGATCAAATCGCCAAAACGACTAAAAAAGGTCAGTTCGGTATTCGTATAAATTTTTTGTCCGATTACCGCCTCCTGCCACCATGTGGTGGGTTGGTAAATAGTGCCGAATTCGTCGAGAAAACAACTAACACCCGTGTTGGCAGAACGCACCACTTGCCTGCGGTTTTCAATGGCTCTGAGCCTTGCATAATTGAGATGTTGTTTGTAGCCGGGTGTATCGTCCCACCAGCCATCATTTGTAACGATGAAGATAATGGAGGCCCCATTGCGAACATATTCAGAAACGTAATCTGAATACACACTTTCATAACAGATCACCGGCGCAATAACCGTTTGATTTGTGTTGTCCTTAAACACGCTTCGTTCTTCCTGTAAACCCAGACTGCCAACCGTACCTCCAAGATTAAGGGCCAATTTTTCAAGTGGCTTAAATAAGGCCGGAAAGGGCATTTTTTCAACCCCCGGCACCAATTTCGATTTATGGTACACCTGTGATGACGAATGGTCAATGTATATTGCGCTGTTGTATACATCGTAATGCAAACCTGAATTCCCATCAAAACGCGCAGTGGCTGTAACTTCAGAGGGGTCTTCATAAAATCTATAGGTATTTCCTCCTGTTATTATTTTCAGATTAGGGAAAAGTTTGATTACACTGTCTCTGAACAGCATCAGCTCTTCGCTTTCATTGAGGAAGCTTTCGTTTATGTTGTTGGTAATAAAGGTTTCAGGTAAAATCAGGTAATTGGTTTGTTTGTTTAGTGCTGGTTTTGCCAGTTCCAGTGCTTGCGCAAATTGTTGTTTGTACTCTAAAACAAATTTAAAATTATATGGATCCACATTCGGTTGCAGCACAACACAGTTCAGTGGCTTTTTTACTGAAGACAATGGGGTTCTATACAACAGCAATCCATAGGATAAAAGGATTGGTAAAATAATGGCTAGTCCAATTTTAAACAACGTCTTTTTAAACAGCACAATAGGTTTGGTGTGCCTCATGGCCTGAAAAAACAATAGATTAATGATAAGCACCCAGGCTGTTCCACCGGAACTGCCAGTAAACTCATACCACTGAACCCAACGGTGATGAAAGGCAAAAACATTGCCAAGGTTGAGCCAGGTCCAACTCAGATCCCAAAGACTGTGCGCATACTCCCAGGCCAGCCAAAGCGGCAATAACAACCAATGCGACCATAATCCATGGAATCGCCTTCTCAGAGTAGAATACAGCATAAACACCCAACTCATCAGTAAAGAATTCGCCAGTATGGCCATACAGGCGCCACCAAAAGAGGCATAAACAATCCACCAGGTGGTGAGTAAATTCCAAATTAAAAAAGTCAGATAACTAAAGGCCCAAAGTTTAAGTTTCGCGTAGGGCGCCTTACCTTCTTCATTGGTTTTTTGTTCAAGTATCAGGAGGGGCAACCAGGCGAGAAAAATAAAAAAACCCAAATGCCAGTACCAGGAGGCAGCCAGCACTAATCCGGAAGCAATACTCAGAAGGAGTTTACGCATAGAAGCACATTCGTAAAGCCCTAATATTATGGATTTTTGGTATAAAAACCCCAATATTGTTTAAATCTTAATGAATTATTCAAGAAATTCTGAGCATTTCTGTGGCTTTAGGAGTATATTTGCAAATTGCCTTTTTCTATGGAAGAAACTTCTGTAACCCTCGAATCCCGCAAATTATACCCTTATCAGGAGGGTGCAGTCAACACTATCTTCAAAGAGTTGCTTGAACTCCCTCCGAATGCCAACCTGCTTTTTCAATTGCCTACCGGTGGTGGAAAAACCATTATTTTCAGTGAGATTGCCAAACGCTACATTGAAAAATTCGGGCGCAAGGTTCTCATTCTTACGCACCGCATCGAATTGGGGAAACAAACCTCAGCCGTACTTACCGAGGCGGGGATTGTAAACAAGGTCATCACCAGTGAAGTTAAACAACTTCCACACCAAAGCCACTACCAAAGTTTTATCGCCCTTGTTGAAACGCTCAACAACCGTTTGCAGGAAAACGATCAGTTTGTAGAAGACATCGGTTTGGTGGTGGTTGACGAAGCACACAACAACTCCTTCAGAAAAATATTTCACTACTTTAAGGATGTTAATATTCTTGGAGTAACTGCTACTCCGCTCAGTAGTAACAAAAAGCTACCTCTGTATCAAACCTATCAAAAACTAATTGTAGGCGAAAGCATTTCCAATCTGATTGAGCAAGGTTATCTCTGTGAAGGACAAACATTCTCTTACGATGTTAACTTAAGTTCTTTGCGTGTGGGCAACAATGGTGAATTCACAGTAGGCTCGCACGAATTGCTTTACACCCAGGCCATCATGCAAAGCAAATTAGTTGAAGCATACGATGAAGTGGCCAACCGTAAAAAAACACTGATTTTTAATGCCGGCATCTTAACCAGTCGTGCTGTATACGAAACCTTTAAAAGCAAAGGATATCCTATTCGTCACCTCGACAGTACATTCAGCGACCGCGATAGGGTGGAAACCCTTGAATGGTTCAGAAATACCAAAGACGGCATATTGACTTCGGTAAGTATTCTAACCACAGGCTTTGATGAACCTGAAGTGGAAAACATCATATTAAACCGGGCCACCAAATCACTTACTCTGTATCATCAAATGATTGGGCGTGGCAGCAGGGTATTGCCTGAAAAGCGCACCTTTAACATTGTTGACCTCGGAAACAATTCCCGCCGTTTTAATTTGTGGCAATATCCCATCGACTGGAACCACGTTTTTGCCTCACCACACCTTTACCTCGAACAACGGTATAAAGATGAGTGGGATTACGAATTGACAAATGATTATGAAATGCCTCCTGACATCAAGGAGCGTTTTCTTAATTCCAGTGCTGAAGCCTTTATCGTTCGCGACCGTTACCTCATGGCGATCCGAAAAGGCAAAAAACCACAAACTGTTGTAGAAGAGAGTCTGGAAGACCACTTTGCCCGCATTAAAGACAATGCATCCGATTTTGAAGAGGCCATTGAGTTATTTGAATTGTTGGGTGAGGAGATGAAATACCGCATGAAACAACTTGGCAAATGCATTAATGCCAGCGCCAACCACACCGATTGGCAGGCACAGACTTACGCCAGCAAACTCAGAAGACGTTTGATGACCTATTATGCCGAGAATGAATCCTGAACGTTGGTATAAACTTACAGGATACCTTTCTCTGATTTTTGGGGTTTTAGCCGCTGCCAGTGTTTATAAAATTACTTTGTTGTATTATGGTATTCCGCTTGCCTTTTTAGGTTTTTCCTTTTCAGGCGCCAATATATTTCTTCAAACCAAACACGAATTTGAACCCGGCAAATTTGCAAAAGGCTATCTGGGCATGTTCCTGAGTTCATTGCCCGTAATTTTTCTGATGGTGGTGATCTTTAAATTTAAACCCAGCTAATGCCTTTGCGCAAAAGTTTTTGTGTGGCTTCTTCGGGTGAATTTTTTTCAGGAACAAAATTGTATTCCCAACCTGCGGTTTTTGGTAAACTCATCAATATAGATTCTATCCTACCGTTGGTTTCGAGGCCGAATTTAGTGCCCTTATCGTATACCAGGTTAAATTCCGTATAACGTCCCCGACGCAATAATTGCCACTGTTTATTGGTATCGGTAAATGTTTTGTTTTTGTTTCTTGAAATGAGTTCCGTATAGATCGGAACGAAAGCTAAACCAACTTCTTTCCAGAACGCCAGATTTTTTTCAAAACTCATTCCTGTGCTCTCATTTAATCTGTCGAAAAATATTCCGCCTATTCCTCTGGTTTCCTTACGATGTGGGATATAGAAGTAATCATCGGCCCAAAGTTTAAATTTAGAGTAGTACTCCGTATGGTGCTTATCGCAAGCCGCTTTAAGTGCTTTGTGAAAAAAAAGCGCATCTGCCTCAGAAATGTAATGCGGACTCAGGTCAATTCCTCCTCCCAGCCATCGTGTGCCGTTGTCCATTTCAAAGTACCTTACATTCATATGAATGATTGGTACAAAAGGATTATGGGGGTGTAAAACAATGGAAACGCCTGCGGCATAAAACTTCGGTTTGTTTTGTGATGTTCCAGCATGACCCGTGCTGTGTTCCTTTTCTTTGAATAAAAACGCGGGAGCTTCGCCATAAACAGCACTGTAATTCACACCGCCTTTTTCAATTACTCCACCATCAATAATAATACGTGTTCTGCCTCCTCCGCCTTCCTCACGGCTCCAGTTTTCTTCTTTAAATTTTGATTGCCCATCCGCAGCTTCCAATGCCTCACAAATTATATCCTGCAAATTCATAAGCCATGAAGAAATATTCTCCCTGCTTATTTCCATCCTGTTTTATAGAGTTTATAATTTCTATACCTATAGATATACAATCCGCGATTATCAAAACCTGTGCTTAAATCAGGACGGGAATATTTAAAACGCATGTGTTTCATGTCCCAGGGGTATTGATTCAATTTGTGAATAAATTCCGGTCCGTGTTCTCTTAAATTCCACAAGTAATAATAGGCAACCTCAAAACCCATAAAAAAATATTCCCCCGGACTGGTGCCCTGCAAATACAAATACCGTTTTACAAGTGCCTCCGCGTTTGAACTGTCAATAAGGTTAAATTGATATGGAAATGTGTAATTAAGGTCATTAAGGTATTCCTGATCAATGTTATCATTACTGCTGTTGTTCTCCCACCCGCATAAAACAATATCCTTGTCTTTTTTAAACATGGCGAGTTGAGTAATGAAATCTGAAATTAACACCTGATTTGCACTCAAATTGATGATGATGTTTTTTATGTTCGGTACATAAGCTGCCTTCACCCCTTCAATACCTTTCACGAGGCGAAGGGTGTCATTACTCAGCCGTTCAATGCCTTTGATGCGTTCAGTAAAATATTTACGAAACGCACTCACAAAGCTCGCGTCCTTTTTATCCTTCTCCGTTGAACTCACCAACAGTACATTACATTTTTCCTTCATCAGGGAATCCATGCAGTAATCGGCTAAACCTTCTAGTAAAGTAAACTGTGATGGATTTGTTTTTGAAATATAGATGTTATTATAGAGAATTTTATTCTGCTGGGTAATTGGTGAAACAATGGGAATATGGAATTCCTTGGCTTTTTTGGCAATGGCCTTAAACCCATTCGCATAGAGGGGGCCAAAAATAAAATCATGATCCTTAAACTTTGATTCATTAGTGAAACGCGCTAATCCTACTGAATCCTTATCATCAATGTCATAGAGTTCAAGATTCAAACTAAAATCCTTTGTGCTCAATGAGTCCATGGCCAGTTTAAAGCCAAGATAAAAGTCAGTGGCCAATGCCGGAACAGAAGGGAATGAAGCTCCTGACCTGAGAATGGCTGTCAGGTCTAAACTTAGGGTTTGGTCGAGCCTAAATGGCAGAGCCAAGGCAACATTATAAAGTTCCTTTCGGCCTTTTGAAACCGGCTTGAACAAAGAAGAGTCGACCATGGTGTTTTTTGGAGCGGGTGCTGCTTTAGTGGCTGCACCTGATTTAACCTGCGATTTTGGCTTCACTTTTTCCCCGACTACAATGATCTGTCCCTCTTTTAAACCCTGGGATAAATTCGGGTTGTATGCTGCTAGTTGGCGTTCAGTGATGCCGTACTTTCTGCAAATGGAATAAATGGTTTCTCCCTTAGCCAGTTTGTGTGTAATGTATTTTGCTGTATCGGCCTGAACATTGGGAGTGGGCGTTTTTTCTGCGCTAGCGGTTAGAAACGGAACCCGGATTTCCTGACCTGCCTTTGCGCCTTGTTTAAGTTCAGGATTATAATTGTAAAGCTCATCAACACTAATTCCATACAATTTCGAAATGGCATATAAACTCTGTCCCTTTTCAATTTTGTGGATATAAAATTTTCTGTTTTCCTGAACCTGAATGTTGGTGGATTTGTCCTGCGCGAACACCACTTGTGTTTGCAGAAGAAACGAAAAAAGAAAAATGTATGAAAACGGTTTAAATTTGGACATGCTTTATGCGTGTGCTTCAGTAATTCTCATTCTACTCCCACTCTATGGTTGCAGGTGGTTTCGAGCTAATATCATAAACAACACGGTTCACCCCTTTTACCTTATTGATGATTTCATTGCTGATTTTTGCGAGAAATTCGTAGGGTAAATGGCACCAGTCAGCGGTCATGCCGTCGGTGCTACTTACTGCTCTAAGTGCAACCACGTGTTCGTAAGTCCTCTCATCGCCCATTACCCCAACGCTTTGTATCGGTAAAAAAATAGCGCCGGCCTGCCAAACTGTATTGTAAAGTTCGTGTGTTTTAAGGCCCTCAATAAATATGGAGTCGACTTCCTGTATAATACGAACCTTTTCAGCGGTAACCTCCCCCAAAATACGAATGGCCAACCCGGGTCCGGGAAAGGGGTGGCGGTTTAATAAAGCAGGTTCAAGTCCCAATGCAGCTCCCACCCTTCTTACTTCGTCTTTAAAAAGGCTACGCAGTGGTTCAACCACTTTAAGTTTCATGTAGTCGGGTAAGCCCCCCACATTGTGATGGGATTTGATGGTTGCAGATGGTCCTTTAACGCTCACACTTTCGATTACATCCGGGTAAATAGTTCCCTGAGCCAGCCACTTGGCATCTTTCACCAATTTTGATTCTTCATCAAAAACGTCGATGAACACCTTTCCAATGGCTTTTCGTTTTTTTTCCGGATCAGAAACACCGTTTAATTCTTTGTAAAACTTTGAACTCGCATTTACACCTTTTACGTTCAATCCGAGGTGTTGATAGGAGTCCAGCACGTTTTGAAATTCATTTTTTCGCAGTAATCCGTTGTCAACAAAAATACAATAGAGGTTTTTTCCTATGGCCTTGTGAAGCAACATTGCTGCCACTGTACTATCCACACCACCACTTAAGCCCAAAATAACCCTGTCGTCCCCGAGTTTTGTTTTTAACTCGCTTACCGTTGTTTCAATGAAAGAGGAAGGGGTCCAATCGCCCTTACACTTACAAACACCATACACAAAATTTCTCAGAATCTTTGTTCCCTCGGTGCTGTGAAACACCTCAGGATGAAATTGTATGCCAAATGTGGATTCCCCCTCAATACTATATGCGGCTACTTTAACATCGTGTGTGCTCGCGGTAATTTTATAGTTTGAAGGAATACTTAAAATGGTATCCGCATGACTCATCCAAACCTGAGAATCGCTTATAACATCACTAAACAGTGGGCATGTTTTGTCTTTTATTTCGAGATGGGCTCTTCCATATTCTCTGGAATTTGACTTACCAACCTCACCACCATAAAAATGGGAGAGAAATTGGGCTCCGTAGCATACCCCGAGCAGAGGTAATTTGCCCTTGATCTCCTTAAGTTCAGGTTTGGGTGGGTTTTCTTCCCTAACGCTGTGGGGGCTACCGGATAAAATGACACCTTTGACATCAGAGGTAATGGCCGGGACTTTATTATAAGGGTGGATTTCGCAGTAGACGTTCAGTTCTCTTAACCTTCGCGCAATCAACTGAGTATACTGGGAACCAAAGTCCAGAATTAAGATTTGCTCCTGCATAGAGGACAAAAATACGATAAATTTCGCATGAGACGGGCCGGTTTGCCGGCTTAGATAATTTTATGAATCGCATTTATTTGGTGGGTAGGAAAAATGTGTATATTTGCACTCTCAAAATTTGAGGAGTTCGGGGTGTAGCGTAGCCCGGTATCGCGCCACATTTGGGATGTGGAGGTCGTCAGTTCGAATCTGGCCACCC
>Ga0154020_10004922_pt1 | contig 15861 bp, 20 predicted proteins | sample Klosneuvirus_201_FD_109709 | JGI IMG/M metagenome (GOLD analysis project Ga0154020, IMG submission 109709) | Active sludge microbial communities from wastewater, Klosterneuburg, Austria - Klosneuvirus_20160825_MG | ecosystem: Engineered > WWTP > Aerobic digester > Activated sludge | place...
CTGATATTTCATTTACAATATCTGCTTTGGTCATTTTACAAATTGTTTAAAATCAATTAATTGTAATTTAAAACGGGCAGCAAAGATACTATTAATATCAACAAATGAAAATTTTTTTTGGAAAGTCATACCCTTTACTAATCAAACACTTACAAAAGAATAATCTCTTTTTTCAAGGCCAAAACCAGGTCTGAATTGTTAAAAATGAAGTGTTTTGAGGAAAAATGGACAAAAAATCCGCAATATTGCGAAGATGAGAGCGAATGTAGCAGATTTTGGGAAATGAACAACTGGTTTGCCGATCAACTTATAACCTGGTACCTTACAAATAAAAGAGAGTTGCCCTGGAGGGAAGAAAAGGACCCCTATAAGATATGGTTATCTGAAATTATACTCCAGCAAACCCAGGTAATACAAGGCCTAGGCTATTATCAGCGGTTTGTAAAACGTTTTCCAAATGTTAAACAACTTGCGAAAGCCTCTGAAAATGAGGTTTTGAAAATGTGGGAGGGTTTGGGCTATTATTCAAGAGCCAGAAACCTGCACGCTACCTCAAAAATTATTACGAATAAGTTCAAGGGAAAATTTCCAACAGAACACCAGCAAATTCTTGAGCTAAAAGGCATAGGCGATTACACGGCTGCAGCAATTGCCAGCTTTGCTTTTGACCTACCCCACGCCGTGGTTGATGGGAATGTTTACCGTGTATTAAGCCGGGTATTTGGGGTGAACACACCCATTGATTCAGCTGCAGGAAAAAAAGAATTTCATGAACTGGCCAGCGCCTTGATGCCAAAAAACAAAGCAGCTACCTTCAATCAGGCCATCATGGAGTTTGGAGCGCAGTATTGCAAACCCCGGGTGCCGGATTGTGAAAGTTGTATTTTCTCAAGGCGATGTTTTGCTTTCGCTACATCAAGGGTGAGTGTTTTGCCCGTGAAAGCAAAAAAAACCAAGGTCACAAAACGCTATTTCAACTACCTTATTTGTATTGATGCCGGCCAAAACCTCAGCATAAACAAACGTATCGAAAAAGATATCTGGCAAGGGCTTTATGAATTCCCCCTCATTGAAAGCGATGCTTCGCTTTCACCTTCTGCTGTGATTACAGGGGCTGAAAAAAAGTTCAAAACAAAAGGGTTGAAAAAGGCTCTGGTGTTTAAGTCAGGAGAATACAAACACCTGCTTAGTCACCAAACAATTTATGCCGTGTTTTATGTGTTTTATCCGGTGAAATTTACGACGGTTTTAGGAGAAAGAACCACACTAAAAAAACTGAGGAGCCATGCTTTTCCGCAACTCCTGGTAAAATTCATGAAGGATTGTGAATTACGGGAAATAGTTTAATTTTGATTAAAAATCAAACATGCAAAAAGCGTTAACTCTTGTTTTTACATTAATTGTTTTGGCATTCAACTCTGTAGCGCAGATTTACACAGCCAAACAGGGCAGTACGCTCATAACGTTTTTTTCCAGCGCCCCACTCGAGGATATTGAGGCTCAAAATAAAGGGGCGGTTATCATTTTCAAAACAACCACTAACGATATACAAATCAGGGTAAGCATACAAAACTTTAAATTTAAAAATGCCCTGATGGAAGAGCATTTTAATGAGAACTACCTGGAAAGCACTAAATTTCCAAACGCTGAATTCAAAGGTAAAATCAACGAAGTCATAGACCATGGAAAGGACGGAGAATATAAAGTAACGATTACGGGGGTTATGGAAATTCATGGAGTGAAAAAGGAGATCACCCTAAACGGCACCCTTACTAAAGTTGGAAACGAATATAAGATTCAAAGTAAATTTCAGGTGAAGGTGGCCGATTACAACATCAAAGTTCCTTCCATGTATGTAAAAAATATTGCTGAAGTAGTGGATGTGAGCATCAATTCGACCCTTGAGGCTTTCCAAAAAAAATAATAACCTGAAAAGATAAAGTATGTCAATCTCAGGATTAAAAATAGGTATAGGTATCGCGTTTATTTCCCTTTCACTGAATGCGCAGGAAGAGGACTTGCTGAGTTTGATTGCCGAAGCCGATCAGGGACCCAAAAAGGTGTATGCCACCTTCAAAACCATGCGGATCGCAAACGCACAAACTATTGAAACTGTAAAAAAGAAACATTTGGATTTCAGAATCCTGCACCGTTTTGGAAACATCTACGATGCTACTGTGCCAAATCCGATAAACAACACGTTCCAAACCTTTTTTGGCTTTGATCAGGTTACTGATATTCGTTTTAGTTTTGATTACGGCATTACAGATAAGCTCTGCATTGGAATTGGCCGGAGCAAATTGAATAAACTCTTCGATGGCAATTTTAAGTGGAGGTTTTTGGAACAAACAAGTGATTTTAAAGTGCCTGTGTCCATGGCGTTGTTTGAGAGCGTGGGCTATTCCTTTGCACCAACGAATGAACTATATGCCGGGGTACAAAAGGATTTTGAAACCGACGAACGCCATCGCTTTAGTTATTGCACACAACTGATTATTGCGAGCAAAATTACTGACTGGCTATCACTTGAACTCCTGCCAACCTATATGTACCGTAACTTCATTAAGGAGAGTTATAATACCACTTCCTCAGAAGCCGATGTAAATGGTTTCTTTTCTTTGGGTTTTGGCGGAAGGGTTAAGCTCACAAAACGCTTTAGCATAATTGGCGACTATTTTTTCAACTTCGCGCCTTACTACCACAACAATCCCTCTGTAACCCTGCCGCTGGCCTTGGGTTTCGAAATTGAAACTGGCGGCCATGTATTTAGTCTTTTGTTCACGAACGCTTCGGGTATTATTGAGAACAATTATCTCCCATACACTACAGACTCTTGGTCCGATGGACAAGTGAAATTTGGTTTTTGTATTTCCCGAACTTTTGCGCTTTAGTGTGATTTTCCTTTCAAAAACGCATATTTTTAGTGACCACCTGCTTCAGAAAGTGCATGGGGAAGGACAACTGTTGAACCATAGTTCAGAGCACATTTGGATTTCAGCCTACCTTTTGGTGGGTTTGGTCATCCTTACAACAGTAAAAAAATATTCTCTACAAAACCTGATCAGAAACATTCAATTTGGTTTTAGTTTCCAAACCCAAAGAAAATTTGAAAGAAATGAAATGCGGCGTGCTGAGCTTTACCCGCAATTGCTCAATCTTTTTTTTGTACTGAACCTTTCCTTTCTGGCCTTTTCAGTCAACAAGAGGTTCAATATTCTCTTTCAAAACAAAGGATTTTTAACGCAAGTACTTTTTTTTATGGGTTTGATTTTGCTTATCCTTAGTCTAAAAGCCATACTGAACGGATTATTGGTTGTTATTTCCTCTAAAGAAAAATTTATTCAGGAGTACCGGCTTATTTCCGGTAGTATGAACCGGGTTTCGGGCTTGTTTTTATTTCCACTGCTTTTACTTTTGGGGTTTTCGGAATTAGACACGCACTTCACCCTTATTTTATCACTTTGTTTGGTTGGTCTTATGCTGCTTATCAAATGGGTAAAAGGTTTGCTGCTTGGTATTGGCGAAGAAGGGTTAGGAATATTGCAAATTTTAACGTACTTTTGCGCTTTAGAAATTTTACCTCAACTAGTATTGGTAAAATACACAATTGAAACTTTTAAAGCCGGGTAAATTGATGTCAGTACAGAAAAGTAAAAAAAAGGCAGGCGCCTATTCCAAAGTTTCCAGATCATCTTCTTCCAAAATAAAGGCTTCTAAATCAAAAACGAGCAAAGCAGCACCGACTAAGGTCAAAACTCTGCCTAAACCAGCTAAAAAAGTGGCAAGTTCTATGGTTGCTAAACCATTGAATGGTAAGGCAAAGGAAAAAATTGTGCTCACCAGCGCCGAAACACGTGAGCCTATTGAGAAGGCGGGCAGCGTTAAGCGGGCAAAAAAAGCGGGTAAAAAACCACTGGTTGCTTTTACGCCACCGGCTCCCATGGAAGTGAGCAATCATCCAAAAACCAAAGTCAGAAATATATTGGTTTCTCAGCCAAAACCCACTGAAGCAGACAAAAACCCGTATTTCGACCTAGCAAAAAAACACCACATTAATGTTACTTTCCGTCAGTTCATTAAAGTTGAAGGATTAACATCTCAGGAGTTTAGGAGCCAAAGAATTGAAATTCTGGAGCATGGCGCTGTTATTTTAACCAGTAAACTGGCCGTCGATCATTTTTTCAGAATCTGCAATGAAATGAGGGTAACTGTACCCGAATCCTTAAAATACTTCTGCATCAACGAACAAACGGCCTATTATCTGCAGAAATACATTCAGTACCGCAAACGCAAAATATTTTTTGGCCACGGCACCATACTCGACCTTGTGGATGTTATTCGTAAAAACCGTGCTGAACGCTTTCTTCTGCCGGCGAGCGATGTACATAAAGAAAAAATTGTAGACCTGCTCGATGAAATTAAAATCACTTACACAAAGGCTAAGTTTTATAAGACCGTAGAAGCCGACCTAAGTGATATAAAATCTCTGGATGGATTCGACGTTCTGGTGTTTTTTACTCCTGTAGGTATACTTTCTCTTAAAAAGAACTTCCCGAAATTTAAACAGGGCAATACACGCATCGCCGCATTCGGACACATCACAGGGCTGATGGTGAAAAATTTAGGGTATCGGCTCGATATTTTTGCGCCTAACCCGCAGAATCCTAGCATGACAGGGGCACTTGATGCCTATATCAAGGATGCTAACAAACGTTAGGCCATTTTATTTGCTGAAACACTTACCAGGTGAACTTTAATGCTTTTTTCAATAGAAGCGTATTCCTCTTTTTTCTTTGAAAAGTAAATAAAAGCAAGGAGCAGCTTACCCTCTCCTAGCGTAAGGTAAAAATCACTTTTATTTAGTCGGTACACCTCGCGCATCCGCCTTTTTAGTTGATTCCTGTCGTGAGCGTGTTTAAAGTTTTTTTTAGGGACAACAAACAGGGCCTGGGCGGGGAATTTTAATCCGGGCTCGGCCGGCAGGTAGATGAGCTTAATGGGATAGTTGTTAAGCGCACGTCCTTTCTTGAATAAAGCCTCAATGCGTTTTTTACTGCAAAGCCGTTCTTGTTTATGAAAACGATTTTTAATGGTAGTTGGATCGAAAAATTAATATGCAATACCCATGGCAACAGTATTGTGAATTGTGAGGGTAAAGATAATTTTTTACATTTACGCGTATAATTTAATTTCATTATGGGAAAAGGAGACAAAAGATCAAAGCGCGGTAAAATTCACATTGGAAGTACCGGTGTAAGCCGACCAAAAAAGAAGAAAAAAACCGCTAAAGCACCTGCTGCAGCACCAAAAAAGGCAGCCACTAAAAAGGCCCCTGCAAAAAAAGCGGCAGCAAAAAAAGCAAGTTAATTCTTGGCCGGTTAAATCGGCTGTTTGAAATTCCAGTTTCATTTTTCGATGAATATAAAGCTTGAGGAGTTTAACTCCAGAGCCAAAAGCTTAAAAAAGGAAAATCAGAACTTTTACAAAAAACTAAAGTCCAGGCCACCTTCTGACCTGGACCTACAGTTTTTAGAACTACATGAAGAGGTATTCGCCGAAACCGATTGTTTAACCTGTGCTAATTGTTGTAAAACCACCTCTCCTATTTTTTACGAAAGAGATATTGGGCGTGCCGCACGGGGACTTAAGCTAAAACCGGGAGACTTTACACAAAAATACCTCCGGCTTGATGAGGACAAGGATTATGTACCGAATAGTATTCCCTGCCCGTTTCTGAAGGTGGATAATGCCTGCAGTATTTATGATTACCGCCCTGCTGCATGCCGCGAATACCCGCACACCAACCGGAAAAAGATGCATCAGATTCTTGAACTAACCTACAAAAACACTTTGGTCTGCCCGGCTGTGCTGAAAATCACTGAAAAGCTCAAAAAGGCCTTACTTTAAGACCAAATAGCACAAAGTGAGCCAGGAATGGTGTTAAAAACACCGGCTCAAAACTCTTTAAACTTTTTTGCAAATCAAGAAGGTGTTGAAACAAATGATTTATAATTTAGGGCGCCCTGCATTCATTGGCTGAGAATACAATATATTCATTTTACAAAACACTGGCTGAGGATAGTTTTAGTCTGATTTATCTTGGGGACTTCAATGACAAGTTGACGTATGAATTTTTACTTTTAAATAAAGCCAGCGGAGGAGAATCGAGCACGGTGAAAAAGCGTGTCTTTTTCCTCATGAATGAGTGTTATCAAAATATCATCAGGCATTCGGATATCAGCGACGCCAAAGCCCAGGGACTAAACGCTCCAATGATGTTTTTGGTTAGGAACATCAACGATGCCTATTACATTGGTTCCAGCAATTTAATCGATAATAAAATTAAAAGCAGCCTTACTGCAAAGTTTGACGCTGTAAATTCCTACTCCTCTGATGAACTTGAAGAGGTGTATAAAAATTCACTTGTAAACAACAGCCTTTCTGCAAAAGGGGGTGCGGGAATTGGCTTAATTGAGATGGCCCGAAAAACAAATTACCCCCTGGAGTATGGTTTTGATGGTGTAGGCCTCGCTTTTTCGATGTTTCATATGCAGTTGATTCTGAATTTATCCAATGAAAGAATGGATGAATCACAAAACAAGGCCAATATCGAGGCCGTTAAGCGTTTGTACAGAAACATGGTGGAAGAAAACGTTATAATGATCCAGAAAGGGGATTTTTCTCAGGAAGCCATTTTGCCCTTACTGGACATTATTACCACTAACCTTGATTCCATAAAAAATGTCGGAGCAAGAAAAAAGATCATCTACATTCTCATCGAAATGCTTCAAAACATTAGTCGTCATGGTGTTGAGATGAAAAAGGGCAAGGAGGGTGTTTTTGCAATTTTATATAAGGACGGTAAATACCATGTGATGACCGGGAATTTTGTGCCAAATTCAAAAATTGAACGGATTTCGACACATATCGATAAGGTTAGCCAAGCGGCCACAAATGCGGAAAAGCTTGACGAACTTTACATGGAAACAATATTAAGTGAGGATAGTAACAAAAAAGGCTCCGGGGCGGGGGTTGGCTTTATGGAAATAATTAAATTTGGGGGTAAGGACTTAAGGTACCATTTTGAACCTATGCAGGGGAAGGATGTGTCGTTTTTTTCCCTCAACATTGCCATCTGATTTATGCAAAAGGGCCTCAAACTAAAAGGAAGTAAAGAATCGCCTGAGGTGGTGTTCGATAAGGATGCCAAACAGTTCAGCATTTCGGGGCGCTCACTCCCTGAGGACTCCTTTCAATTCTATCAGCCTGTTATTGAGTGGATGAAGGAGTACGTAAAAGACCCACTTCCAAACACCGAGTTACACACGCATTTTGAGTATTTCAATTCGAGTTCAATTAAACAATTGCTTATCCTTTTCAAAACCCTTGAATCGCTCATTGATTCAGGAAACGAAGCGAAGATCATCTGGAAATATGACGAGGAAGATGATTTAATGGAGATCAAAGGCAAGGAATTCAAACGTATGCTGAAGATTCCTTTGGAACTTGTTGAAGTAGCCTCCTAAAAGCGTATGCCCATGATGAGAATATCATCTATCTGTTCCTGATTTCCCATCCAATCCACGAGGGTTTTGTGTATTGCCTCTTTTTGTTCTTCCATAGGAAGCGCCTGAATGTCGAGTAAGAGTTGTTTGAAGCGTTTGTTGTTAAACTTTTTGTTGTCAGGCCCCCCGAATTGATCGGTAAAACCGTCGGAAAGTAAATACAAACTCATGCCTTTTTCAAATTTCACAGTGCTTGTTGTAAATTCAGCATCCTTACTTCTGTCAAGAAAATAGTTCATACCACCAATGGTTTGAACATCGGCTTCCAACATTTCCACCTTCCCGTTGCGCACTATAAAGCCGGGGTTCATGGCGCCCGCGAATTCAATACTTGAGTTTTGGTGATCGATCACACAAAGTGAAAGTTCCATACCATCCATGCTTGCGTTTTCATCGCTGTCCTGCCTCAGCAGATTAATAATGCCCTTGTTCAGGCGAGATAAAATTTCCGATGGATTCAATATTTTTTTATCCATGATGGTTTCATACAAAATGGAATTGCATATCAACGACATAAATGCACCCGGAACGCCGTGCCCAGTACAATCCACGGCAGCCACAACCACCTTGTTGTCGTGTTTGGAGATCCAGTAAAAGTCGCCACTTACAATGTTCAGAGGTTGAAAGTAGATAAAGGAATCAGGCAGGATCTTTCGGATCTCATCGTCTCTGAGTAAAATGGCATGCTGTATACGTTTGGCATAATTGATACTTTCGGTTATGCGTCGGTTTTTTTCACTCAGTACATGATTGGATTTACGTTTGTCGATGTAGTACTTTATTACCAAGCCTAGAAAACACAGGATAAATAAGATACTAATGCCTGCCCATACCAACAGCCGTCTCTGGCTGGATATTTCCTGTTTTTGCAGGGCAATGAGTTTTTTGGCATTGTTAAGTTCAGTGGTTGCAGCCTCCACTATTCTTTCCTTTTCCTGGAAAGCCAAACTGTCTTCGTGGGTTACAGCGTTTTTACGGTCGAGCGCTATCTGTTTTCTGATGTCTGATAACTCCAATTCTTTTTTGGTTATGTCCTCTTCGGTTATCCTGTCAAAATCCAGGGCCAGGGGCCTTTTTTCCAATGGTTTTACCATCGCTACTTTAACGGGTTCAGCCAGGCTATCACTCACAAGGCTTGTGTCAACCAGCATCTCTGCCTTTCTAACAAGCGGTTTTTTCGCTTCAACAGAGCCGTCGCCAAGTATTGTGCCTTTGTTCTTTTCAATCGACTTGCGAATGAAATTCACGGGGGTCATGTTTTCCTTTTTCTTCAAGTCCAGGTTTTTTTTGTTTTTTGGGAGTATTTCCTCAAAATCCATAAAGTTCCCTTTGGCATTAAAGTATAAACGACCAAAGGGTAATTTGCTGTTGATTGTGTCTTTATTAAGAAAACTGTTCATGATCAGTTCCATGGCATCAAAACTGAAGCCTGATGCAAAAATGGGGGGGGGGATGTTTCTAAGGTCAATCAACAAATAACAGTCGTTATGATTGGCTTTAGTTAATGACAGTTTGTATAATCTGCCAAGCTTTAATTTGAATTTAAACTCTCCTTTTTTATTTGTAAGGGATTTTAAAACAGGCTGATTGTTCTCAGAAACAGAGATATGAACATTGGAAAGAGTCCCTTCGAGTACAATTTGTTTTTCTTTTTTGAAAATACCTTTTGTGGCTGGATTGTAATTGTATCCATACACTACCCCATCCAGATCAAACAGGCCTGAATTATTATTTTGGGCCTTTAGTAAGCCACTGAGTAAAAAAACAGAGGAGATGAGTAAGAGGTAAAAGTGGCGCATGGGGTTCATGGGTAAAAATTTTAGTTAAATTACACAAAGCCTTAAACTTAAAAAACGAAAAGTACAGGTCCTGAGGGAAAATATTAACCTTGCATGGTCAATAGTTTAGCCACATATTTTCCAATGATGTCGAACTCCAGGTTCACCTTTGAACCGGGTTTCAGGGTTTTGAAATTTGTGTGTTCAAAGGTGTAGGGAATAATACACACCCTAAATGTATTCGCTGTTGGCTCAACAACGGTCAGGCTCACGCCGTTTACAGTAATACTTCCCTTGTCAACGGTGATGTGTTTCGTTGAAGCGGGGTATTCAAATTCAAATTCCCAACTTCCGTTCAATTCCCTCAGTGCCTTACAAACGGCCGTAGCATCTATATGTCCTTGCACCACATGTCCGTCGAATCTGCCATTAGCTGGCATGCAGCGTTCCAAATTTACCCATTCACCATGCAACAATGTACCCAGGGTGGTTCTGTTCAGGGTCTCTTCAATGGCTGTTACCGTATAGTTCGGGCCCTGTATGCCCACTACGGTCAGGCAAACCCCATTGTGAGCTACACTTTGATCGACTTTAAGTTCTTGTGTGAACGGGCATGAAAAGGTAAGGTGTAAGTTGCCGCCCTCCTTTTCGGTTTTTTCGAGCCTGGCCAGAGTTTCAATTATGCCTGTGAACATGGGTTTAATTTGGAGAGTTTAAATGTAATAAGAAATTAGTTCAGCCTTAGTTCAGCCGGCTTATTAATCTACTTAGCGCTGCTCAAGCAAACCTTCAATCAGTGCTTCTGTTTCCTTTACAAATTCTGTGTAGGCCTTTCCTGTAGCCGGCCCGCTGAAGCCGGTGTGTATTTTAACTATGTTGTGCCGGCGGTCGAGAAATAGGGTAGTTGGAAAGGCGGCAATTTCATTTAGAAAAGGAAAGGTTTCAGAGGCCTTATCCTTTCCTGTTTTTTCAGTGATAAGCACAGCATAGGGCAATTCAAGACGTGTTTTCATACGTTCCACCTGGGCCCGGCTTTTCTCGGCATCATTTGTTTTTTCAAATGCCAGGGCCACAATCTCCAGGCCCAGGCCATTGTACTTTTCATGCACCTGCTTTAAATAGCGGCTTTCATCCATACAGTTGGGGCACCAGCTGCCCATAAGTTGCACCACCATCACCTTGTTTTTAAATGTGCTGTCGCTGGATGCTACCCAGTGCCCATCACTGTCTTTGAACCGGAAGCTAATAATGGAGTCCTTGTTTTTCGTATAGGTAATCTCGGCGGGATCTCTGAGTTTGGCAGAGTCGTTTTTGATACCACTCCAGTTTTCCTTCCAGTGGCTTCCACTATAAAAGACACCCTCAAGGTGTTCTTTATCTTTAAGACTTGCATCAAATAAGAACGCATGACTGCCATCGAAGCACGACAACAAAAGTTGTTTGCCGTTCAGCACCCCTTCCAGGTAGCGGTAGTCGCCGGTTTCGGTAAGGAAGGTGCCGTGTACAAAGGCGCTTTGTTCGATGTGGTGAAAAACGCCGATGGCTTTTGTGCTTTTGCCGTTTTGGCCCTTAAACAGCACTTCCCAGCGGCCTTCTACCGATTCTGTCGAGCTTATGTCTTTGGTTTCGAAGCGTTGTGTTTGATTAAAGTAAGCTTTGAATGGAATTATGTTTTTGTCTTTTCTGTAGTGGTTGATCCAAGCGCCTTCCCAAACATTGCCTTTTATTTTGCACCTGAATTCTGTATCAAATACAGGCATTTTAAAAAACAGGGAGTCTTTGTCTTGGCGAATTTCGTCAACTCTGATTTTTTCTTCGGCGTTGTGTATGGTAATTAGTGGTTTTTTGTTTTCGTAACTCAGATCAAATGTAAATGGCAGAACCGTGTTGTTAGTTTCATCGAGCACCAACACACCTCTATAACTGCCTGCTTTTATTTTTTTGGCGTATACATCCATGGTTAATCCGCTAAAGGTCACTAAAAGTACTATCAGCGTGCGCATATTATTTTTTTTGACTAAAGGCAACTAAGTTTGCAATACGATAAAGTAAACGCGCCGCCACGTTGGCATCCCAATCATCACCATTAGTTCCCGGGGACACCTCGTTTAGGTCGAATGCCAAAAAACGACGCCCGCTTCGCACGATTTTTTCCAGAAGATAAAGAACCTGTTCGGTCTCAAAACCACCGGCTACAGGGGTTCCGGTATTTGGGCAGAGTTTAGGGTCGAGCCCATCAATATCAAAACTTAGATAGAGGTTTTGAGGTAAGCTTGAGACGATACGGTTACATATCCTTTCCCAGGAATCACCCCTGAACATTTGGTACTGTATATCGCGGTCGAAAAAGGTATGAATTTTTCCTTTGCTGTTTTGAATGAGGTGAAATTCATCTTCGCAGTAATCACGTATACCCACCTGCACCAGTTTTTCCACTTGTTTTATTTTTAATGCATTGAACATAATGGATGCGTGCGAAAACTCAAAGCCTTCATAGGCATCTCTAAGGTCGGCGTGAGCATCAATCTGTAAAATACCAAAGGAACTGTGTTTCTCGGCCAGAGCCTGTATCATACCAAGGGGAGTGGAATGGTCGCCGCCCAGCAAACCAACGGTTTTATCCTTGTTTAAAAAATGCAGACAGCGTTGTTTTACCTTTTCATTCAACCAAAGACATTCACTTTTGATTTGTGCTGATATTTTTGACAGCTCCGAATTGTGTTCATCTGCACCATTGGCCAGGGCATCAATGTATTCTTCAGAAAGGGATCTTAACTTATCACTTTTGTTTTTTATCTCATCTGAAATTTCATCCAGCGCAATACCCTTTTTCCAGGCATCTTTCACAAATGGGTCGTACAGATCAACCTGATAACTTGCTTTCAGCACCGCTTCCGGCCCCCTTGCAGTACCCCCTCCATAACTTACGGTCACCTCCCAGGGCACGGGTACAATAATTGTATCGCACTCTTCCTCTGTGAAGGGCAAACCGAACATGCCTGCATTAAATTGACCGACACCGCCGGAATCAAATTTTTTTATTTTTTCTTCTTTGTTCATGGTATTAAGGTGCTATTCGGTTGATGATCCATTGTCCGTTTTTGTTTTCATATGTAATCCTGTCGTGCAATCGGCTTTTTCGGCCCTGCCAGAATTCGTAATACTGCGCAGTAAACACCCAGCCTCCCCAATAGGGTGGGCGATAAATGTTGCCATCTTCAAATTTTTTGCGGTATAGCTCAAGTTGAGCTTCCAGTTCTTCCCTGTTTTTTAAAACGGAACTTTGCGCAGAAGCCCAGGCCCCAAGTTTGGATTCAAAAGGCCGGCCATCGAAATACGCATCACTGGTGCTGTCGTGGCTTATCTCTGTTATTCCCTCCAAACGGATCTGGCGTTCGAGCTGAGGCCAAAAAAAACTCAGAGAAGCATTCGGATTGTGTTTTAAGTGCTGGGCTTTACGTGAATTGTAGTTGCCGTAAAACCAAAATTGATTGTTTTGAAATTGCCTTAGGTAAACGATGCGTGCAGATGGGCGAAGTTCGGGGGATACGGTTCCCAGTGTCATGGCTTGCCATTCAGGCAGTTCGGCTACCATTGCCTGGTTTAACCAAAGCTCAAACTGTTGCGAAGGGTTATCGCTCACGTCCTTCTCCGAAAGACTACCCAACATAAAATCTTCCCTCAACTGGGTAATGCGTTTTTTGAGTTCATCCATTGGCCAAAGGTATTTACAATTTATGAATGGTGCTTAAAACACAAGATTGCTTCTGCTTGGCAGATCTGTCACATCTATCAATTGTATACTTAACACATCGTCCATGTTTTTTAACAGCTGAATAACCTTGTGTTTGTGGCCCTCTATTTCCTCTCCCTTTAAGATAAGGAAATAATCTGTTTTAGGCAGTTCTTTTATAAGTAAACTTCTTTCTTCAACCGGTAGTTCAGAGAAAAGGTCGGTGCTGCCGGCCGTGTTGATATTGGGCTCTTCAAAATTACTTACGTTGGGGATCAGAAGGTATTCAATGGCAAATTCCTTATCGAAATATGAGAAAAGTGAAAAACGAAAGAGCTTATTGTCCTTAAGCGCTAAACTGAAATTATTGTTGAGCTCCAAAGCAATGAATAGGGTTTTGTTAATGCTTATGGCTGTTTCATATTGGTCTTTAAGGATACTTAAGCCCAATAAAGCGAATTCATAATCCTCTTCATTTATATTCAGTACGTGCGGTTTCGCCATATTCTTGAATGAGTTCTTGCAGGCTCAGCTCTGCTGCCTTTTGCTCAGCCATGCGTTTGCTGAAATTTTCGAAGCGGGTATAAGGTTTGTCGTTCACAAATACTTGTATCACATACACCCTGTCCCTGCCGTTCATCTCCTCCGAAAGCAATTTGTATTCGAGTTGAAGTTTATTTTTCTGGCAAAAGATCTGGAGCTGACTTTTAAAATCTTCATTGGTCTGTACCAGCTTGTCAAGGTCGAGATGAGTTTTAATTATTCTTGAAACTACAAATTTTTTTGTTTTGTTGTAACCATGATCAAGGTACAAGGCGCCAATAAAGGCTTCGAAGGCATCGCCCAAAGCATACGTGGAAGGCCTTTCGTTTCGGCGGGAATTGGTTTTCAGGTGGAGTTCAAAGCCGAATTTTTTAGCCAGACTTTTCAGGCTTTCGCCGTTTACAATCCGGCTTCTGAGTTGAGTAAGAAATCCTTCGTTTTTATAAGGGTAGATCTCAAACAAATAATCGGCCACAATAGCTCCCAATATGGCATCGCCAAGAAATTCCAGACGTTCGTTATTAAGCGGGTTTTTTGAACTGGCATTAAGGCTACGGTGAGAAAGCGCTTGTTTATATAAGGAAATGTTGACCGGGGTATAACCGCAAGTGGATTTTATCCAGGACTTTAAACTTTTATCGCCGGATTGCTTGTTGAGCAGCGATAATAATTTACGTATAGCCAAGGCTTAGGTTAAGAGGTGTATTTTTTAATGATAACGGCAGCATTGTGCCCTCCGAAACCGAAGGTATTGCTTATGGCTGCGTTGATCGTGCGTTTTTGCGCCTTGTTAAAGGTGAGGTTAAAACGCTGATCGATCTCCGGGTCCGGAGTTTCGAAATTAATTGTAGGGGGAGCAATATCGTTTTTTACAGCCAACACAGTTGCTAAAGCTTCAATAGCTCCGGCAGCGCCAAGCAAATGCCCGGTCATGGATTTAGTAGAACTGATGTTCATTTTATAGGCCTGTTCGCCAAAAACATTGGCGATGGCTTTTAATTCGGCGCCGTCGCCGAGTGGTGTACTTGTACCGTGGGTGTTGATGTAATCAATCTCATTAGGAGAAATACCCGCATCTTTGAGTGCCCGCTTCATAACCAAAGTAGCGCCCAATCCCTCAGGGTGTGGTGCTGTAATGTGGTAAGCATCCCCGCTCATGCCTCCGCCGATAATCTCAGCATAAATTTTAGCCCCTCGGGCCTTTGCATGTTCATATTCTTCCAAAACAAGGGCTACCCCGCCTTCTCCCAACACAAATCCGTCACGGTCTTTGTCGTATGGACGTGAGGCTTTCTCAGGCGCATCGTTGCGTGTACTCATGGCCTGAACGGCATTAAAACCGCCAATACCACTTTCGTTAATGGCAGCTTCAGAGCCTCCGGCCACAATGGCGTTGGCTTTACCCATGCGGATGTAAGTAAAGGCATCAATTAAAGCAGATGTAGAAGAAGCGCAAGCCGAAACAGTTGTAAAGTTTGGTCCGCGGAAACCAAAACGAATGGAAATATGACCCGAACAGATGTCGGCAATCATTTTAGGAATAAAGAAAGGATTAAACCTCGGGGTTCCATCGCCCTTCGCAAAATTAAAGGTCTCGGCCTGGAAAGTGTCTAAACCTCCTATACCACTGCCCCAGATAACACCCACTTCATCCTTGTCGACCTTTTCGGAATCGATGCCGCTATCGGCAACGGCCTGTACACTGGCTGCAATTCCATACCAGGAAAAGGCATCCAGTTTACGGGCTTCTTTTTTATCGAAATAATCTTCAGGATTAAACCCTTTTACCTCGCAGGCAAAGCGGGTTTTGAATTTGGATGCATCAAAACGTGTAATAGGTGCAGCACCGCTAACACCATTCACCAAATTGTTCCAATAGTCATTTACACTATTGCCCAATGGCGTGATGGCACCAAGCCCTGTAACTACTACACGTTTTAACTGCATAAGCCGAAATTAGTTTTTCGCGTTGGTCTCAATGTAAGAAATAGCGTCTCCTACAGTGGCGATCTTTTCAGCCTGTTCGTCTGGAATAGCGATGTTGAATTCTTTTTCGAATTCCATGATCAACTCTACTGTATCCAATGAGTCAGCACCCAGATCGTTTGTAAAACTGGCAGCAGGAGTTACTTCTTTTTCATCAACGCCTAATTTGTCAACGATGATTGATTTTACTTTGTTTGCAATTTCAGACATTCTTGTTCGATTTAAAAATTCGACACAAAAATAGAAATAACGGGTC
>Ga0154020_10004924_pt1 | contig 15853 bp, 16 predicted proteins | sample Klosneuvirus_201_FD_109709 | JGI IMG/M metagenome (GOLD analysis project Ga0154020, IMG submission 109709) | Active sludge microbial communities from wastewater, Klosterneuburg, Austria - Klosneuvirus_20160825_MG | ecosystem: Engineered > WWTP > Aerobic digester > Activated sludge | place...
AACCGGAACACGAAGCAACAGCTGAATTTTTTGAGCACGGTATTTTTCATCGGGTTTCAAAGTAAAATGCCGGTCGAGTTTTAATACTGAATCATTCTGAGCGAAGGCATAAACAATATGTGATGCATTGTCGATCGCATTTTTTCTTGAGTTACCTCTTGCATAGAGGAGTTCAACCAACTCGAATGAATCTGTCGGACTTTTCACGATATCCAGCTTTACTTTCTGAGAGAGAAAACGATTGTTATTGATATCCAGGCGAAAATCTTCATCATCATCGTAGTCTGAATCATCGTATTTTTTTTCTTCATTCTTAGTACCGCTCATTTCAATAAGCATAGTGCGGGATGCAGGTTGATTCAATGCAATTTCCTTGCGTATATTTTCTTTTTCAGAGAATTCTCCTGCCAAACGAATACCAATCACCAGGCACAATGCAACACCGGTAAGCCACAATCCAAGAGCAGTGAATCCTACAATTTTAGAACTCTTGCGGATATTGAATAACATCCTGGCACCTGCATACGCAAGCATGATGAACGGAATTCCGATCAGCAGTACAACTCCGATAAATCCCAATACAAAATGAGTTTCGGAAGCGAATGCATAATTCCAGATAGGTGGATAATGTGTACCCGGAATTTTAAGCAAAGCAAACAAAGAGACAAAAGCTGCAAACGCCACAATCAGACCGATGAACATAAAAAATATTGCTATCAGTTTGCCGAGCAGGATGAAGAAGAATTTAATCACCTCTCCTATCGCTTCAAATATTCTTCCTACTACTGTACCTGCTTTTTTCGCAACTTCTTTCCCGGAATCACCTGCAGTCTTACGAACTTGTTCCATCTCCTCCTTGACATTCTTTTCAATGTTGGAGATGGTTACAGGCTCCCCCCGCATCTGTAGCTTTTCAGCTGTTGTTTTGGCTTCAGGGACAATGATCCACAGAAGGATGTACAGCAAAAATCCGGAACCGAAAACGAAGAAAATAAAAGCAAATGCCAGTCGAACCCAAACTGCATCAACATCGAAATACGATGCGATTCCCGAACATACTCCTCCGAGCAGTTTATCATCCGGATTGCGGTAGAGCCGGCGTTTCACCGGACCTTCTTGCGCATTGTTTCGGTCGGATGCTTTTTCTTCAGCCTTTTCAGGTTCATCACCGAATTGATCCGGACGTCCCATCTGAATGGTAACTTCTTCCACATCTTCAAGAGTGATCACTTGTTTGCTGTCTTTGATTCGATCCTGAAACATTTCAGCAATGCGGGATTCGATATCCTGCATTATCTCATCGCGTCCTTCGGCAGTTGTAAAATGGCTCCGGATCGCTTCAAGATATTGTTTGAACCGTTCATACGCGTTTTCGTCGATATGAAAGACGATTCCACCTATATTTACTGTTACTGTCTTATTCATGATGCTCAGGTTTTTGTGTTGTGTGGTTGACTGCCTCGACCAGTTCTTTCCAGGTCAGGTGGAGTTCTTCCAGAAATTTTTCTCCAAGGGGGGTTAATGAATAATATTTACGTGGCGGTCCTGATTTGCTTTCGATCCAGCGGTATTGCAAGAGACCTGCATTTTTTAAACGTGTCAGCAATGGATACAATGTTCCTTCCACGACGATCAGTTTTGATTCTTTCATTCGGGAGATAATATCCGAAGGGTACACTTCCTGATTAGAAAGAATCGATAAAATACAGAACTCCAATACCCCTTTTCGCATCTGAGCCTGCGTATTCTCTAAATTACTGCTCATGGCTTTTTGGGTTAATTGTTTTTATTGGGTTAACAATGAACAAGTGAAAATCCACTTGTCCGGATTATTGATGAAGATTTAGAAGATTGCGCTTCTCACTTCTTGAAGGTTCTTGTTTCCAGGTTACATTCGTTGCACTTAATTCAGTACCTGAGATCGTGTCCAATCCCTGGGCATAAACATTTCCTTTTCCAAAGACGCGCACAAAACTTTCGCCTACACTTCCACTTGCGATAATTTTCCCTGTACCTTTTACAATCATGCCCAGCGCAAGTGCACGTACATCCAATTTGATGCTTCCCGTTCCGTTCACCTTTAGAAGTAGCATATCCGAATTTACCGGCTGACTTGAAAAAACTTTTCCGGCTCCGTTGATTTCAATCAGGTTAATTTCTTCCATCGTTACATAAACAGTAACCGGTCTGTTATTTGTTCCTGAGATTACCAGGGCTCCGTTTAATACTTCCGTACGAATGGATTTAATCAATCGAAGGTCTCCTTCTACTCTTAATGCAGTTTCTGTTCCCTGTGTCAGGATTACATTGGCATTTGTGTTCAAGACCAGTCCGTAGAAATTTCCCGGAGTGCGGAGATCAGAAATTAATTCATTGGATTCAGCTTTTGTTGCTGAACATGCGAGCAATGTTGCGATCAGGGTCAGGAAAAAGAAATTCGTTTTCATTGGATGTGGTTTTGGGGTTTGTACTGTTCTGGAGAAATATTTTTGCTTAATGTTTTCTTAAGGTTCTATGTTATACCTTCAATAAGGTGATACAAAGATATGGTCAATGGATACTACTATGCAATACATGGTACTAATTATTTTCAAATTAATTTATATCTAACTGATTTACAGCTAAATTAATTTGATGGTGTTTTTATGGTAAATAGTAAATATAACTATTTGACAATTTCATATTAGAATAGTGCAATAATTGTAATGACATGAAAATATTAAAAACAGCAGATGCACCATTTCAAAAGCAGAGATTGAAAGCTTGTTCAGTAGAAAAAGGGAAAAAAAAAGGCCGGTTCAATGAACCGGCCTCTTTATTTAAAGCAATTTTTTATTTGCCTTTGATACTTATTAGTTCAACTTCAAAAATCAAGGTAGAATTTGGACCGATTTGAGGACCTGCGGCACGATCGCCATAAGCCATTGCCGGTGGAACAAAAAGTTTCCATTTAGAACCAACATTCATCATTTGAAGGGCTTCAGTCCATCCTTTGATTACGGCTCCAACCGGAAATTCAGCGGGTTCTCCCCTATCTACAGAGCTATCGAAGACAGTTCCGTCGATCAATGTTCCGTGGTAATGAGTTACAACAGTATCAGTTTCAGTTGGTTTCGGACCTGTACCAGTCTTCATTACCATGTATTGCATTCCATCAGGAAGTTCGATAACACCGGTTTTTTTCTTGTTTTCTTCGAGGAATTTCTTCCCGGTTTCAATATTGTTATCTGCCTTTTCTTTTTGTTTTTGTGCAAGATAGCCTTGGATTGCAGCTTGAGACTCCTTGGCTCCAAGTTTTAAACTATCGCCTTTGAGTACGCTTTCCATAGCACCTTTCAGGATCTCAAGATTGAGAGTTTCAAGACCATCTTTTTTCATATTGGTTCCGATAGAAACTCCAATAGCATAGGATGCAGAATCAGCTGCATTTTTTAATGTCATATCAGCTTTGCCCTTTTGTCCATTGCAAGAGAACAAGGTAACCAGACTGAAACATGCCGCAAGCGACAATACTTTTTTCTTCATAGGGTTAGATTTAAGAGGGGGCGAAGATATAGAAATAAACTAATTTCAATATGATTCTACAGTGATCTTTCCTGATATAAAATGGTTGAAATCGAAGTTAAGGATGGCAAATCCTTCTTGTTTTAATTTTTGATGCTTCAATTTCATTGATTTACCCAGAACCCGCAAGCATTCACGTAAAGTCAGGACTCAATTTGAATGCTTATTTTATATTTGTCCGATTCTTAAACGATTCGTCTTTGTGCCACGTGTTTTACGAATTATTAACCGCTTAAATCTGGGAGGACCTACATTCAATGCTGCGCTTTTAACACGGCACATGGCTCCTGATTTTGAAACCTTACTGGTTGCAGGCAGCAAACAGGATTCAGAAGAAAGTTCTGATTTTATCGTTCATGAGCTTGGGCTCAGCTATAAAAAAATTCCTGAAATGCATCGTTCCCTGAATCCATTCCGCGATTATTTTGCCTATCATAAAATCGTAAAAATCATCCGGGAATTTAAACCGGATATTGTTCATACTCATGCTGCGAAAGCAGGGACTCTCGGCCGCTTAGCAGCGATTCACGAAAATGTGCCTGTGATTTTACATACATTTCACGGACATGTTTTTCATTCTTATTTTAATCCGCTAAAAACAAAATTGTTTTTAGGAATTGAACGTTATCTCGCCAAGCGCAGTTCTCGCATCATTGCCATCAGTGAACGACAGAAATTTGAGCTGAGTACAATTCATAAAGTTTGTCACGCTTCAAAAATTAAAGTGATTCCACTTGGTTTTGACCTCTCGAGATTCCAGGAATCGATTCCTCAAAAGCGAAAAAACTTTCGGGATAAATATCTTCTTGAGCCTGATGAACTGGCCATAGGAATTATCGGAAGACTGGTCCCTGTTAAGAATCACACTTTGCTTTTGAGGGCAGCTGCTCAGGTATTTGAAAAAACGAAAAAGAAGATCCGTTTTTTTCTCATTGGTGATGGAGAAGAAAGGTCACATCTGTTCAATCTTTGCAATGAACTCAAACTGGATTACACGTATTTTCCTCAAACCCCCAGAAAAGCAACAGTGACCTTTTGCAGTTGGATTCATGAGGTCGATGTCGCGATTTCCGGATGCGATATTATTGCATTGACTTCATTGAATGAAGGAACTCCGGTTAGCCTCATCGAAGCACAGGCTGGTAACAAACCGGTGATTACGACGGATGTTGGTGGAATCGAAAATATTGTATCGCCGGGAAACACAGCACTACTTGTAGGGAACAACGATCTTGGGCAGTTTTCGGAAGGTTTATTAAGATTAGTTGAAGATGATGAATTAAGACAGCGGCTATCGGCAAACGGTTGGGATCTGGTCAAGGACCGATTTCACTATACCCGGCTTGTACGTGAAATGAAAAGCCTCTATTTTGATTTATTAGCAGGAGTATCGAAATGATTACATTGTATAATTTTCTGGGAAATTCGTTAATAAATCCTATTTTTGTCGAATTATCAACTCATGCGGAACCTACTTTTTATTTGTGTGCTGGGATTTTTATTCAGTTGCCGGTCCCTCGCACCTAACAGAATGTTTCAGACACCAAAGGATTATGAATTTGCAAAGGATTCCGGTTCTGCAAGTCCTAAAACCACGTACCTGATCCAGCCCTATGACAAACTGGAATTACACATTTATAGCAATGATGGGTTCAAACTGGTAGACATCACCCAAAACACCATGAATACCACCAATATGTATGAGAATTTTTCATACATCGTTGATGAATCGGGTGAAATCAAATTTCCGATCGTAGGATATGTCAATTTGAAAGGGAAGACAGTACGTGATGGTCAGGAAATACTGGAAAAAGCGTATTCAAAATACTACCACGATCCGTTTGTAATTCTTAGAGTAACCAACAGACATGTACTTGTATTCCAGGGCGACAATGGCCATGGGACTTTGGTGAATCTTCAGAATGACAACACCAGTTTGTTTGAAGCGCTGGCACTTGCCGGTGGTTTGACTCCGAATAGCAAAGCTTACAGAATTAAAATTGTTCGTGGTGATCTGCACCAGCCAAAAATTTATCTCGCTGATGTTTATACTCTCGAAGGACTAAAAGATTCTGAGTTGCGAATTCTAAGCAATGACATCATTTATATTGAAGCTGCTCCTGACTACAAACAAAGAATTTTCCAACAACTTACCCCGGTAGTGGGAATTATCACTGCTGTTTTACTTGTTTTGAATTTGGTGAAAAATTAATCAATGGGCAGAAAAAAAATATCGAATCTGAATGAAGAGTTTGATTTGAAATTATTCGCGATCATCGCACGAAAAAATTTCTATCTTCTCTTCATTAACATTACCATTTTCCTTACCCTCTCCTATTTGTACCTCCGGTATACGCATCCGGTGTACATTTCCGAAACTGTTTTGAAAATCGGAACTGTTAACAATGCGAATGCTGTTTTGAACCTGCAGAACAATCAGTTTATGGATGCCATGGGTTCATCCAATCAGCTTGCCGGCGATATCGAATTGTTACGATCCAGAGTCATGATTGCGCGTGTCATCGCGCGAATGCAAATGAATGTGAGTTATTTTTCCCAGGGAAATGTACTCGATAATGAGATGTACAATAATTCACCTTTTTCAATCGAATATCAGGTGCAGGATTCCAGTCTTCTCGATTCCCGTTTCATTCTTTATTTCGATTCACAAAAACAGTTCAAGGTAAGTTATAACTGGGACGATCAGGAAGTGAGCCGGACCGGAGCCATCGGAGAATGGAATGCATATCCGGGGATACGCTTAAAGGTGAAAATTATTAATTATCCGATCATTCTGCGGCAACAGAAAAAAATCAGTGATGCGCCTTACTATTTCACCATTAACAACAATGAGTCATTAATTGAAAAATATTTCCAGTTTGTATCGGTCTTGTTGTTGAATCCCAATGCACAGACGATAAAAATTTCTTTCAAGGATAACAATGCCAGTAAAGCTGCGGATTTTGTAAACAGGATGGCTGAGGAATACGATGAGTATGATAAAGAACGTAAATCCGAAGGCTCGAACAAATCACTGGGTTTTATCAATGAAACCATTCAGTCGATCGATAATGAATTGAAGATTTCTGAATTGTCACTTGAACTCTTCAAAAAAGAAAATAAGATCCTTGACCCTGCCAAAAATGCAGATGATGTTTTGATGCATATTCATACCATGATTGATCAACGGGTGAATATTCAACTGGAGATGGCTGTATTGGAAAGACTCGAGAAAGACATTCTTACCAATGATAAACTCGAAAATTTATTACCTCTTCTCGCAGGTACATATACAGATGCTCTGATTCAGAATCTGGTTGAAAAGATCCAATTGCTCGAAGACAGGAAATCGAATCTTGGTTTCATGGCGACGGAAGACAATGCTGCAATGAAATCACTTGATCTCGACATTGACAATCAGCGAAGAATTCTGATAAAGTCCATGTCCAATGCAAAATTATCTCTTGTCGAAAAAATTAAATCGATTGATCAGCGAATTACCGAATTTGAATATGGATTCATGAAATTGCCCGGCAAAGAGGCAGAAATGAGTCGATTGCAACGTACCTATGAAGTGAATCAGAAATTCTATCAGCTCCTATTGGAAAAGAAAGTAGAATTTTCAATCACGAAGGCAGGAGTTGTGACAAACAATATTATTCTTCAAAAGGGTAAAATTGCCAATGAACCGCTCACTCCAAACCGCAGACTTATTATAGCAGGCAGTTTGTTGCTCGGTTTCATCATCAGTTTTCTGATCATTTTTGTCCGCTATCTCTTTTATAATGAAATTACTTCATTGGATGAAATCAATCAGTACACAGATGCATCACTGCTTGGGATCATACCAAAGTATAAAAGCGAAATTCCGGTTTCTCAATTGCTGGTCGACAAGAATCCGAAATCGGCCATCTCGGAATCTTTCCGTTCAGTGCGTACCAACCTACAGTTCATTTCCAATGAACCCGGAGCGAAAGTTATTGCCATCACTTCTACTATTTCCGGAGAAGGAAAAACCTTTGTTGCCATCAATCTTGCCGGTGTCATTGCGTTTTCGGAAAAACGTGTGATGATCATTGACCTTGACATGCGGAAACCAAAGATCCACCTTGGATTTAATGTGGAGAACGTACGTGGAATGAGTACAATTCTTATTGGTAAAGACAGTGCAGATGTATGCATCAACAAGAGTAATCTGAAGAACCTCGATTTCATCACAGCCGGACCTATTCCACCGAATCCATCGGAATTGATCCTGAGCAAACGAATGAATGAGTTGATTGATTATCTTAAAAACAGTTATGACATTGTGATCATCGATACTCCTCCGGTAGGAATTGTTACTGATGGTGTTGAAATTATTCAAAATGCGGATTACCCGATTTATATTATTCGCGCTCAATATTCAAAGCGAATGTTTATTCAAAACCTCAACAAACTTATTGATGAGAACAAAATCAAGATGGCTGTTGTATTGAATGGAGTAGAAATGTCCAGATTCAAATATGGATATGGTTATGGATATGGATACGGATACGGTTATGGATATGGCTATGGTTACTATGATGACGAAGCTAAAAAACACATGACACGCTGGGATCGGTTCAAAATGAGATTAAGAGGAAACTAATCACGCCTGAGGATGAAATTTGTACCGACCCCATTGACCGGCCTGACAATCATCGTTCCGGATATTTTTCAGGATGAACGAGGATCTTTTCTTGAGACCTTCAACCATTATAAATTTCTGGAAGCAGGCATTGATGTTGATTTTGTTCAGGACAATCAATCCACAAGTAATATAAATGTAATTCGTGGTTTGCATTTTCAACAGTCGCCGTTTGCCCAGGGCAAATTGGTGAGAGTTGTAAAGGGCAGAGTGATGGATGTTGCTGTGGACATTCGGCCTGAATCGCCAACATTCGGACGGCATTATGCAATGGAATTAAATTCCAATGATTTGCGTATGCTTTGGATTCCTCCCGGCTTTGCACACGGATTTTCTGTTTTGGAGCAAGATACTGTCTTCAGTTACAAAGTGAGTGCTGCTTATAGCAAGGAGCACGAACGCGGAATCCGGTTTGATGATCCTGAATTAAACATTGATTGGGGTATAACAAATCCCATTGTTTCAGGAAAGGATAAACTGCTTCCTACCTTTAGAGAATACATGCATCACATTCGCCAGGAATAATCACCAACGAAATCCATGGATACACCCACAGTTAATGGCAAATCGCCAATGTAGCTTATTGAAGAATCCAAAATTTATATTTTTGCCCATAATTAAAATCCAATTTCGCACGAACAAATGAATCAAACCAGCCATTATCTTATCACTGTACATGGCTTGTTTTTCCTCGTATCTATAATTTTTTCTTTTCTGATCAACCGTTTGTTTCTGAAGTTCGTGAGAACACTGGGAATCCGCAATCAGGACGATACAGTTATACGCTGGGGTTCACAATCCAAACCTGCTGTCGGTGGTTTTTCATTTTACATTATCTATCTCTTATCGGTAATCACCTACTCCATTTTCTTTGATAGCAATCAGGTATTTCTGAGTAAAGAATTTATTGGTATCCTGTTGGCAACGATGCTGGGATTTTTACTTGGGCTGGCGGATGATGCATACAATACCAAACCGTTTTTAAAATTTCTGACACAGGTTACATGCGCTGTGATTTTGATGGTAACCGGTACAGAAATCACCTTATCCTATGTGGAACCAGTGAATTATGTGATCACAATCTTTTGGGTTGTGGGTATCATGAATTCCCTTAACATGCTCGACAACATGGACGCGATCACCACGACCGTATCCATTTCAATAATCCTTTCCGCTCTTGCGGTCATGGCTTTCCATCAGGAATTTGGCAGCGTCTATTTCATGATCCTTATAGGAGTAATGGCTGCATTGATTGGATTCCTGTATTTCAACTGGCATCCTTCGAAAATGTATATGGGTGATACCGGGAGTCAGTTCCTCGGTGTCTTTCTTGCCGCTATAGGAATAAAATATTTATGGAATGCAGAACCTCCTTCCGGAGATCTTATCAGTGCAAGAAACCTGCTTTTGCCATTGATCGTGTTCCTCATGCCAATCATTGATACGACAACTGTTGTCATCAATCGACTGATGAAAGGTCAGAGTCCTTTTGTTGGTGGCAAGGATCACACCACACATGCCCTCGCCTATCTCGGCCTAAGCGACCGACAAGTAGCGATGGTTTTTTGGTTCATGACATTGTTATCGCTGCTTCTTGTAGTAATCATCGAAAAATATCTTCGTGAATGGACACATACCTATACAGCCATTTTTTCTGTCTATGTGGTATTGATGTTTGCTCTGTTTTATTATGCAGCGCGAACGGTAAAAGTTAAAAAGGAGAAAGCCTGAGGCTGCACCACCCTATTTTTCTTCATCGTTGCCGGAAAGAAATCCGGCTAAATTTTGGATTGCCCTGGAGCGATGACTGAATTTGTTTTTTTCCTGTAAACTCATTTGAGCAAATGTTCTGGTATCCCCTTCCGGGAGAAAAATCGGGTCGTAACCAAATCCTTCAGTACCAAACGAAGTTTCAGTAATAATACCATTCACCGAACCCTCAAAAAGAAATTCCTGCTGATTGATATATAGAGCAATAACGGTTCTGAATTTTGCTTTGCGATTTTGGATACCATTCATTTCAGTGAGAACCTTTCTGATATTTTCTTCGGAGTTGCACGCAGGTCCGGCATAACGTGCTGAATAAACGCCAGGTCTTCCATCCAAAGCTTCGACTTCCAGTCCTGTGTCATCAGCAAAACAATCCAGTCCGAATTTATCATGTATATACCTCGCTTTTTGACGGGCATTGTCTTCCAGATGGACACCGGTTTCAGGAAGGTCATCAGTTCCGTCAATTTCCCGCAGGCTGATCAAATGCACATTCGGTGGCAGAAGTTGTTCGACTTCTTTTAATTTGTGTAAATTATTGGTCGCAAACACTAATTTCAAAGCTCCTTTCAGCATCTATTTTTTTTACAAATGTGCAAAAAGTACGATTAGGAAATCAGAAAAATCAGCATTGTGATTCACAATGAACCAAACTAAAAAACATCCATTTACAGCTCAATTCGCAGGATAATTGCCCAGTTCAGTGCAAATAATTTGTATCTTTGAGATTACAAATCAAGCTGTAGAAGGGCAGCAAATATCATATCTATGAAAGTTGCACTGATCACCGGAATCACCGGACAAGATGGCGCCTATCTGGCTGAATTCCTCTTGAAAAAAGGGTATGATGTCCATGGCATCAAACGCAGGAGTTCATTGTTCAATACTGACCGGATTGATCATTTGTATCACGATCCCCACGAGAAAAATGTACGCTTCAAATTGCATTATGGAGATCTCACAGATAGTACGAATCTGATTCGTATTGTTCAGGAGACACAACCTGATGAAATTTACAATCTCGGTGCAATGTCTCATGTTAAAGTAAGTTTTGAAACTCCGGAATACACAGCAAATGCAGATGGAATCGGAACACTCCGGATTTTGGAGGCAGTACGTTTATTGGGACTCACTAAAAAAACCAAAATCTATCAGGCATCTACTTCTGAGTTGTATGGATTGGTTCAGGAAGTTCCTCAATCTGAGCGAACACCTTTCTATCCCCGATCTCCTTATGCTGTAGCAAAATTATATGCCTACTGGATAACCGTAAATTACAGGGAAGCATATGAAATGTTTGCCGTAAACGGAATTCTCTTCAATCACGAATCACCCATGCGTGGGGAAACATTTGTTTCCCGAAAAATAACTCGTGCTGTTGCACGAATTGCTTTGGGGCTCCAGGATCAGGTGTTTCTTGGGAATCTTGATTCCAAAAGAGACTGGGGGCATGCAAAGGATTATATTGAGGCCATGTGGTTGATGTTGCAACAGGAAAAACCGGAAGATTTTGTCATTGCAACCGGTACAACAACTCCGGTGAGAGAATTTCTGAGAAAATCTTTTCAGACAGTGGGAATCACAGTAGAATTTAAAGGAAGTGGTTTGGAAGAAAAAGCATATGTTCAGTCGTGTTCTGTTCCGGAATATCAATTGCCAGCAGGCAAACTTGTCATGTCTGTCGATCCCCGATATTTTCGTCCTACAGAAGTTGAATTACTTCTTGGTGATGCAACAAAAGCTCAGGAAAAACTCGGATGGAAACCGGTGTACACACTGGACATGTTGGTAAAAGAAATGATGACTTCGGATCTTGATCTTTTCCGAAAAGACAAATATTTGAAAGAAGGCGGTCATAAGGTTTTTAATTACAATGAATAAACAAGACAAGATTTATGTTGCAGGCCACAATGGTATGGTTGGCTCTGCCATTGTCAGACACCTGAGAAGTTTGGGTTTTACCAATTTGCTTCTTGCAAGTTCGGCTGAGCTGGACTTGAGAAATCAAGCTGCTGTTCAACATTTTTTTGAACAGAACCGACCTGACCTTGTATACCTTGCTGCAGCTAAAGTTGGGGGTATCCAAGCGAACAATATTTATCGGGCAGAATTTATATACGACAATCTTGCGATTGAGTTAAACGTAATCGATGCTGCTTATAAATCGAAAGTAAATAAACTTCTCTTTCTTGGTTCTTCCTGTATTTATCCGAAAAATGCACCGCAACCAATGAATGAAGAGCTTTTGTTATCGGGTTTTCTCGAGCAAACAAACGAGCCGTATGCCATTGCAAAGATTGCCGGGATAAAATTATGCGAAGCGTATCGTGATCAATACGGCTGCAATTTTATTTCTGCAATGCCAACGAATCTCTATGGACCGAATGACAATTACCATTTGGAACATTCGCACGTATTGCCTGCCCTGCTCCGAAAATTTCACGATGCAAAAATGAACGGCGATACTAGTGTGGAAGTTTGGGGGACAGGAAATCCAAAGCGTGAATTTCTGCATGTAGACGATCTGGCGAGTGCCTGTGTGTTCATGATGGAAAACTATAATGAAAAACAATTTCTGAATATAGGATTTGGCGAAGACATCAGCATAGCAGATCTCGCAAAACTGATCATGAACATCACCGGTTATTCAGGGTCGATTCAATTTAATACAACTAAACCAGACGGAACCTACCGGAAACTTCTCGATTCCAGCCGACTTCATGCCTTGAACTGGAAAGCAAAAATTGAATTGGAAGAGGGCATCCGAAATACTTATCAAGATTTTCTGCGCGGGTTGGAACAACAAGTTCTATCTTCCCGTTAATTCAAATTATTTCAATGACTGCTCCCATTGTCCTCTTTGTCTACAACAGACCTGACCATACTCTGAAAACGCTTGATGCGTTGTCCTCAAATATTCATGCAGACCAGTCTGAGCTCATAGTTTTTGCGGATGGTCCCAGAGCTGATGCTAGTGATGCCACACTACAAGTGATTGAAGAAACGCGAAAACTCTTTCAAAAAAAATTCAGGTTTCGTAAAATCACTCTGGAATTCAGTGAAAAAAATCAGGGATGTTCGCATTCCTTGTATCGTGGTATATCGAAAGTCCTGACAACATATGAAAATGCGATCATTGTTGAGGATGACATTCATACATCTCCGTACTTTCTGAAATACTGTAATCAGGCTCTGGAACATTTCAATGATGTACCGGAAGTCATGACAATTTCAGCTTACTCCTATCCGTTTGAAACCCAAATGAATCAAACGTATTTTCTTTCTACCGGTGCTGCCTGGGGTTGGGCAACATGGTCAAGAGCCTGGAAGCATTATCGAAGTGACGTGAATTCCCTACTGAATGAAATTTCTTCTACCGGTCAGAAAACTGAATTTAATTTTAATAAATCCCTGGATTTTTTTAAAATGCTCGAGCAACAAAGGGATGGTGAGATTGACACATGGGATGTTCAATGGTACGCGTCCATATTTCTTCGGAAAGGATTAACACTCTATCCGGCAAAATCATTGACAGTGAATTTTGGTCAGGATGGAAGTGGCACTCATTATTCGACTCCGGGAACTTCCAAAAGAATCCAGGATCAGATTCTTAGTATGTCAGAACACGCAGAAAATTATATTTATCCTGGTAATTTAACAGAACATTCAATCGCAAGAAAATCCCTTGAAGATTATTTTCGATCATTGTCCGGTCCCGGGAAAATTCAAAGAATCCAAAATATTCTGAAAAAACTGATTCACTAATGGCAAGGCTCATCTGGATAACCGGACTTGCAGGTTCGGGAAAAACCACACTGGCGAAAGAAGTTTACAACCAGCTAAAAAAAGCATATCCGAATGTTGTGCTGATTGACGGAGATCATCTGCGGGAAATTTTTGGCGGATCTACCGGATATACTTCAGAAGAACGACTGGAAAATGCAAAACGACTCAGCCGATTGTGTCATTTCCTGGTCAATGAAAATATTCATGTGGTGTGCGCTACAATGTCTTTGTTTAAAGAAATACATGAACTGAACCGCAGGCTCAACGTCGAGTACTTTGAAATATTCCTGGACATCCCAATGGAATCACTGATACACAGGGATAAAAATAAATTATACTCCAGTGCATTGGAAGGAAAAACGGAAAATGTAGTTGGCATTAATCAGGACTATGACAAACCGAGTGATCCATTCCTTACAATTCCAGAATTTAATTTAAAACAGTTACCGGAAATTGCTTCATCCATTATTCAAAAAGTTAATTTGTAATTTACAATTCAATCATGAAACAAGGAGACTTCACAAAACTTGCTGAAAGTTACATTCACAGAACCGGATACTCTGAAGTTATCCTTCGATACATTGCAGAACATGCATTGGAATCTTTTGATTCGTTAAAAATAGCTGATGTTGGTGCAGGTACCGGTAAACTGACAGAGAACCTCGCCAGTCTGGGTTACCCGATCACTGCCGTTGAACCGAACGATGCCATGCGGGAAGAAGGAAAACGCTACACAAGCGGAAAGAATGTAAACTGGCAAAAAGGAAGCGGAGAAGAAACAGGACTAGAAACGAATTCAGTCAACTGGTTGCTGATGGGCTCTTCCTTTCACTGGGTAGATTTCAGGAAAGGTTTGGAAGAATTTCAACGGGTGTTGATGCCTGGGGGATTTTTCACTGCTATCTGGAATCCAAGAAATTTGGAAGTAAGTGAATTGCACACTTCGATCGAAAATCAAATACGTCAATTTGTACCTTCTTTGAAAAGAGTTTCATCCGGTTCGGGAGAATTCACAAAAACATTAAGCCGAGCATTGGCATCCAGTGGACTATTTACAGATGTTGTGTACATGGAACAGGAATATGACGTGATTATGAGTGTGGAACGTTACATGGGTGCATGGCATTCGACAAACGATATTCAGGCACAAGCCGGACCTGAAACCTGGGCTAAAATTATCAGGATGATTGAAAATGAAATATCCGGTATGAAAGAAATTGTAGTTCCCTACAAAACCAGAGCCTGGACCGCGAAGAGTTTAAAATAAACGATGATAAAGTTCGGCACAAAAGCGGAGACATTACAGGTACTCAAGGGGAAGTTAAAAACTGCTCTTGTGTTGGATGCATATGTATTTACGACTGATGATTGGAATCAATCGCCTGATGCAGTTTGTGATGCCATTAAAAATTATCTTAGAGCAGCAAGACTATTTATAGTACGAAGCTCTGCAAGTTCAGAAGATACTTCGGAGAGTTCCAATGCGGGACATTTTCTTTCCATCGGAAATATTCCTGTTGATGACAAGGCATTGCTTTTTGAGTCCATTCAAAAAGTGATACGTTCTTACGGACAAAATCCCGGCTCAGAGCAAATTCTTGTGCAAGAACATCTCGTCGGCATACGTATGAGTGGAGTCGCCTTTACCAAAGACATTGACACAGGCAACGACTATTATGTTGTCAACTATGATGAAAGCAATTCGACTACGAATACAGTAACAGGCGGGAATGGAAAAGATTTAAAAACATTTTATCGTTGGAAAAAGTTTACCGGAGCGATCGGTAATAAATCAATTGAAAAGGTCGTCTCGCTGATGCAGGAGCTTGAAATTCTGACAGGCGAGAATGCTCTGGATATTGAATTCGCAATTGATGATCAGGATCGATTGGTTTTATTTCAGGTTCGTAAACTGACTGGAATACTCTTAAAAAACAGACTTGTTGAAGATTATGAAAATTTTCTTTTAAAAATTTATAAAAAAGTACAAAAATTAAATCTGCCACATCCGAATCTTTATGGTTCCAAAACTGTCCTCGGGATCATGCCGGACTGGAATCCGGC
>Ga0154020_10004925_pt1 | contig 15853 bp, 13 predicted proteins | sample Klosneuvirus_201_FD_109709 | JGI IMG/M metagenome (GOLD analysis project Ga0154020, IMG submission 109709) | Active sludge microbial communities from wastewater, Klosterneuburg, Austria - Klosneuvirus_20160825_MG | ecosystem: Engineered > WWTP > Aerobic digester > Activated sludge | place...
GGCAAGCTGCGCTTCGGCAGCGACATCGTGACCCTGTTCGCCGACAAGACCAGCCCCGGCGGCCTGGCCAGCTGCGGCTATGACGATGACGGCGTACCGACCGGGCGCTGGGATCTGGTCAAGAAGGGCCTCTTCGTCGGCTACCAGACCACGCGCGAGCAGGCCGCCTGGATCAAGGAGCCGGCGTCGCGCGGGACCTCGTATGCCGAGGACTTCAAGTCGTTCCCGTTCCAGCGCATGCCCAACGTCTCGCTGGCGCCGGGCGCTGCCGACAAGGGCGTGGCCGACCTCATCGCCGCCACCGACGACGGGATCTACATCACCGGCAACGGCAGCTGGTCGATCGATCACCAGCGCTACAACTTCCAGTTCGGCGGCCAGATGTTCTACGAGATCAAGAAGGGCAAGATCACCCGGCCGCTCAAGGATGTCGCGTATCAGGCCAACTCGCTCGACTTCTGGCGCTCCTGCGACCTCATCGCGGGCCCGCGCGAGTGGCTGCTGGGTGGCACCCTGGGCGACGGCAAGGGCGAGCCGGTGCAGTCCAACGGCGTCAGCCATGGCTGCTCGCCGGCGCGCTTCCGCAAGGTCAACGTGCTGAACACCAACACGCGGGGGGCGTGATGTTGACCCAGCCCCAGGCCAGGAAGTTGACCGATGCGGTGCTGTCGGCAGGAAGAAAGCTGGCCAAGGACGCCGCCCTGTCGGTGAGCGTGCAGACCGGACGCTCGGCGAACACACGCTTCGCGCGCAGCGAGATCACCTCGACCGGCGACGTGGACGACACCGTGCTGACGGTCGAGGTCGGCTTCGGCAAGCGCCACGCCCAGGCGTCGACCAACCAGACCGACGCCCCCGCCCTGCTCTCGGTGCTGCAGCGGGCCATCGCCATGGCGCGGCTGGCGCCCGAGGATCCCGAGCTGATGCCGCTGCTCGGCCCGCAGAAGTACCTGACCGTGGCGGCGGCGTTCGATCGGCCGACGGCCGCGCTGCCCGCGGCGGCGCGCGCCGAGGCGGCCCACCTCGCCATCGTGGCGGCCGACGCCGCCAAGGTCGACCTCGCCGGCTTCCACGACCTGCGCGCGGGCGCCACCGCGCTGGCGAACTCGGCCGGCCTGTTCGCCTACCACGCCGAGACCGGGATCTCGTTCACGTGCACAGCGCGCACCCAGGACGGCTCCGGGTCGGGCTGGGGCCAGGCCTACTCGAATCGCTGGGCCAGCCTCGACACCGCGGGCGCCGCCAAGGTCGCCATCGACAAGGGCGTCGCGGCGCAGAAGCCGCGCAAGCTCGACCCCGGGCGCTACACCGTGGTCCTCGAGCCGGCCGCGGTCGGCGACCTGCTCTACTTCTTCATCTCGGCGCTCGATGCACGGCGTGCCGACGAGGGTCGCTCGTTCTTCGCCCGCAAGGGCGGCGGCACCCGCCTCGGCGAGCAGCTGTTCGGCCCGCACATCACGCTGCGCTCGGATCCTGCGAGCAAGCTGATGCCGGCGGCGCCGTTCGACGACGAGGGTGTGCCGCAGCGGGCCGTGACCTGGGTCGACAAGGGCAAGGCCGCGGCCCTGCGCTACTCCCGCTTCTGGGCCGCCAAGCAGGGCCAGCAGCCGACCGGCATGCCCAATGTGACCGAGCTCAGCGGCGGCGACGCCACACCCGAGATGTTGCTCAGCGGGGTCAAGCGTGGCGTCCTCATCACCCGCTTCTGGTACAACCGCTGGGTCGATCCGCAGAGCATCCTCATCACCGGCCTGACCCGCGACGGCGTGTTCCTGATCGAGGACGGCAAGGTGGTCGCCCCGGTCAACAACTTCCGCTACAACGAGTCGCCGGTGCTGATGCTGAAGAACGCCGACGCCCTGGGCAAGGACGCGGTCCGCCTGGCCACCGCCGACGGTCGCCTGCGGGTGCCCGCGCTGCGCACCCACGAGTTCAACCTGGCCTCCATCTCCGACGCGGTGTAGCCCTGTCCCGCCGCGGCATGCGCAGCGCCCCCCGCTGCGAGCGCTGCTGGCAGCGCCAGGACTCGTGCATCTGCGACTCGCTGACGCCGCTGCCCACGCGCACCCGCCTGCTCATCCTGCGCCACATCAGCGAACGCCACCGCCCCAGCAGCACCGCCCGCCTGGCCGCCCTGCTGCTGCCCTCGGTCCACATCGTCGACTACGGCGATGGCCCGCTGCCCGACCTCGATCTCGCGGACAGCTGGCTCTTGTTCCCCGACGGCGCCCCCCTCTCGGCCGCGCCGACCCCGCCGCCCGCGCAGCTGGTCATCCTCGACGGCACCTGGACCCAGGCCCGCCGCATGCGCAACCGCGTCAGCGCGCTGGCTACCCTGCCCCGCTTCTCGCTGCCCCCCGCCGCCCGCCCGCTACCCCGCCTGCGCCGCCAGACCCGCCCCGAAGGCATGTCGACCCTCGAAGCCATCGCCCGCGCGCTGTCGCTGCTCGAGGGCGACGCCGTGCTGGCGCCCATCGAAGCCGTGCTGCAGCGCGTGGTCGACCGCGCCAACGAGACCCAGCGCCGCGGACGCTAGCCCCTCGGCATCACCGGCCCGCCCCAGCCGCCGCCGTTGCCGTTCTGGTCGCCCCATCTCCCGCGCACGGGGTTCTTGCACTTGACCTTGCCCTTCCAGGGGTGGCGGATGATGTAGCGGCCCTGGAACGTGGTCTGGTCGGTGGTCTCCTTGAACTCGAGGTCCTTGGTGAAGGTCTCCTTCGAGTAGCGCGCGTGCAGGCGGGTGATGAAGGCGGGCTGGTAGTTCTTGTCCATCGCCCCCATGCCCAGCTCGCCGAGCTGCGCGGCGCTGATGGGGTCGGCCGAGCAGGGGTCGCACCAGCCCGACGGCCAGGCGTACTCGGTGAAGACGGCCTGGCCCTTGTGCTTGGCCAGCTCGCGCTCGAACATCCTGAGGAAGAACTTGCCGAACTTGCCCTTGTCCTTCATCGACGCCGGCACGTCGATGTCGGTCGGTAGCTTGGGGTTGGCGTAGTTCGTGACCTCGAAGCGCCCCTTCATCGAGACCATGAAGATGATGAGGTCCTGGGTGCCCTTGCCGTTGATCATGCCGAGCTTGATGGGCAGGCCGACCTTGTCGCCCACGCTCTTGAAGCCGAACTGCAGCGGCGACAGGAACAGGCCGCCCTGGGTGCGCGGGCCGCCCGGCTGCGCGGCCAGGCGCTTCAGGTTGACCTTGGCCACGAAGAAGTTGGTCTTGGCGTCGATGTACGGCTTCAGGATGGGCGCGGCGCCGGCCGGGATCTTGTAGCCGTTCTGCTTGAGCCAGGTCTCGAGGCCGGTCGACTGCGTGGCCGACAGCACCACGATGTCGTACTCGCCGGCCGTGAACTGGGCCTCGATCTTGACGCCCAGCTTGCGCGCGCTGTCGCTGCTGGACGGGGTCGCCATGGCGTAGTCGCGGTCGTCCTTGGCCTCGTACTTGGGCTCGACGTAGCAGGGGTCCTGCTCCCAGTACTCGACCAGGCGGGGCGCCGACCACTGGTCGAGGTGCGCGAACAGCTCGGCCTTGATGGTCTTGACGTCCTGCTTCTTGATGCCCGGCGGCACCGGCACCACCAGCGCGAACTCGGCCGGATCACCGCGGTAGTTGTTGAGCATCGAGATCGTGGTCCGATCCCCGCTCTTCGCGATGATGACCTGCGAGGCGTCGCTATACAGCTCGCCGGTGGCGGCCGCGACATAGAAGCCGCAGAACGCGTGCGCCGGCACCACCGCGAGCCCCAGCCCCAGCGCCGTCAGCAGCGCCGCCCCTGCCATCCTGGATCGCATCGTCTTCTCCTGTGGGTGGTTCAGCCGCGCGGGATGCCGACCGGGCCGGGGCCGATGCCGCCGCCGCCGTTCTGACCGCCCCAGCGGCCGCGCACCGGGTTCTTGCACTTGATCTTGCCCTTCCAGGGGTGGCGGATGATGTAGCGACCCTGGAAGGTGGTCTGGTCGGTGGTCTCGATGAACTCGAGGTCCTTGCTGAAGGTCTCCTTCGAGTAGCGCGCGTGCAGGCGGGTGATGAAGGCCGGCGAGTAGTTCTGATCCATCTTGCCCATGCCCAGCTCCCCGAGCTGCGCGGCGCTGATGGGGTCGGCCGAGCACGGGTCACACCAGCCCGACGGCCAGGCGTACTCGGTGAACACCGCCTGGCCCTTCTTCTTGGCCAGCTCGCGGTCGAACATCTTGAGGAAGAAGGTCCCGAACTTGCCCTTGTCCTTCATCGACTCGGGCACGTCGAGGTCGGTCGGGATCTTGACGGTGTCGTAGTTCAACACGTCGAAGCGCCCCTTCATCGAGATCATGAACAGGATGAGATCCTGGGTGCCCTTGCCGTTGATCATGCCGAGCCTGATGGGCAACCCGATCTTCTCGCCGGTCGCCTTGTAGCCGAACTGCAGCGGCGAAAGAAACAGCCCCTTCTTGGTGCTGCCCGCCGCGCCCTGCTGCTCGGCCAGCCGCTTCAGGTTGACCTTGGCGACGAAGAACTGCGTCTTGGCCGCGATGTAGGGCGCCAGGATGGGCGCCGCGCCGGCCGGGATGTTGTAGCCGCTCTGCTTGAGCCAGGTCTCGAGGCCGGTCGACTCCTTGGCCGACAGCACCACGATGTCGTACTCGCCGGCGGTGAACTGGGCCTCGATCTTGACACCCAGCTTGCGCTCGCGATCACCGCGCGTGGCCCCGGTCGGCGCGCCACCGGCCATCATCTTGGTGGGCATCGGACGCGGGATGTAGCAGGGGTCCTGCTCCCAGTACTCGACCAGGCGCGGCGCCGACCACTGGTCGAGGTGCGCGAACAGCTCGGCCTTGATGGTCTTGACGTCCTGCTTCTTGATGCCTGGCGGCACCGGCACCACCAGCGCGAACTCGGCCGGATCACCGCGGTAGTTGTTGAGCATCGACAGCGTCACCCGGTCGCCGTTGCGCGCGATGATGACCTGCGAGGCGTCGTTGTAGAGATCGCCCGTGGCCGCCGCGACATAGAAGCCACAGAACGCCTGCGCCTGCCGTGGCGTCGCCGCCGCCAGCACGAGGCCCAGCGCGGCCAGCCCCAAACCCTTGCGCGTCATGCCGACCCTCCACACCAGGCGCCCACACACGGGCCGCCGGCGACAATCTTACCCCTCTACGCGTGACGAGGCGGCGCGATCTCAGCCGACTCTGCGGCCAGAGCTGTCAGCCCCCACAGGTGCTCCAGCTCGATCTCCATGGCATCAAAGGGCTTGCTTCGCACTCGGTCGCGATCGGTGAACGACTCGACGAGCATCCATCGCCCCCCCGTCTGGAGCATGACATCGAGGCTGCGCTGGGCCGGGTCGACGAGCCACAGGTGCTCCACCCCAGAGCGAGCATACGCAGGCAGCTTGAACTTGCGATCCAGACGCGCGGTGGCGGGAGTCACGACCTCGCAAACCCACGCTGGCGGAAGCTCGACCGCTTCACTGTCCAGCGACGCTGGCAGCTCTTCGCTTCGCCAGCCGGCGATGTCGGGAACGAGCACGTCCCTGCCGAGGTGAATCTCGGGCTGGTCGATGATCCACCAGCCGCCAGGGCCGTTGCGGTGGCGGTGGAACGCGGCGCCGATCTCTGCGCCAAGGACCGAGGCCGCAAGCGTCTGCAACACGCACCGGGACGGGCTTCTGAACGACTCACCGCCGACAAACTCCTCCACCATCACGCACCTCGTTCACGTCAGAAGGTGTACTGGCCCTTGAGGAAGACGACCTGGGTCAGGATGGGGCTCTGCGCGGTGTTGGCGGTGCGCACGCTGGCGTCGCTGGCGCCGCCGTCATAGATGAGGTGCAGGTCGGCCAGCCCCATCCAGTGCTTGCTGTGCATGTACACGCCGGTGGCGCCGAGGTCGTAGACGTTGCCGCTGTAGCGGCCGAAGCACGAGGTGAAGGCGTTGATGCCGCAGGCCACCGCGGCGTTGGCGGGGCTGTCATCGACGGTGCGCTGGTAGTCGAACGAGGCGTCGACCGCCAGGCGCTCCTTCAGGAAGTCGCGGCCGACATCCACGTGCACCACCGTGCTGGTGGCGCGGAAGTCGTAGATCGCGCTGACCGAGGCGCCCAGGCGCAGCTTCTTGAACGAGCGGCGGTCGCGCGCGCCCACCGTGAGGTCGAGCGCATACTGCGGGTCGACGGCCTTGAACGACGGGTCAGCCGCCGGCGCGTCGAGCTGGCGGCGGCGCCCGCGCGCGATGCTGTAGAGGTCGAAGCGACGCTCGCCGAAGGTGAAGTCGATCTGCCCGCGCACCTCGTCGCGCGCGGTGCGCTGCACCAGCAGGTTCGACTGCACGGTGTTGGCGATCGGCTCGTTGAGCAGATCGAACAGGTAGACCTCCAGCGCGATCGACGACATGTGCGAGTAGCCGACCTCGGCGTGGAAGCGGATTGACGGCCGGTAGCCGAGCTGGGCGTGCAGGGCGCGCAGCGCGGCGCCGCTGTCGCTCAGCGCATCGAACACCGCGTAGTGATAGACGTCGAACTTCTTCAGCCGGAAGAACGCGGTCGAGGTCAGGAACAGCCGCAGCGTCTCGGCGACCCGGGTCGCGCGCGTGCCGGTGACGATGGTGTCCCCGTCGTCGAAGCCGCTGGGCAAGATCCCGCCCAGCCCGGCCGAGCCATAGCCGCGCTTGGTCTTGTAGCCGACCGTGGTCCCGGCGCCGAAGGCCGGGTTGAAGCCGTCGCCATAGTCGGTCTCGATCGAGCGCGACAGCGGGTCGGGCGCCAGGCCGCCGAAGACGCCGACGTCGAAGTCCTTGTGCTTGCCGAGCTTGCGCAGCACGCGCAGGCCGTCGATGGTCAGGCCGTCGACCTCGCGCACGATGATGCGGCCGCCATACACCGAGGTCGGCCCCGAGTAGCCGCCGTACAGCTCGCGCAGATCGATCTCGCTGCCGCCGCGCTGCCCCAGACCGTGCGAGTCGCGCACGCGCGAGGTCCCGGCCGCGGGCGGGGTGCCCTGGGCGCGATCGATGGCGCGCGACACCTCGCCGGCCAGGCGCAGCCGGATGTCACCCAGGCTGCGCACACCGGGCAGATCCTCGCGCCATGGCGCGGCCTCGTAGAAACCGCGCAGATCCAGCCACTGCACCACGTCGGGCGAGGCCGTCGCCGCCTCGGGCACGATGGCGCCGGCGGCGTTGACCGGCGTCTTCTGATCCTCGCTGAGGTGCATCAGGCCGACCGAGGTGCGCGCGCGCAGCCGGGTCTTGCTGCGCTGCTTCTTCTTGATGACCGGATCGCGGTGGTCGAGGAAGCCCTCGCTGCCGGGCGGCAACACCTGCGCCTCCGCCACGCCGGCCCCGAAGGAGGCCAGCGCCGCCAGCACCAGCACCCGCGCGCTGCCAGACGCCATGCGGCGGCTCATCGTCATCGACACACACTCTCGCGGCCGCTGGGCCGCGACGGCGCGAAGAAGCTGGTGTTGTGGCACGTCGCGCACTCCGTCAGCCCGGTGTGATCGATGCGCGCGCCGCCCAGCTTGACCGCGCGGGCGTCGTTCAGGTGGCACGAGCCGCACGCCGGCGACAGCCCCATGAAGTTGCCCGCCTTGTGGCAGTCCATGCACGGCAGGGTGCGGTGCACGCCGCGCAGGTTGCAGCCCACGCTGCTGTGGTCGAAGCGCGCCGGCGCGAAGCCCCACTGGGTGTGACACTCGCCGCACTTGGGGCCCAGGCTGTTGGCGTGGATGTCGTCGGACCGGTGGCAGGTGATGCACAGGTTGCCGGTGCCCGCGAGCGGCCGCTTGTCCTTGTGGCAGCGCGCGCAGGGCAGCTGATCGTGCGACCCGGTCAGCGAGAAGTTGCCGACGTCATGAATCGGCTTGATGCGGTTGAAGGCCACCGCGTCGTGGCAGCCCTCGCAGCGGGTGCCGAAGCGACCGCGGTGCACGTCGGGCTCGGGGTGGCAGCCGAAGCAGGTCTGCTTGGTCGGCTTGAACTTCAGCGTGGCGTGACACTCCGAGCACTCCGTCGTGGTGTGCGCGCCCTCCAGCTTGAAGGCGGACAGCTTGTTGTGCGAGGCCAGCGGCTTGTCGACGAAGACGTTGGCGCCGGTCTCCGAGTGGCAGGTCTCGCAGCGCTTGCCCAGCGACCCGGCGTGGGCGTCGTCTTCCGCATGACATGACACGCAGGCCGTCGGCGTCGGCTTGAACTGCCGCTTGGGATGACAGGCGAAGCAGTCGGCCTTCTTGTGCAGGCCGATCAGCTTGTAGTCGCTGTCCTTGTCATGATCGAACCTGGTCGGGTCCCAGACCCCGCCCTCGTGGCAGCGCGTGCACTCCAGCCCCAGCGAGCCCTTGTGCAGCCGGTCCTTGTGGCAGTTCTCGCCGCAGTTGGGGGTCTGGTCGTCGAAGCGGTCGGCCTGCTTGTGGCACTGCTCGCACTTGAGATTGGCGTGCGAGTCGGTCAGCGGGAACTTGCTGTCGGGACCGTGGAAGGTCTTGGCCGCCTCGACGGTGAACTTGCGCTCGCCGGGCTTCAAGTGGCAGTTCAAGCACTCCGACGACTTGAACTGCTTGTCGTGCACCTTCTCGTGCTGGTGGCAGCCCATGCAGTCCTTGCGCAGGCCGGGGTCGAAGCGCTCGAAGTCGTCGGGGCTGCGGCCGCGGTGGCACTTGCGGCACGGGATGACCGCGTGCTTGGCCTGCAGCACGAACGAGGTGCGCTTGCCGTGCTCGAAGCGTGACTGGTCGGACTTGAAGTCGCGCGTGCCGTGGCAGCTGCCGCAGTCGCCGACCTTGTCGAAGCGGCCCTTGTGCTGGTCATCCTTGGCGTGGCAGCTCTCGCAGGCGCGGTTCGGCTTGGTGATCGAGTTCTTCTTGTGGCAGCCGTAGCAGTCCTTGCCGGCGTGCGCGCCGTCGAGGCGGAACTTGGTGCGCCGGTTGTGGTCGAAGTCGTACTTCTTCCAGTCGGCGTCGTCGGCGTGGCACTGGTCGCAGCCGCGCTGGTCGAACAGCATGCCCTTGTGCGGTGACTCGTCGGCGTGGCAGCCCTTGCAGTCGGACACGTCCTTCTTGAGGTTGAACTCCGACTTGGGGTGGCACTTGGCGCAGGCCACGTCGGCGTGCGAGCCACGCAGCGCGAACTTGGCGTCCTTGGTGTCGTTGTGATCGAAGCCCAGCGGCTTCTTCTGCGGGCGCCAGGCGTCCTGGGTGTGGCAGCGCTCGCAGTTCTTCATCGCGCCGTCGGAGAAGTTGTGCGGATCCTTGTGGCAGCTGCCGCAGGTCTTGCTCTCGCCCAGGTAGACGCGGATGCCCTGGCGGTTCTTGCGCTTGTGGCAGTCGTCGCAGCCGGTGGTCTGGTGCTTGCCCTCCAGCGGCCAGCCGGTCCAGTCATGGTTGAAGTTGGCGCGACCGCCGATGGTGCCCCAGCCCATGGGATCGAAGCTGCGCCCCTTGTGCTCGGAGTGGCACAGCCAGCAGCTCTTGCTGCCGACCTTGTCGGACGAGTGGAAGCCCTTGCCCGAGTCGATGCGCGTGCGCAGGTCCCAGTGGTCGTGGCAGCCCAGGCACTTGTCCTTCGACAGCTCCTTGCCGCTGGTGTGGCAGGTGCCGCAGTTGGAGCTGCCGTCGAGCGACGCGTGCGACCCGGTCAGCTCGCCGGGTGAGGTGCCGAAGATGTCCTGCGCGCGCGCACGGCCCGCCCCGGCCAGCACGACCAGGGCGATGAGGGCGAGCTGGATCAGGCTGCGAGTGGGTCTCACCGACCTCTACTTTACATCGAGAGTGAATACGCGATGACGATGTGCGCCGTGGCCAGCGACAGCAGCACGATGGCCAGCGGCACGTGGATCTTCTTCCAGACCGTGAGCAGCACCTTTGCCTTGGGCACCAGCACGCGGCGACGCTCGAGCAGCATCAGGCGCCCGGTGCGGCGCAGGATCTCGCGCGCCTCGCGCCGGGTCTGGGTCACGCCCTTGAGCAGGCGGCGGCGCAGCAGCCAGCGCCCCGGGCGCTTGAGCTGGTCGCGCACCACGAAGGCCAGCGCGCGCAGCAGGCCCGCCTGCCCGACCAGGTTGGTGACCAGGTTGCGGTAGGCCAGGAGCTCCAGCTCGCAGGCGGCCACGCCGGGGTTCTTGGCGCGCAGACCGGCCAGCACGCGCTCGTGCTCCAGCGCCTCGACGTCGTAGGCGTTGAGGCCCTTGGGCAGGTAGGTGTAGATGTAGCGGCCGACCAGGCCGGAGACCACCGTGATGACGGTGGCCAGGTAGGCCAGCGCGGCGACGGTGTTGGCGAAGCGCGCCGCGGTGTGCAGCGACACGAACAGCGGGCCCACGATGCCGGCCATCAGGTGGAAGTCGAACCAGCCCTGCGCGCTGCCCGGGATGCGCTGCAGCAGGCGGAAGCGCTTGCGCAGGGGGTAGCCCATCGTCATGACGATGAGGCCCATGCCGAAATAGCCGAGATATACCGCGAACTCGACGCCGGGGGAGTAGCGCACCCGGGTCAGCGCCAGGTAGTGATCCCAGCCGTGCGCGGTGCGGTTGTACCAGTACTGCGCCGAGAAGCGCGGCAGGTACAGGCGCAGCGCGACCTCGACCGCGCAGATCAGGAAGGCGGTCAGGAAGATCGACCAGTAGATCGCGGGATTGATGCGACCGCCCGACTTCTTGCTGTCGGCGCCGTCGGTGATCTTGAGGCCCTGCTGGAAGGCCTTGATGGGGATCACGGTGGCCGGCCGCATCACGGTGTGATCGAAGCCGGCGGACGCGGCCAGGCGCTGCGCCTCGGTGCGGTCCTGGAAGATCTCGGTCGGCTTGATCTCGATCAGCGCGCCGGTCGGGCAGTGCGAGATGCAGGCCTGGTCCTCGTAGTTCGAGCAGTGGTCGCACTTGGACGCCATGCGCTTGGTGCGCGCCTTGCGGTTGGTGCCGGCGCCGAACTGCAGCACGCCGCGCTCGTCGAGCACGATGCGGAAGTTCTCGTTCTCGGGGTCGTCGAGATCGACCATGTCGATGGCGTTGTAGGGACACGCGGTCGCACACAGGGTGCAGCCGGTGCACTTGTCCTCGACGATGACGATCTCGCGCTTGGCGGTGTCGAAGTAGATCGAGTCGAAGTTGCACGGGTCGATGCAGCGCTGGTCGACACACGTGCGACAGGTCGCCACGAAGTCGAGCATGCCGAGGCGGAAGCCGTTGAGGTGCAGCCGCTCGTGGCCGTAGCGCTCGTTGCAGGCGCGCTCGCACTCGTAGCAGTCGATGCAGCGGTCGAGCTGGCGCACCCGCGCGGTCTCGCTGACCGACAGGCCGTGGCGGATGTTGAAGTCGAAGATCTCCTGCTTGACGCCGTGGATCTGGCCCAGGCGCGAGCTGCCGGCCTCGACCGAGCGGCGCAGGCGCTGGGCGAAGAAGGGGTAGGCCACGCAGATGTCGGCGATGCGGTGCTGGCGCCAGATCATGATCTTGGCGGGCGTGACCGCGTAGATGGCGGTGCGCTTGGCGTCGACCGCGGCCAGCGCCTGTGGGTTGTAGACGTCGTTCTCCTCGAAGTTGGCCACGTTCTTCTCGGCGTGGCGCATCACCGGGTCCTGCTTCTTGTTCTTCTTCTTGGCGCTGGCGGCCTTGCGCTGCTCGCCCAGCTTGGCGTCGAGCCACTTGGCGTCGAACATGGCGACCGCGACCTGGCCCGAGCGCACGATGTGGGTCACGGCCTCCTTCTGGCCGCCCATGGCGTCGATGACGAAGTCGTCGCGCTCGAACACCTTGAGGTCGAGGTCACCCTTGGTGACGCACTCGGCCAGCAGGTCGGAGGGCAGGCCGTCGAGCAGGGGCAGGCCGCGCAGCTCCTTGAAGACGTCCTCGCGCGAGGGCCCCTCGGGGGCCGGGGCGGCGCCCTTGCCTGCTTTGGCGCCCTTGGCGGGCTTGGGTGCTGTGGTGGCTGCGGCGGACACGGGGGTGATTCCTGGTCGCGACAGTGTACCTTTCCAGCTCGGAACAAGGCAAGTGGCAGGCCAGCGGGGGCGCTGCGTTTTTGCTGATAATCCAGGTGGTTATCCGTGCAGCGCGGTGCGGCAGCTGGGGCCCGAGGCCCCGGCGGTGGGGCGTGGGAGGTTTCCATTTGACTTGCTGACGGGGACCGTCTAGAAAACTCAGCAACTTCGGGGCGTAGCGCAGCCTGGTAGCGCGTACGGTTCGGGACCGTAAAGTCGCAGGTTCAAATCCTGTCGCCCCGACCAGGTAGGTTCGATTGCAGGTCTTTTCACCAGTCTCAGAAGGGTACGGGGTACGGGCGTAGTGTCGCAGCTCTCCATTCTGGTCGTCGACGACGACAAGGACATCTGCGAGTACCTCGAGGATTTCCTGACCCACGAGGGTTTTCGCGTCTCGTGTGTCAGCGATCCGACCAAGGTCATGGAGCAGTTCCGGGCTGGTGAGTTCCACGTCATCATCCTCGACCTGATGATGCCCAAGGTGTCGGGCATCGACCTCCTGAACGCCATCCGCAAGGTCGACCGCGACGTCGCCGTCATCATCCTGACCGGCCACCCGACGCTGGAGACCGCGACGGCGTCGATCGAGCAAGAGGTCTCGGCCTACATCCAGAAGCCCTTCGCGGCCAACGACTTCCGCGAGGCGATGCAGCGCATCGCCAAGAAGAAGGGCCTCGTCCTGCGCAAGGAGGACGAGCTGCACATGACCATCGGCCGGTCGATCCGCGCGCTGCGCAAGGATCGCGGGCTGACGCTCAAGCAGATGGCGCGCCGGACCAAGCTGTCGGTGTCCCTGCTGAGCCAGATCGAGCGCGCCGAGTCGAGCGCCAGCGTGAGCTCGCTGTTCAAGGTCGCGACCGCGCTGGACGTCAAGATCACCGAGCTGTTCGGCGACTTTTAGCGTCGCATCAGCCGCGGATTCCGCTGGCCAGGGCGGTGAACGGCAGGCGGTCGGCCCAGTGGGTGAAGCTGACCAGGGCGACGCCGATGGCGGCGACCGCGATGGCGAAGGCGTGGTCCTTGGTGGTGGCGGGGCGATGGCGGACGATGGCCAGCAGCCAGGCGACCTCGAGCAGGAGGACCAGCGGCACGCCCCAGCGATAGGGGGCGGAGATCACCAGCACGGTCCAGCTCGGGAGCCGGTCTGAGCGGAACTCGTACATCATGCGGTTGAAGTCGGGCACCCAGGTCAGGGCGCGGTAGCCCAGCCAGAGCGCGGCGGCGAGCGTGATGCCGCAGCACAGGCCGACCACCAGGTGGCGGCGCAGCAGCGGCACGACCTCGAGATCGAAGCGGGCGCGGTCGGTGCTCGGGCTCGGGCTCGCGCTCGGCGGCGCGTCGCTCATGCCGCGGCCGCGGCCGACGCGGCGCCGCTGCGCAGCGCGCTGATCACGGCGCGATAGTCGGGCTGGCCGAACACGGCGCTGCCGGCGACGAAGACGTTGGCGCCGGCGGCGGCGACGCGGGCGACGTTGGCGGGCTTGATGCCGCCGTCGACCTCGATGTCGAGGTCGGGGGCCAGCGCGCGCAGCTCGCGGATCTTGGGCAGCACGGCGTCGATGAACTGCTGGCCGCCGAAGCCAGGGTTGACGGTCATGAGCAGGATCATGCTGACGTCGCCCAGCACATAGCGGATGGCGTCGAGCGGCGTGGCCGGGTTCAGCGCGACCGCCGCGCGCTTGCCCAGCGAGCGGATCAGCTGCAGCGTGCGGTGCAGGTGGGTGCAGGCCTCGGCGTGCACCGAGATGAGGTCGGCCCCCGCAGCGGCATATTGAGGGATGGAAGCGTCGGGGTCCTCGATCATCAGGTGCACGTCGAGCGGCAGCTTGGTGGCCTTGCGCACCCACTCGATCACCGGCGGCCCCAGCGTCAGGTTGGGCACGAAGTGGCCGTCCATGACGTCGACGTGGACATAGTCGGCGCCGCCGGCCTCGATGGCGCGCAGCTCCTCGGCCAGCCGGCCAAAATCAGCAGACAGGATGGACGGCGCGATCAGCGGACGCGGCATGGCCGCAAGGTAGCAAAGTCAGCGCGACGAGGGGAGGTCGACGCGCGGGTCAGGTCGTGGCGACGAAGTCTGCCGCGATGAGGTCGGCGAGCCGCGCCTGCTCCGGCATGGGCAACGCCATGGCGGGCAGCCGTGCCAGCAGCGTGTCGCGATCGAGCAAGCCGTGCGCAACCGCCGCGCGCAGGAAGACGCGGTCCTTGTCGCGCCCGGCGACATACTTGGACAGCGCGAGGTCGTGAATCTCCAGACACAGCCCCGAGGCACCCCGGGTGTTGGCATTGCGAATCGGCACCAGCCGATCCTTCCAGCCCATGGGCAGCGTCGCGGTGCCCTCCTCGACGCCCTGCGCGTAGTAGCCGAAGGTGTCGTGGAACGGCGACCCCTCACCGATCGAGCCGTCAATCAGCTCCCAGCGTTCGGGATGGTTCTTCGGGTACACGTCGGCCTCGTTCGAGACCGTGAGGGCGGGCGGCGCATCGGGATGTTGCCCCAGCACCGACTGGCTGCCGATGACGATGATCTCGTCGTCGTCGGCCAGGTCAGCCGAGGCGCGGATGATGTGCTCGAGGTCCTTGCGCTTCACGCGGCCCCGAGGCGCGCGCGAACCTCGCGCCACAGGCGCCAGCGCGTGCGCGGATCGATGACGCCGGCGAACGGGGTGGCCTGGCGCAGCGCGCGCGCAGGCTCACTGTCATCGACCAGCGCCGCGAAGATGGCCTCGTCAGGGCGGCGCAGGATCTCGGCCCAGGCCTCGGCGTAGAAACGGGCAGTGGCGCCGGTGACCAGCCACTCGCTGACACGCGCGCGGGCCCGGGCCAGGACCTCGGGATCGAGGCGGGCGCGCTCGGCCACCAGCCGGTGCAGGGCCAGGCTGCGCTCCTCGGCGAGGCGGTGGAGGTTGATGCCCACGCCGTGATTGTAGCGCTAACTGCTGCGGCGGCGCAGGCGGGCGGCGAAGAAGGCGTCGGCCTGGTGGCGGTGCGGGAAGGTGCGCATGACGCCGCGGGCGTCGGTCACGGCGGACCAGTCGACGCCGGGCTGCGCGGGCGGCGGTTCGAGGTCGAAGGGGTGGCGTGCCAGCAGGCGGGCCAGCTGGGCCTCGGTCTCCTCGGGGGTGAAGGTGCACACCGCGAAGACCAGCACGCCGCCGGGGGCGACCAGGGGGGCGACGTTGTCGATGATCTTGGCGGTCAGCTCGGCCATGCGCGCGGGGTCGCTGGCGGCGCGGCGCAGCTTGGCCTCGGGGTGGCGGCGCAGCACGCCGAGGCCGCTGCACGGGGCGTCGAGCAGCACGGCGTCGAAGCTGGCCTCGCCGAGGGCGGCGCGGGTGGCGGCGGCGTCGGTGAGATCGCAGGCCAGCATGCGGCGCGGGGTCACCCCGGTCGAGCGCGCCAGGTCGGCCATGGCGGCGAGCTTGGACTGCGCCAGGTCGACCACGGTGAGATCGTGGGCGCCGAGATCGAAGAGGTGCAGGGTCTTGCCGCCGCGACCGGCGCAGGCGTCGAGCACGCGGGCATCGGCGGCCGGCGCCAGCATGCGCGCGATCAGCTGGGCGCCGACGTCCTGGGCCACGATCCAGCCGTCGGTGCTGACCTTGGTCGCCTGCGGCTGCTGCAGGCCGCGCGCGAGGATGGCCTCGGGCAGTAGCGGGGACGGCTCCAGGGTGGCCTCGGGGCGCTCGGCGGCCAGGCGGACCAGCGCGGCGTCGCGGGTGGTGCGAGCGGTCACGCGCAGCGACAGCGTGGGCGGGGCGACGGTGGCGGCGGCCGCGGCGGCGAGCTCGGCGAGCGGGGGGGTGCCCAGCGCGGCGGCCAGGCTGTCGAGGATCCAGCGCGGCAACGAGTGCTCGATGGCGATGCGCTCGAGGCCGGGCGGCGGGCCGCCGCTGCCGCCGCCCGTGGCCA
>Ga0154020_10004927_pt1 | contig 15852 bp, 13 predicted proteins | sample Klosneuvirus_201_FD_109709 | JGI IMG/M metagenome (GOLD analysis project Ga0154020, IMG submission 109709) | Active sludge microbial communities from wastewater, Klosterneuburg, Austria - Klosneuvirus_20160825_MG | ecosystem: Engineered > WWTP > Aerobic digester > Activated sludge | place...
TACGGGTGATGAGCGAACTCACCTACCGTCCGGCATAGTCGCGCTCCATGATGCCTGATTCAAAGACCAAGCATCATAGAACACAACGCTTCGATTAATTACCGTCGATGGTGGAAATTTTTATGTATTTGTATAAATACTGGGTGTCAAATGGATTGGTGGTCAGGTTGACTGATGTGACGGTAAGTGACCCGATGTCATACCACAAATAAAAGCCAATCACTGAGTTGGCATAAGGCATCGGAATCCACTTCACTTTGTCAGTGGACATAGACACATTTACGACACCTTTATCCATTATGGCCTGAGTAATATTCTTCTCGTTTACGACAGCTCTGTATGAGGTATTGCCATTCGTATTCCAGACTACGTCCAGGATGGTGGTCTTGACATTAAGTGTGCCACTATTTCCGGCAGGTCCCGTCGGTCCGGCTGGGCCTGCAGGTCCAACTGGTCCTTCCTTACTACAACCGGTAAATAAAGCCATACCCAGTATGAGTAAGGTAAATAAGTAATTAATTTTCAATTTGTTAATCATTTGTTTTGTTTTATTTGGCCGCAAAGATGCTATAAAATTTCTAAATCAGTAATTTGACCCAAACAATTTTCTTGCAGGATTCTCCTGCTGACCCCTGCGCCAGGGATCGCAGCGGCATGGCGAGCTTGCTTCGCTATACAGCGGAGAGCCTGACCCCGCCATCGGCGGGGTGGCGCCCAAATAATTAGCATTTTTGATTACGCTAAATTTTACCAACTTTGCAACCTAATAAAAATTTCTTTTTCGATGATCAATATTACCTTGCCCGATGGCAGTGTGCGCCAATATGAAAGTGGCACGACTGCGATGCAGATAGCTGAATCCATCAGCATGGGCCTGGCTCAGAATGTGCTCTCTGCGATAGTAAATGGTGAAATCCGCGAGGCCAACAGACCTATTGTCCATGATGCCAGTGTGAAACTACTGACGTGGAATGATCCGGAGGGAAAATATACTTTTTGGCATTCGAGCGCACACCTCATGGCTGAAGCTCTCGAGGCACTGTACCCCGGTGTCAAGCTGGGCATCGGTCCACCCATCGAGAATGGTTTCTATTATGACATAGACACCGGCGACCGTGCAATCGGCCTGGCTGATCTGGCTGATATAGAGAAAAAGATGGTTGAACTGGCTGCAAAGAAATCAGTCTTCAGCCGACGAGAAGTAAGTAAGACTGAAGCGATACAGTACTTCACTGATAAGGGCGATCAGTATAAACTAGAATTGATCGACGGCCTGGAAGACGGCACCATTACCTTTTATACTCAAGGCGAGTTTACAGATCTGTGCAGAGGACCACACCTGCCGGACACAGGCAAGATCAAAGCGCTCAAGCTGCTCAATGTGGCCGGTGCTTACTGGCGAGGGGATGAGAAGAGGCCGATGATGACTCGTATATACGGTATCTCCTTTCCAAAGCAAAAAGAACTTCAAGAGTATCTGGTGATGATCGAAGAAGCTAAAAAGCGCGATCACCGAAAGCTGGGCGCAGAGCTGGAACTGTTTATGTTTTCCGATCTGGTGGGTGCAGGCCTGCCGATATGGTTGCCTCGGGGCACTGCTATTCGATCCCGACTGGAGGATTTTCTGAAGAAGGAACAACTTAAAAGAGGGTATCTCCCCGTCATCACACCACACATAGCAAAGAAGGAACTGTACGTAACCTCAGGACACTGGGAGAAATACGGCGAAGACAGCTTCAAGCCCATCCTTACGCCGCGGGAGGATGAAGTATTTCTACTGAAGCCGATGAACTGTCCGCATCACTGTGAGATATACAAGTTTAAACCCAGATCATACCGTGATCTGCCGCTGCGTATTGCAGAGTTTGGCACCGTATATCGCTATGAGCAGAGTGGTGAGCTCCACGGTCTCACCAGAGTGAGGTCATTCACACAGGATGATGCACACCTCTTCTGTACCGCCGATCAGTTGAAGCAAGAATTTCTCAATACACTTGAACTGACTACTATGGTATTGAAAAAATTGGGCTTTGATGACTTTACCGCTCAGATTTCACTGCGGGATCCTGAGAATAAAGAGAAATATATTGGGTCAGATGAAAATTGGGAAAAGGCGGAAGCTGCTATCATAGACGCTACCAAAGAAGCCAATATGCAGACCGTGACCGTACTTGGCGAAGCTGCCTTCTATGGTCCCAAACTAGATTTTATGGTGAAGGACGCTCTAGGTCGCCGCTGGCAACTTGGCACTATCCAGGTGGATTATAACTTGCCGGTCCGCTTTGGACTGGAATATACAGGCTCAGACAATCAAGTTCATACGCCCATCATGATACATCGTGCACCGTTTGGCTCTATGGAACGATTTATCGGGGTGCTGACAGAACATACAGGGGGTAAGTTCCCACTTTGGCTGACACCGGACCAAATGGCTATACTTCCCATCAGTGAGCGATTTGTAGAGTATTCAAAGGAACTGGAGACTATCCTCGCAGAGGCTGACATTCGTGGCTTCGTAGATGATCGCAATGAAACCATAGGTAAAAAAATCAGAGATACCGAACTTAAGAAGATCCCCTTCATGCTGGTCATCGGTGAGAAGGAGGCTGAGTCAAGACAAGTTTCCGTGCGGAGACAAGGTGAAGGTGACCTTGGTACTATGACTATCGACGATTTTATAAAACATTTTCAGGCTGCATTAGATTAGAAAATGTTACTTTTATTTTTTTTAACATAATATTTTGTTTATTTTTTCGTAATCCTAAACTTTCTTAGTGCTTTCGAGTGTTAAGGAGTGTAATTAATCTATTCTCAATTATTTTAAAGTTGAAATGTTTATAAGAAGATATATACTCTATTTTTTACTTGCATTTATGGTTACCGGAGCTACTGCTAATTCCCAATCTCCGATCAGCACTAAAACACAGGTAATGCCGGGCGAAAGGACCGACGATCTTCGCGTGGGACCTAATCCCGCCACTGATTTCTTCAGAGTATATGGCAATATTTCTTTTAGCAAAATCCAGATGTATAATATCATCGGTAAAGAAATGAAGAGTTTCACCGTTACTGTGGATAATGAATACAATGTGGATAGTTATCCTGCGGGCATATATCTGCTTCGTTTTATTGATGATAAGAACCAACTGCTGAAGACTATAAAGCTCTATAAGCGGTAAGCTACTCTCTCCAAAAGTCTATAATTTTATTTACTCCCGACCCAAATAGGGCATAGTCATATCTCACCGGATCATTAGCATCCAGTATCCGTAGCTTTTCAGTCAGTTCTAACACTGCTTTCCAATCGTTTTGTTTCCTGTCCAGTAAGCCCAGCCTACGAGCAGTGTTGCCTACATGTACATCCAGTGGTATATACAATGCAGAAGATGAGATACTTTTCCACAATCCAAAGTCAACCCCCTCCTGATCAGATCTGACCATCCATCTGAGGAACATATTGAGCCGCTTGCAAGCACTATTCTGAGCTGGTGAGGAAAGGTGTTTTAAAGTTCGTCTGGGAATCATTTCGTCATCACTCATAAGAGAGCGCAAATGGTCCAGGCCGGTGGGTATGCTGTTGGTGAATAGTACTTCGAGACTTTCATGCTCACGATATATTCTCTGCAGGAAATGCAAGAAACCCAATGTATCTGTGTAGGTAAATGTCCGATGCTTAAATTCGGAGAACTTTGCTCTATCCCGCTCCCGGTGATTCAATATAAATTCATGCGGCGAAGAGCCCATCAAACCAAGTAATTCTCGCGACTTGTTTAGTATAGTCACTCGCTGGCCCCAAGATAGAGTAGCTGCGATAAATCCGGCTATCTCTATGTCTTGCTTTTTTCTATACCCATGGGGAATAGCTATGGGATCAGTCAGTATGAAATCAGTATGATTGAAGCGTAGGACGAGAGTGTCCAGATACTCTTTTAACCGATTAGATTCTGTATCTGTTATTTTAAAGTTTGTTTGACCTCGTTGATCTCATACACTTCCACCACATCTCCGACTTTGACGTCATTGAAATTCTTGATAGTCAATCCGCATTCGAAACCGGCTTTGACCTCTTTTGCATCATCTTTGAATCGCTTAAGTGTACTGATCTCACCGTGTGCACCTTCCTTCGTCGGGAAGATTACTATACCATCACGGATGACACGGATATAGTTGTTTCGGCCTATTTTTCCTTCGTCCACATATCCACCGACTACTGTACCTACTTTTGAGATTTTGTACACTTCGCGGGCAGTTACCTGTCCGATGATGCTCTCTTCTTTTGTTGGTTCCAGCATACCCTCGATGGCTGCTTTGATCTCATTGATAGCTTCATAAATGATACTATAAAGTTTGATCTCGACACCTTCTTTTTCAGCCAGTTTACGAGCTCCGAGTGAAGGTCGTACCTGGAAGCCGATGATGATGGCGTCTGAAGCACTGGCGAGCAGAACATCTGACTCGATGATCTGGCCTACTGCTTTATGAATGATATTGACCTGAATGGTCTCGATAGATAGCTTGATGAGTGAATCACCCAGTGCTTCGATAGATCCATCTCCGTCACCCTTGATGATGAGGTTCAGCTCCTTGAAGGTTCCCAATGCCAGACGTCTGCCTATCTCGTCGAGACTGATACGCTTGGTCGCTCTGTTAGTCTGTTCGCGGTTGATCTGAGCTCTTCTGACAGATACTTGACGGCCATCCGACTCACTGTCGTATTCTTTGAACTTCTCACCGGCTTGAGGTGCTCCGCTAAGTCCCAATACCAATAGTGGGGTAGAGGGGCCTGCGCTCTTTATTTTCTTGCCGTATTCATTGAACATAGCTTTTACTCTGCCTGAATACTCGCCTGCTACGATGAAATCACTTTGATTTAGCGTACCATTTTGAACCAGGATTTTGGAGACATATCCCCTTCCTTTGTCGAGGGAGGCTTCTATTACAGTACCCACTGCATTCTTGTCCGGATTTGCTTTCAGATCGAGTACTTCAGCTTCCAGTAATATTTTCTCTAGTAGCAGATCTATGTTTTCACCTGTCTTCGAAGAGATGTCCTGGCTTTGATATTTGCCACCCCATTCTTCTACAAGCAGATTCATCTGCGCCAGTTCGTTTTTGATTCTCTCGGGGTCAGCACCCGGCTTATCTATCTTATTGATAGCAAACACGATCGGCACTGAAGCGGCCTGAGCGTGTGATATTGCTTCTTTAGTCTGAGGCATGATGCTATCATCTGCTGCAATGATAATGACAGCTACGTCAGTTATTTTCGCTCCCCTGGCTCTCATAGCTGTAAAAGCTTCGTGGCCCGGTGTATCGAGGAATACTATTTTCTTGTCATTAATCACTACTTCATAGGCACCGATGTGCTGAGTAATACCACCTGCTTCACCACTGACTACATTTGCCTTTCTGATGTGATCGAGCAGTGAGGTCTTACCATGATCCACGTGACCCATGACGGTGATGATAGGTGCACGCCAAGAGAGTAGCGATTCATCTTCTAATTCTTCCTGCATTTCCTCAGATTCCTGATCTTCTGCAGAAATAAATTCTACTTCAAATCCAAATCCTGAAGCAACCAGTTCGATGACTTCAGCATCCAGGCGTTGATTGATCGAAACCATCACACCCAGACCCATACAGGTAGTAATCACTTGAATAGGAGCCACATTCATGAGACTGGCTAATTCCGCTACTGAAATAAATTCGGTGACCTGCAGCTTATGTTTATCCATTTCCATTGAGAGCTGCTGTGCTTCAGTCTTTTCTCTGACCTTATCTCGGTTGTCACGTCTGACTTTCTGGCGTTTGCCTTTGGCACCCAGATTCAGACGTGCCATAGTGGACTTTATTTTTTCATCGATCTCTTTCTTAGTAACTTCCTTGACCTGATCTCCGGGCTTAGCGCCATCTCTTCTGAATTCACCCGGACGTCCTCCCCCCGGAGAGTTGACTTTTACGGGGAATTTAGTTCGTGCTCGCTTCTTGCGCTGATCAATAGAGGTTTTATTATCACCTACGGTGGCAGGTTTATTAGCCGGAGTAGTTGGCTTTGGTTCTTCTTTTTTCTTGACGGGCCGATTCATTTTACTCGTATCGATCTTACCCATGATCTTTAGACCTTTCAGGGTAGGAGCTTCAGCTCGATACATCTCCGCTTCTTCGGGTGCAGATTTTTGCTGCGTCCCTTCTGCAGGTGCATTATCCGTGACTGTCTCTGCTATGGGTTCTGTAACAATTTTTGTTACTGGTTTAGCTTCGGGTTCTTTCTCGGGAGCAGGTGGTTCGGGAGTTTCTTCTATTTTCTTGATAGCTTCCTTTTCCTTCTCTTTTTCTTTTTCTTTCTCTTTTTCCTTAGCCTTAGCTTTTGGCTTATTGAATTTATCCAGGTCGATTTTACCGACCACTTTTAGTTCATTAGGACTTTCTGTCTCGATCGGAATATCTACTGATGTGGTCTCGGCAGGAATAAAGTTGTGTTCTACGGAAGACTCTTTTTTATTGTGAGCGATTTCGGGGCGTACCGGCTCCGGTATGGGCTTAACCTTAACTTCGGGTTTTTCCTCTGGTTTGTTTACTACTGGTTTTGACCCAATAAGTATTTGCTCCGCCTTATTTTTAATGACAATATCAGCTTGAAAATGCTCGACCAACGTGTCAAACATTTCATCTGTAATTTTTGCATTCGGTTTAAATTCAAGCTCATGCCCTTGCTTGACGAGGTACTCGTGGATTGTCTCCAGACCTACACCCAGCTCGCGGCCTACTTGAAAAAGTTGTTTTTTTGCCATTCAAATCTTTTATTCCCTGACATATAGCATTTATATTGTCCTGAAAATTCCCACAAATGTAATTTAATATTGATATAAAAATGAATCCACCGCTTGAAGAGTTGTCATAAGACCTCATTTCAATCCTCGAATTCTTTCTCTAAAATTCTTACTACTTCTTTTATAGTCTCTTCTTCCAAGTCAGTTCGTCTTACCAATTCATCTACACTCAGTTTAAGTACACTCTTAGCCGTGTCACAGCCGATGCCTTTTAGCTCATCGATGATCCAGCTATCGATCTCATCGCTAAATTCGTCTAGCTCGACATCTTCTACTTCATGTTCTTCATTGTCTCTATATACATCGATCTCATATCCTGTCAATTTAGTAGCCAGTTTGATATTTGAGCCATTTTTTCCAATGGCGAGTGATACTTGATCAGGTTTCAGATACACTGAAGCGCGCATCTTATCTGGGAAGAGTTGTATTTCAGTGACCTTAGCCGGCGTCAATGACCTTTGTATATACAGATTGATGTTGTTTGTGAAATTGACGATGTCTATATTTTCGTTTCTTAGTTCCCGCACTATTCCGTGAATACGGCTTCCCTTCATACCTACACAGGCACCTACAGGATCGATACGATCATCATATGATTCTACAGCTACTTTTGCACGCTCACCGGGGATACGAACTATTTTCTTTATGGTAATCAAGCCATCTTCGATCTCCGGTACTTCTTGTTCCATCAGTTTTTCGAGAAATTCAGGATCAGTGCGAGAGATGGTGATCAAGGGTAGATTGTTTCTCATCTCCACTCTTTTGATGATTCCTTTAGTGGACTCACCTTTTCTGAAGAAATCGCCGCGGATCATCTCCATCTTCGGTAATACCATTTCCTGACCTGTGGCATCATCGAGTACAAATACTTCTTTGCCCAGTACCTGATTGACTTCACAGATGACCAGATCACCTATACGATCTTCATATCGCTTGAATATTTCATCTTTTTCAAGTTCTAATATTCGAGATACTAAAGTTTGCCTTGCGGCCATAACAGCTCTTCGTCCAAACTCCTCTGTATCTATCTGCTCTACGCATTCCTCGGCTACTTCATAGTCAGAGTCAATAGCCAATGCTTCAGAGATCGAGATCTGCATTTGCTCGTCTGTCACTTCACCATCGGGAACGATCATCCGTCTGCGCCATAACTCGAGGTCACCACTGGTGGTATTGACGATCACGTCAAAGTTTTCATCAGTCGTATATTTCTTCTTGATCAGTGTACGAAACACATCTTCAAGGACACGAACCATGGTAGGCCGGTCAATATTTTTGCCATCCTTGAACTCTTTGAATGTTTCAGATAGATTCATTTTTATCTATTTTTGAGTCTTAAAATTTAATTGCGATTTTAACTTCCTTGATGTCTGTGTAGAGCAATGTTATTTCTCTGGTCACAAGCACCTTTTTATTGTCTATTTTTTCTTTGTGTTGTGTCTGAACTGTAAATCCCTGCTCATCTGCTGCCGTCATCTTACCTTCAGTGTGTTCACCTTCCAGAGTTTCTACGATTATATCCCGACCTACATTCTTGATATATTGTCTGGATAACTTTAGTGGTCTGCTGAGACCGGGCGAAGATACCTCAAGCGAGTATTTACCTTCCGGGATCTCTTCGTCGAGAAAACTTTCCAGATATCGACTGACTGATTTACAGATGACGAGAGTAATACCCTCATCGCTGTCTATAAAAGCCTGAATGTTATATGGAGGCCTGACTTCGATATCTACTATAAAACAGGATTTATATTCAGGTGTACTGAAAAGTGCCGTTAATAATTGTATGATTCGATCTGTCATATACCCAATAAAAAAGGGAACTATTTAGTTCCCAGTTATTTTTTTCTAAAAAACCTTCCGCAAAAGTAACACTAAGTTTTTAATTATACAAGTATCCGCATACCGGGCCTTTCATTGTCTCCTTGAAGAAAAGACTTTAGGGTATCAAATCTATCCGGTTCAATTCGCCTTTTTTGAAATACAGTTCGATTTTTTGCTTAGAATCATTTGAAATGATATCTATTTTATCCTGATCCACCACATCACGAATGCCAAATTTTGCCAACACTTCCTTCATATTCATTCCCACAGACACGCCATTCTGCAGTATATAGGTTTCTTCTCTAAGCGTACCTGATACCAGCACAGGTTTATCTATACCTGTCTTCCGGAATTGAAGGTTTGTCATTTTAGATTTTAGATTGATAATCGAATCTTTGGCATCCCGCGCAGCGTCAGATACTGCAGTGGCGGTAGCTGAAAATGTAGCTGGAAATAATTCTTTTACCATATTTAGGTTGCCATAGTCTTCAGTTAGTGTTTTTTTCACCAAGCTGGATGAGATGATTACTTGTTTACCCTCTTTCTCCTGGAGCGCACCCATGTGTTCTGAAGCTACGTCAAGCACTGTGGTAGAGTCATTACTTTGATCCGGCAGGGTTGTCGATACAGATGATGTGTCGTCTTCTATCAGTTCAGACTCTGAACCACCCTGATCTGACCGACATGCGTTGAACAGCAACAAAAGAAGAATTAAAATCTGTGGACGCACTTGTTTTTAAAATTGATTGAATACCAAAGATACAGATATCTCTTCTTTTATATAATTTAATAGAGAGATAGGTCAAATAACCTTATCCTCTATTTGCATCCTGCTTTGCGAAGACTTTTTTGAGTAGCTCAGTGATCCGTTTGACCGGATTGCGTCGGATCTCTTTCTCCTCATTTGCAACCATTTTGAATAATCCATCGAGCGCCTGGTCAGTGACATACTGATCCAGGGCGGGATTCATTTTAGTCACGAAAGGCAAATTATTGTATTTATTGACTGCATCAGACCACAGACTTAGGGCATTGAACTTATTGAGTGAGTTCACTATTACCGGTTGGAATTCAGCGTATAAGTTATTGTAGGTGGCTTTTTTGAGAAATTGAGTGGCGGCATCATCCGGGCCCATCAGTACATTAAACACATCACCTATGGACATTTGCTTTATGGCGCTGACAAATATTGGTTTAGCCTTACTCGCAGCATCTTCAGCTCCACGGTTGATTTTCTCTACAATTATATTTTCCAGATCAGTGAATCCTGGGATTACGCTTAGCTTGTCAGTTATCTTACGAGCTTCTGCCGGCAATAATATCTTATATGGGCTCTTGAAATAGCCGTCAGCAGCTGATAGTTGGTCAGCTCCTTTGGAAATCCCCATATTCAGTGCCTGTTTTAGCCCCTCGCTGACTTCTGCATTGGTAGGTTCACCGGCAGTGGTACTATTTACTATCTGTGTAAGCTCGGCGCATCCCGAAAAGAATAATACCGTAAATAAGGGGAGAAAGAAATATTTTTTCATGTTAATGTTAGTTTTTAGAATATTGACTTAATGTATTTATACAAGAGATTGTTCATTTACCAAACGGTGTGTGAAGGGCTTTAATTTCCGGCTAACTCTTAATGTTTTCCTATCATTTAAGTTCATAACAAAGCGCTAAGGTTGGAGAGATAAGGTTTAGTCGGCTATTGGATATAGGGCACACAGTTTAATTTCCTTAGGTTTGAGGCGAAATTAATTTATTCAAAAAACACATCATTTCATGCGTATTCGTTGGTCTCACATACTTCAGATAACCCGTGCTCTCGAAGCAATCATGCAGGAGGGTAGATATGCAGATGCCGTCGTAAAGGAACACATCAAGTCACCAAAGATGGGCAGCAAAGACCGCCGCCTGGTGGCCACCTCCATCTATGACATTGTCAAAAACTATAGATTTTATTCATGGTTGGCAGAGCAGAGTGGAGGCGATCCGAAGAGCCTAATGCACATCCAGTCAGTTTACTATTGTCTGTCTGGTATCGATGCAGGGCACATCGAAAATTGGTTTATTATCGATCCGGAAGAATTAAGTGAACTTCTCACTCAATCGGATATATCACCTCAGGTGCGCTATTCTATGCCGGATTGGATACATGAGAAGATGAAACACCTGGAGCAATGGTCGGAGGTCATGAAGACGCTGGCAGAACAAGCGCCTGTATTCATTCGGGTCAATCTACTCAGGGCAGAGGTTGAAGACGTTACCAAATACTTTACTAAGGTGGGTTATAAATATGAGGTGTGCAATGAGGCGGGTTGCATCAAACTGTTCGATAAATACAATCTCTTGCAGGACCCTATGTACCTGGACGGAAAGTTTGAAATCCAGGATGGTGGCTCACAGGAGATATCACTCTTTATGGCACCTACACCCGGAGCTATAGTATTTGATATGTGTGCAGGTGGTGGAGGTAAGACACTGCACCTGGCCGTATTGATGCAGAATAAAGGTCGCATCATAGCCTTTGATACGAGTCAGGATGCCATTCGCTCGTTGCTGGGCCGTAAGGAACGAGCGGGAGTCAAGATAGTCGATGCACATACTTACGAGCAGATCAACCTTGACCATTATGATTCACTGGCTGATCAGATACTTTGTGATGTGCCCTGTAGTGGATCGGGTGTGTTCAGGCGGGAAGTGGATAAGAAATGGAAATTAACTCAACTTGGGTTGGCTCAGTTAACTGAAGTTCAAAGAGAAATATTAGAAAATGCTGCACCCATTCTGAAGCCCGGAGGCGAGTTGGTATATGCCACTTGCAGTATCTTTCCAGATGAAAATGAAACCCAAATAAACCAATTTTTAGCTGCTCACCCTAAGTTTACACTTTTGGAAGCTAAGACAATTTGGCCTCAATCTGGCGGTACTGATGGTTTTTATATGGCTAAATTGAAAAAAACTACTGCATAATATTATATGGTGTGATCCGTCCTGGGCATTGGCCGAAAGAATTATATTTGTGCCAATTTTAATACACAGATGAAAATATCGTACGACTGGCTCCGGGATTATCTTCCCCATACATTTCCTATTACTACTATAGAGCGCTGGCTTACTGAGATTGGCCTCGAGGTAGAAGGAATTCACACCACCGAATCCATCAAGGGTGGCTTAAAAGGAGTAGTAACCGGGCAGGTTCTTACCTGTGTCAGACACCCCAATGCGGATCGACTCTCACTTACTACAGTAGATATAGGAGGGCAGGAACCCTCACAGATAGTCTGTGGAGCGAGCAATGTTGCCGTCGGCCAAAAAGTATTGGTGGCAACACCGGGCACAATGATTTATCCCGCTGAGGGAGATTCATTTGAGATAAAGACAGCGAAGGTACGGGGTGAGCTCTCAGCCGGTATGATTTGTGCTGAAGACGAATTGGGTCTCGGTGATAGCCATGATGGCATTTTGGTCCTTACGAATGATACGCCCGTGGGCATATCCGCATCTGAATTGTACAAGATAGTACAAGATGAAATCATCGAAATAGGACTTACACCCAACCGTGCAGATGCAAATTCTCATTTTGGCACTGCGCGAGACTTATGGGCGGCACTTCACATCCATGAGGGACTCCAGATTCCGCTGAATCAGCCCTTAATACTGGACAAAAGTGCACTGCCTTCTGAGGGAGAAATGAATATTCATCTGCAGGCGACTGACAAATGTCAACGCTATATGGGCTTGGAGATCACAGGAGTTACAGTTGCCGAGTCACCGGAATGGTTGAAGAAAAGGCTTCAGAGTATCGGCCAGAAGCCGATTAATAATATTGTCGATGTGACTAATTTTGTGATGTTCGAGTTGGGTCAGCCACTGCACGCTTTTGATCGTGAGGCAATCCCTGGCAATGATATCTTGGTTTGCAACGCTCAGATAGATAAGGATTTTATAGGACTGGATGGTGTCTCGAGAAAATTAGTAGCAGATGATTTGGTCATTGCCACAGCGGGAGAAGAACCAATGTGTCTGGCTGGTGTATATGGAGCTGAAGGATATGGTGTAAAGTCAACTACCCAGGCCATATTTCTCGAATCAGCATGTTTCCAGTCTGCAAGTGTTCGCAGGACTTCACTACGTCACAATCTGCGGACAGAATCAGCAGCTCATTTCGAACGCGGTGTCGATCCTGGCATGTGTCCGGAGGTATTGCTGCGAGCAGCCCATTTAATACTAGAGGTCGCAGGAGGTCAGGTTTCATCTCGCTTGTACGATGTGTATCCACAACCGACCCCTGAGCGGCTCATATCGATCTCTCCGGAGAGAGTCAATAGATTGTTGGGGCAGGTGATCCCTTCCGACCAGATGCTGGAGATATTACAAGCGCTCAGTATGGGTGTGGTGCAGCTATCGCAGCAAGAGTGGCAGGTGAAGGTGCCCGGTTATAAGATTGATGTCTTGCGAGAGGCAGATTTGGTAGAAGAAATAGTTAGGATATATGGCCTCAATAATATAGAGGCAAGTGAAAGCTTCCAGTATGCACTGAACCAGGCGAGAAAGTTGGATGATCATACTCTGCGAAATCAAGCTATGGATTTTCTAGTGGCTAATGGGTTTCACGAGATCATGGGCCTTTCTATCATTAATGCAGATGAATGGACTAAAATCTCAGGTTTTGACTCTAAAATTGGGGTTCGTATAAATAATACCTCAAATGTGCAGTTGGATCTACTCCGGCCGGAGGCATTGTCAACTGCGCTCGAAGTCATCAGGTACAATGTGTCCCGGCAGCAGACATCACTGCGCATGTTTGAATTCGGACGTACTTATAAGTCGCATAGCGGTGAATATATCGAAACACCTTTTCTTTCCTTTTTTATAAGTGGTGATTATTGGAAAGAGAGTTGGCAAAATGGTGCTACCAGAAAATCAGATATTTACCTGCTGAAGAGTTTGTGTAATAATCTACTCCATCAGTTGGGAATTTTTGACCTCACTGAAATACTTGATGAGACTGAAGAAAACTATGTTAGTTGTGTTCATATTAGCGCCGGTGGAAAGAATGTAGCTATCATCGGAGAGATAAAGACTGGACTACTCTCCCGCGCCGATATAAAACATCCTGTCTATTTTGCTCAGTTAAGATGGGAGACGGTGTTGGCTCTGTTAGAAGCTCAAGAGATCAAGCAGTTTGAAGAATTTTCTCGCTTCCCTATGGTTAGACGGGATTTGGCGCTGATGATGGATGAAGGTATCAGCTATACTGAGGTGGCTTCGCTAATCAGAAGTGAGTTGGGCTCCTCACTGAGTGAACTTAACTTGTTCGATGAGTTTCGAAATGAAGAGTTGCTGAGTAAAAGGAAAAAAAGCTACGCAATCAGTATGATGATGGTAAATAGAGATAAAACTTGGGCTGAAAAAGACCTCGATGTGCTCATCAGCAAGGTTATCAACAAATTAAAGGTAAAATACGGAATAGAAATTAGAAAATAAAACTGTATTTTCGCCATTTAGAAACGAAATATAACCAGATTAAATCCTTTAAGACAATTCTATGACCAGAACTTTGAGTGAAAGACTAGCCACTATTGATCAAAAGATCAGGAAGATGGCTCAGAAGTTCGAGATCATACGAAAGGAAAATATGTTGCTAATAGAGGAGAACATAGCACTCAAACAGCAACTAAACAATATAAAGAAGAATAAAAATTTAAATGTAGATATAGGCTTGCCTGTCACAGCCGAGAGCGCCACAGAGGAGGTGACTAAAAGCAGTGTGAATCAAGCCGGAATTAGGAAAGAATTAGATAATTATATCAAAGAAGTGCAGGAATGCATTGATCAATTGCAAACTTTATAGTCATGGCAGCGAAAGAACTCAAACAAATTTCGGTGTTCATTGCAGGTAGAAGTTATCCGTTGAAAGTTCAGGATAACGAAGAACAAGTGATCATAGACATCGCAGAGAAAGTAAATAAGCGGATCCGCGAATATCAGGAAACATATACCAACCGTGAAAAACAAGATTGGGTATCGATGGCTTTATTGTCTTATGCAATAGAGAAGCATCAACTCGAAAACATGTTTACTGATACAAAATTGGATCAAAAACTTGAATCTTTGGAGGTATTTCTCGATGAACAATTAAAAGTCTGACCTTACCTGGCATTTTTCGGGCCAGAGCTATATCCACACAGTTATTTTATTATATAATCAGCGACGAAGGTCGCTTAAAAACGTTTTATGGATAGCCAGATAATAGTAGGCGTAATAGCCGGATTTATTGTGGGAGGTTTGATTGCGTTTTTTCTCGTAAATATGCTGGTGAAGAAAAAATCACAGTCTCATATCGAGGAAATGAATGCCAAGGCAGATCTCCAAATACAGGAAGCAAGATTGTCCGCCAAGCGACTGATAGATGATGCAGAGGTGAAAGCCGAGAAAATCATAAGTAAAGGCGAGCGGGATAATGAGAAAAGGAAACAACAGAAAATTCAGGAGACCCAGGAAAATTACAATCGACTTAAAAGTAAATTTGACGGAGAGCGTGATCGGGAAATGAACCGACTAAAGGAGCTTGAAATTGGAATTATTAAGCAGCAGAATGAATTAAAGCAAGCTTCTGACAGCTTTAGCCAGCAAAAGGAGAGTATTGAAGCTCGTGAAGTAGAAATCAAATCCATCCGTGATAACCTCGATACTCAGCTGAAGATAGTTGCAAAGAAGCGGGAAGAACTCGACTCTGCAAATGAACAGCGTATCAAAGAATTGGAAAATTTATCTAAGTTATCACAACAGGAAGCTAAAGACCATCTGATTCAGGCAATGACGGCTAAGGCGGAAAATGACGCCATGGCGATGATCAAGGATGTGATGGAACAGGCTAAAAATACAGCTAACAAGGAAGCAAGGAAGATTATCATTCAGAGTATCCAGCGCATGGGAGCTGAGGTAACCATCGAGAATACAGTAACTGTCTTCAATATCGAGTCAGATGATATCAAAGGTCAGATTATCGGACGTGAAGGAAGAAATATCCGAGCTATTGAAGCTGCTACTGGCGCTGAAATAGTGGTAGATGATACGCCGGAAGCCATCGTGATTTCCAGTTTTGACCCTATCCGAAGAGAGATCGCCCGGTTGTCACTGAAGAAACTAGTCGCTGACGGACGAATCCACCCGGCCAGGATAGAAGAAGTCGTAGCTAAAACAA
>Ga0154020_10004928_pt1 | contig 15852 bp, 7 predicted proteins | sample Klosneuvirus_201_FD_109709 | JGI IMG/M metagenome (GOLD analysis project Ga0154020, IMG submission 109709) | Active sludge microbial communities from wastewater, Klosterneuburg, Austria - Klosneuvirus_20160825_MG | ecosystem: Engineered > WWTP > Aerobic digester > Activated sludge | place...
CCTCGGACAAGCCACTGCCATCACCGTAAACATTCTGGCTACCCCTCTCGCTGTGGGCAGTTACACACTTATCGCGAAGGGTGCTGGAGGGGAAGTGAGCGGAGTGGTGCCGACGTCCCTCGTGGTCCACGGCGCCACCGCGGCAGAGCCATCGCTGCAGTTGATCAATGGTGAGCTTGTGCTGGTGGTTTCACCCACGGAGCTTGCGCCAGCGAGCATTTCAACTTCGCTCCATGGGAACCAGGTCATATTAGACTGGCCATCGAACCAGGGTTGGAGATTGCAGGCTCAGAGCAATGGGTTGGCGAGAGCATGGTTCGAGGTGCCTGGCGCGACACCCCCGTGGACCAACGTCATCGATCCGGGCAACACCTCGGTATTTTACCGTCTAATTTATTGAGGATGCCTGTGTCAGCATTAACAGCCAGATAAGAATACAACCTATGAATCGTTTATTTTGCACGGCAACGCTTACCGGCCTGACGCTCGCTCACTTATGGGGTTTCACAGGAGAGGCGAATGCGTCAGATGAGAAAATGGCATGGTGGCACGAGGCGAAGTTCGGCTTGTTTGTTCATTTTGGCCTGTACGCAGTTCCCGCTAACACATCTGAATGGCACATGCGGGTGACCAAGAAGTCCATAGCGGAATATTCAAAATATGCGGATCAGTTCAACCCCACAAATTTCAACGCGAATGAGTGGGCGCAAATTGCCCAAGAAGCGGGCATGAAGTATATGGTGATCGTGACAAAGCATCACGACGGATTTGCCTTATTCCAATCGGCAGCAAGCCAGTACAACATAGTGGATGCGACTCCATTCAAACGCGACATCGTCCAGGAACTCGCAGAAGCCTGTCCGAGGCATGATGTCAAGTTTGGTGTTTATTATTCACTGATAGCTGACTGGGGTCATCCAGGTGGCGGGATTGGGTGCCCTCCCTGGGATCCGGCACAACGCGGAGATAGGGAGACTTACTTCAACGGGGTGGCGTTTCCACAAGTGCGGGAGTTGTTGACGAAGTACGGTCCGATTTCGGAAATCTGGTTCGACACCGATGGCCCCGACCGCCCTACCGCGGAGCAGGCGGCTCGTGTAGCGAGCCTGATTAAAGAGTATCAGCCAACGACCATCGTGAACGACCGTGTGATCAAAGGGGATTTCTCAGTCGCAGAAGTTCATATGCCGGCGCAAGCGAATCCTCGCAACTGGGAGGGTTGCGATGTCATTATTAGTGGCTCCTGGGGTTATTTGCGCTCTTACCGGCCACAGGACGTAAAACCGCTATCAGTCCTTATTCGACAATTGGTGGATGTGGTAAGCAAAGGCGGGAACTTTCTTCTAAATGTTGGACCGAAACCGGATGGAACGTTTCCGCAGGACTCGATAGATCGCTTAAAAGGCATTGGTGCCTGGTTGAAGGTAAACGGAGAGTCCATTTATGGCGCGACCGCTAGCCCATTTGCGTTTCTGCCGTGGGGAAGATGCACCAGAAAGGGGGAGATGTTGTATCTGCACATTTTTGACTGGCCCGCTGATGGAAGAATACGAATTCCTATGACGAACGAGATCGTTTCAGCAAGGTTGTTGGGCGATGGGGGCAAGAGCGCCTTGAAGGCTCAGCAGGTCGGGAGCGAGTTGGTGGTCAGCCTGCCCGCTATCCCCCCTGACCCCATCGCGAGCGTGGTCGTTCTGCAGGTGCGCGGAGAGCCACAGATCACCCGTTCTCTGAACTTCAACAAACCGACAGAGGCGTCTGCAATAGTAGATGAAAGCAAGTTTGCTGTCGATGCTGATCCAGGCACTGCCTGGCAAATCCCGGAAGGCGGGCCCTCGTGGCTGGCTGTCGATATGCAAGCGGACACAACGTTCAACACATTACGAATCGGGCTGGGAAGAGGACGGATTACGGAATTTTCATTGGATTATTGGCTTAACGATCATTGGGAGACGATTATTGCGGATCAGAAGCTGCCATTGGATGAGTCTGTCCGAACCTTTGCCCCTGTGACGGCTCGCAAGGTGCGATTGAACTTCAAGGAAGCTGCTAAAGAAGTAATAAGGTTAAACAGTTTTGAACTATTTCACGCTCATTGACCGGCTACACTTCCCATATACTCGTCGGCGAGCGACTGTAGTCGGCTTGCAATACAAGCATGGTTGCGTGAATTCAGCTTATGGCCATGAATATCTCCAAGCTTCATAAAGGAGGGAGCTGTGCCCGTGGCAAGCGCGCGTTGACGCGGCGCGCCTTCCTGCGTCAAATTGTAGCGAGTTCCTTGTTGGTAGTCTTAATCGCCGGGGTCGGGGGGGCGACATGCGAGGCAGTGAGCATCCAAAATGACTTTCTCAAGGCTGACGTTACGTCTGGTGCATTGACTTTAACCAGTCGATCCACAGGGCGGGCGTTCCTGAAGAATGCAATAGTTGGAACAAGCAGCATCACCGTCCGGATGGATGCAAAGTGGCATCCGACTCTCGGCCAGGGCAAGGTTGTGACAGTCAAGGAGGTTAGTGGCAACTTCTGCGAAATCTCGCTTTATGATGGGGTGCCTTTTGCCTTGATCCAACAGTTCCTGGGTAACGAGGGCCCTTCTACAAACCGGGTGGTCGAGGTGCAACTGTTCGATGCGACTGTGGATATTGGGGTGCCGCACAGCAGAATGCGAGCCCTCGGAACCGCCGGACTTACGGCAGTTGACCAGCATCCCGGCAGCTATGTTTTCCTCGCACTTGCCGAGCCAGAGTCGCGTAAAGGAGTGGTTGGTGCCTGGCTTACCGGGGATCGAGGTTCTGGCATCGTGTTTTCGCGCCTCGACGGTGATAAGATAACTTTGTGCGCTCAAATCGATTATGGGCGGCTTCTGCTGCCGCCTCGCTCGACCACGCCGTGTGAAGTTTTCGCGATCGGCTACTTTCCCGACGCGAGAATTGGTCTTGAGGAATGGGCTGATCTCACGGCGCGGTACAATCATATCAAGCTCCGTCCACAGATCGACGGCTACTGCACGTGGTATAGCAGGCCCTTTGGGTTTGCTTCCGATGAAGTCCACATCCTGGAGTTGGCTGAATTCGCGGCGAAGGAGTTGCATCCATTCGGTCTTAGATTTGTGCAGATTGATGACCGGTGGCAGGCCGGCCAAACGACCAACGGCCCACGCAAGCAGTTCACGGATTACGATCCACTAGGGCCATATGCCAACGGCCTGAGGCCTGTTGCCGGCCGAATTCGGGAGTTAGGGCTTACTCCAGGTCTCTGGTTCATGCCGTTTGCCGGCACTCTGGATGACCCTTACTTCGCGGATAAACAGTATCTGTTTGCCCGTGGAACCAATGGCCGCCCCTATGACACTCCTTGGGGAGGCACTTGCTTGGATCTGACAAATCCAAGGACGCAAGAGTATGTTAGTTTGATCGCACGCAGGTTCGTTCAAGAATGGGGTTTTAAGTATTTCAAAATGGATGGGCTGTGGACCGGAACCGCAGCCGCGCAGCAATATATCAACAATGGGTATAAGCGGGATGACCTCGGACAAGCTGCGGTTTACGATTCGTCGGTGACGCCGATTGAGGCGTACCGGAACGGACTAAAAATCATCAGGCAGGCGGCGGGAGACGACGTCTTTCTGCTGGGGTGTTGTGTGGCCCAGAATATGCGTAGCTTCGGAGGTTCGTTTGGATTGGTGGATGCGATGCGAATCGGTCCGGACAACTGGCCCACGTGGGATCAAATGAAGAGAGGACCATGGCACGCCAGCAATCGCTACTTCCTTCATGGAAGGGTCTGGTACAATGATCCCGATCCGGTTTACCTCCGTGATTCCGTGCCCCTAGAACAAGCGAGGGCGCTTTGCTCATGGGTTGCGATTTCGGGTTCGCTAAATGTTTGCAGCGACTGGTTGCCTGGGCTGCCAACGGAACGCCTCGATTTGCTCAAACGCATTTTGCCGCATCATCAGCTCATGGCTCGGCCGGTGGACATCTTTGAAACGGACCTTGCAAATGTCTGGATCCTGAGTGATTCGCGTAGCAAACCGGAGCGCCATGTTGTAGGCCTGTTCAATTGGTCTGAGGAAGACACCCTCCATGTCAAATACCCAGTAGCTCGCTTGGGGTTGGAATCGAAGTTGACCTATGCCGCTTTTGATTATTGGTCCAACAAGTTCTTGCCAGTAGTTTCCAGAGAATTGCAGTGCGACGTTCCACCGGCCTCATGTCGTGTCATCGCTTTGCGGGCCTTGGGACAGAACCCTGTCGTGGTAAGCACATCGCGACATGTCACCCAGGGCATCGTGGATCTAGCTTCAGAAACATGGACCCGTGGAGAAATGAAAGGACGCAGTTATGTCGTTGCCGGCGATCCTTACGAGTTACGACTGGCGGTGCCCGGGTCAAAGGGCCGCTTCCGCCGGGTCGCTGACGCAGCAGTGCAGGGGCTTTCCAGGAGTGCAGTAACTGTTCATCAGGAAGGGGCGACGGTGCGCATTAAATTCATCCCAGTAGCGACGGGGGAGGTTAGCTGGAGCCTAAAATTCAAGGAGCACTGAAGGCCATGAGTATAGAGAGAACTTTATCGGGCGTCATCTGCGTCGCTGTGTTTGTCTGGTCTGCTTCCGCGAGCGATACCATCAGAGCTTGTGTTCAGAAAGAGATCGATGACGGCATGTTTCTGGGAGCAGTTGTCACGGCGGGTAGACCGGGGAAAGTGCTGTTCTGCGAGGCGTTCGGCCAACGAGATCTCGGCAAGCGCATGAGCACGGACTGCTTGTTTGATGTGGCAAGCATAACAAAGGTGGTAACTGTCGCCACTGCTCTGGCAATTACGATGGAAAAGCATCCCGAGGTGTCGCTTGAGCAGCGAGTGCAGAAGTACCTCCCAAGTATGAATGGCAAGGGCGCGGATAGAATAACAATCCGTAATACAGCCGCGCACAGATCTGGTCTGGACAACACAAAGGAGCTCTGTAGCAAATTCGCTGGCGAAGAGTTGGTTGTGAAGATTATGTCACGTGACACTCAATGGGAGGTCGGTTCACGCTACGAGTATTCTTGCCTTGGCATCATCCGACTCGGAGAAGTGATTGCGAGTATCAATGGATGTGAGTTCGGGGCATATTGCCGTGAGAAAGTGTTTGTTCCACTGGGAATGACGAACACATACTTCAGTCCTGTGCCGCAGGGTGTTCGGGAGAGGTGTGTGGCGACGGATGCCCCATTGGGAGTCGTTGCTGACCCTAATGCTCGCGGGATCGGGCGTCCTGTGGGGAATGCAGGAGTTTTTACAACCGCACAAGATCTGGCCAAACTGGCAGAGTTATGGCTGCAGAGGGGCCAGTATGCTGGAACTCGGCTTTTCTCGCCAGCTATCTGCGACGAATTTACGTCGGGCTCCATTGTTTGGCATAGTAGCCTGCCCCGTGATCATAAGCCGTCATTCCCGCTCCCAAGAAATGTGTCATCAAGCACCTTTTACCACTCTGGATATACCGGGCAACTTCTTATAGTTGATCCTGAACGAAGTGCGTATGTCATCGTTTTAACCGCATGGCTCCACCCGTCCATAAAGGCCAGCTATGAGGATTCACGCAAGGCTCGTGGTCGTATTGCCGCAGCTGTCATTGCGACTCATTTGGGGGATGAAACCAGGCACTAAGGTACGTTCCAAAGCGCCGCTTACGTGAATTGAATAATGAGGCAGAATAGACTATGGAGTATAGTGATCGTGGTTGCGGTTGCAGCCATTACCGCGCGTTCAACGCTTCCGGTCCAAGGTGGCGAGTTGGCTGTGAGTACAACACCCGCACAGAACGTCGACCGCCTGTCGTGGTTTAATGCTGCGCGGTTCGGCATGTTTATTCATTGGGGCGTTTACTCAGTTCCTGCCGGCGAGTGGGCGGGCAAATCCATGCCGGATCACGGCGGCGAATGGATCATGGAGGATTGCAAGATTCCCGTTTCGGAATACGCAAAGTTCGCCCCGCAGTTTCACCCCGAGCAATTCAACGCCCGCGCGTGGGTGCACATGGCGACAAACGCGGGCATGAAATATATTGTCATTACCAGCAAACATCACGATGGCTTTGCCATGTGGCGTTCCGATCTTTCGGAGTGGGGTATTAGAGCCACGCCCTTTGAGCGTGACCCGCTCAAGGAACTGGCAGATGAGTGCCGCCATGCCGGGATCAGGCTTTGCTTTTACTATTCCATCATGGACTGGCATCACCCGCACTGGCCGGAACGCCGCGCGTGGAACGACACGGCCAGCGGCACGCCAGACATGGAGCGGTATGTGGCCTATATGAAAGGCCAGCTCAAGGAGCTGCTCTCGCGTTACGGCCCGATTGGTATTCTGTGGTTTGATGGCGAATGGGAAAAGCCTTGGACACACGCGCATGCTGTTGATTTACACCGCTATGTTCGCAGTTTGCAGCCGGACATCATCATCAATAACCGAATCGACAAGGTTCGCCAAGGCATGGGCGGGATGGATAAAGGGCAGGGCGTCGGTGATTACGGCACGCCGGAACAGGAAATACCTGCCAACGGTTTTGGGCCTGGCGTCACTTGGGAATCCTGCATGACGATGAACAACACCTGGGGCTATCGCAAAGACGATCACAAATGGAAGTCCACCCAGACGCTGATCCGCAACCTCATTGATTGTGCCAGCACAGGCGGAAACTATCTGCTCAACATCGGCCCGACGGCTGAAGGGCTCTTCCCGGATGCATCCATCGTTCGGCTTGAAGAAATCGGCGACTGGATGAACCAGAATGGCGAAGCGATTTACGACACCACCGCCAGCCCGTTTAAGCAAGAAATTACTTGGGGGCGCTGCACACAAAAGGGAGACAAGTTATTTCTGCACGTGTATAACTGGCCGGCCGATGGCCGATTGCTGGCGCCGCTACTCAATCAGAAGGTCAAAGCGTGGCTGCTGAGGACACCGGGCCGGAAGCTAAAGTGTAAAGACACACCGGAGGGGTTGGTGATACAACTCCCGGCTTCCGCTCCGGACAAGATTGCCAGCGTTATCGTCGTGCAAGTGACCGGAAAGATTCTACCCGCAGCCCATGAGCGTGGCGATGGGACGCCCGCTCAAAAGCGGTGATTGCACCTGGAGTGCTGCGGCAAGAGGCGAGAAGTCATGAGTCCAGTATGTGCCTCGTGGAAAAAGGTATTATTTGCCGGCATATACGTGTCATGACTGTCCACTGTTGTTAAATGTTTATTAAGATCAATACTATAGGAGTCACACTCCATCTTGTCGGATGGCTCATTGCCGGTGTTGCCCCAGCGGGTCAAACTGCCGAATTTTACGTGGCGACCAACGGCAATGACCGGTGGTCCGGTCGGTTGGCAGCCCCTAACAGGATGAAGTCTGATGGTCCGTTTGCTTCGCTCCAGCGAGCACGAGATGCAATCCGCAGCCGAAGGTCATCCGGAACAACCGACGAGTCTCAGACAGTTTATGTGCGCAGCGGCACATATGAGATACGCCAGACTTTGAAGTTCGAGGCGCAGGACGGCGGATCGCCGGCGGCACCTGTGACCTATTGCGCCTATAAGGATGACAAACCAATTCTTGTTGGTGGTGGCACCATTACCGGCTTCGTACCTCACAAGGGGAACATATTGAAAGCGGATGTTGGCGCCCAAGGATTCAAAGGCATTTACTTCCGCCAGCTCATCTTCGACGGTCATCGCCAGCAGTTGGCGCGTTATCCAAACTTTGATCCGCGAAACCCACACGGCGGCGGGTGGGCTTATGCTGATGGGGAATCGATCCCGCTATATACCGATAGTCCGGAGGAAGACACGCGCTCCTTTACAATCAAGCAGAAAGATATTCGCACATGGGCTCACCCTAAAGAAGTACAAGTCTTTGTCTTTGCTCGCTACAACTGGTGGAACGATATTTGCGACCTTGATTCCATTGATGCAGCGACCCGCCGTGTCAGACTTGCGGAAGGGGCTTCGTATGCGGTGCGCCTTCATGATCGTTTCTATTTTCAGAACGCTTTGGAGGAACTGGATGCTCCGGGAGAGTGGTATCTCGACAAGCGGACGTCCACCCTGTACTTCTGGCCACCTTCGGCCCTGAAAGGCAAAGCGGTCATTGCTCCCACGACGCGCACCATACTTGAACTGGGCAAGGGCACCGCCAATGTGACCGTGCGTGGGTTCATCGTGCAATGTGCGGAAGGAACCGCGATCACATTGAACGAAACAACCAACTGTCTTATCGCTGCCAATACTATTCGCAACGTTGGCGACTACGAAGGGTGTGGCGTTGCGGTAAATGGAGGCGTCAGAAATGGTGTCGTGGGAAACGACGTATTCGACACTGGCAGCCACGGCATCAGATTGAGCGGGGGTGACCGTATAAAACTGGTGTCGGCGGAGAACAGCGCAGTCAACAACTACATCCACCACGTCGGTGTTATTTATAAACATGGGGTGGGCATTGATCTAAGTGGCGTGGGAAACCGAGCCTCGCACAACCTAATTCACGATGGGCCGCGCATGGGACTCATGTTTAGTGGCAACAACCTGGTGATCGAATACAATCACATCCGCCACATGAGTTTGGAAACCGAAGATACCGGTGCCATTTATACCGGCGGACGGGATTGGATTTCCTCACGGGGTTCCGTAATTCGTTACAACTATATCCACGATATACTCGGATACGGCCACGATGAAAAGGGGCTGTGGCATTCGCCGTTCTTTGCCTGGGGTGTATATCTGGACGACAACACGGGCGGCGTGGATGTCATCGGCAACATCATCGTTCGTTGCTCGCGCGCCGGTTTGCACCTCCACAACGGGCGAGATAATCACATTGAAAACAATATTATCGTCAATAATGGGGAGCAGCAGGTACAATACGGCGGTTGGACCAAGGATGATCGCAGGTGGAAGGCGCACCAGCCCACAATGATTGCCGGTTACGAAGCGGTCGTCAGCGAGCTGGCCTGGAGAAATATGCGCAACATGAGCTTGCACCCGACTAATGCAATATTGCCCAACGGAACGATAATGACCGGGAATGAGTTTATTCGGAACATCATCTATTACCACAGTCCCAAGGCGCAATATCTCTGGTGTGAAAACGTTCCGTTTGACCACAACGTCATTGATTCGAACCTGATTTGGCACTTTGACCAAACCGTGGTAAGTGAACAAAATGGGCCGGGTATGATGCGTTCCAAAATGGATTGGACCAAATGGCAGGTGCTTGGGCTCGACCACCAGTCACTGATTGCTGATCCACTGTTTGTGGATGCGGCCAAAGATGACTATCGACTGCGACGGAAGTCTCCGGCTTATGACCTGGGTTTCAAAGCCATTCCGGCGGGGAGAATCGGCCCCTATCGCGACCCTTTGCGCGCAAGCTGGCCCATCCGCGAGGCGGAGGGGGTGCGTGAACAACCAATCACAAAGCTGGCCTTGCGAGCCGGGCAATATGCAAACCGAAGGAACTAAACTGGAAATGAAGACAGCAAAGAACTGTAGCCATGCCTCGCGAGACATGCGAAAACGCCTCCTTGAAGGAGACTCGGGGCCTGCGCAAAAGCAAAAGTGACATTTCTTGAACTTTGCGCGTGATCATGCGAACCAGGTATACCGCAGCGTCAGCCCAATCCGGCCAGAAGAGCCTGTTGCGGAGTGCTCCAAAAGCGTCCGCCGCCTCCGGCTGTCCCATAGACTTACAGCGAACTCCGCGGTTCGAGGATTTGCCAAAGGACCGAGCGCAGCAGGCCGTCACTGACATCGTAGAGGCCGAGGGCGTGGGTGAACTGGGCGTAGAGCGGACTCACGACATGACTCCACGGCGTGAAGGTGGGAAATCGTTGCTCGACCCCGGTGTCCCGCGCCTCTTTGGGCACGAGGTGGGGCGGAAAAAGATTGCAGAGTTGGCGGAGGAGCGAGAATTGCCCCGGCGTTGGTGTGCGGAGGCTGGCCTTTTGCATCCCCGAACTTGTGACCGGGTTCAAACCTGCAAGCCAACTCCTTTAATACCTTCGAAAATCTCAGCCAGGAAAGAGAAAACTGTATATAAAAGTAATAGAGACAAAATGAAATGCCAGATAACAATCTTAGTGCTGGCTGTGTTTCTCACGCGAGCGGCACAGTCTTCGCCGCCGCAGATATTCTGGGCGTCTGATCCGGTGCGTCCGAATGAAACGGTGCTAGTGCAGGGCGCAGGCTTTGGAGCCGCACCCATGATTGAGGTTGGACGTTTACGCGACGGGGGCAAGAATTCCAAGGACATCTGGGCATTGACGAGAAGTCTTGTAACGGTGAAACCGTTGCAAGTATCCGCCAGCTCCTTGAAATTTGTTTTGCCGCAGGAGTTCAAACCGGGAGAGTATGCATTCCGGATACGTGAAGACCACAATCTATCAACCGTGACAGTGTTAAATGCCGTCGACGTCTGGTGGATTCAGGGCAACGAAGGTCAGTACGCCACGCCGGGAGGCTGGCTGCGTCTTTTTGGGAAATGCCTAGCGACCGGTGGGAAGACTCAGGTTCGCCTGAAATCCGCCGCAGGAAATACCCTGACATTTAAGGCCAAGGGAGATGATTATAGCGCGCGGATTCAGATGCCGCAAGATTTGGTGCCAGGGCGATACCAAGTAGAAATGCACAATGGCTGCTTGGGAGATGCTGGATGGGTATTCGCAGGCGACGTGAAGGTGATTCCCCCGGTGCAGTGGAAACAGGATGTGTATAAATTGAGCGATTTCCCTGGAAATCCTACGGCGGCGATGGAGGCTGCGCTGGAAAAAGCCACTTTAAACGGAGGTGGTATTGTATTAATACCGCGTGGACGCTGGGAAATGACGCGCGCAATTAAAATACCCGCCGGTACGATACTCAAAGGGGAGAGTCGTGAGCTGAGCAGCATTTACTGGCTGGACTTCAAAAACATACCTCCAGTTCTCATCCGGGGCGCGAATTTCGGAATACAGGATTTGAGCATCTACGCACAGAGTTTCAAAACACTACTTTCCGTGCGACCCGAGTCCCGGCGTTTGGTGTTGAGCAATTTGCTCATTCGTTGCGACACCTTCTTTGGATTGAACGAGCCAGGAACCACTTTTAACAGACGCACCGCTCCCCAAAAAGTTCTCGACGGGGAGGCGAGAATTTTTCAGATCAACTATCCCAATTTTCAAATCACTGGTTGCGATATCTATAGCAACGCACGTGTATTGGTTCTGGAACCGAAGGGGTTTGTGGAACCCGACGGTCCCAGGTTTAGCGGCCTGATTGCTGGCAACCGAATCTGCGGTGGGCAGGGCTACAGCATAGAAGCGGCCGACGGAGTAATCTTTGAAGACAATGACGTCTCAGGCAGCGCCCCGATGACGGCAGGAAACTCAATCAACAGTTATTTCAACAATTTTGTTCGCAACATATATTTTGGAAACAATCGCATCCGTGATATTTACGGCGCCTACCGAGAAATGATGACTCTGGATGCAAGTGGGAGCGCTTACTACGGAAGAGTCGCTCAGGTGGAAGGCACGAGAATTACCCTTGCGACAGATCCCATATTCAAAGACTACAAGCAACATCGCACGGATTACCGCGGTGGAGCGGTCGTAATTATGTCCGGGACCGGGGCAGGGCAATATCGCATAGTAACCGGCAACAAGGATCGGGAGTGGACCATAGACCGTCCCTGGGGCGTTGCGCCGGACGCCTCCTCTATCATAACCATCACACACCACCGCGGCAGAAATATTTTCCAAGGAAACGATTTTGCCGATGGAGGTGCCTGCCAGCTTTACGGAGCCGCTTTGGACTCTCTAGTGGTTGGGAACAAAGGAAGGCGCATGAGTGGCTTTCTTGTTTGGGGTGGCAACCAGGGCGGTATGGGCTGGCAGCCGTCCATGAACTGCCAGTTTCTCGACAATGAGATCTCCGAAGGTAACGGTTATGGTTACCAGATTGCTACCATTGGCACCGCGACGAGCGGAATCATCTCAAGTTCGTTTGAAGAGAAATTGAATCTTTCGCAGGAGGACATTGAGAAACAGCGGTATTCCGGCCCTCTCGTAGTAGCATCTGTATTCCGGAGGAACAAGATTGACTCCAATGGCCATTACCAAATAGCTGGCAGGGTTGATAACGTGCTGGTAGAGAACTGTCGGGTTAGTGACTCCGAGCAAGGGATTATGGTTGCAAGAACTGCAACCGATGTTTTGTTGCGTAACAATACATTCGCAAATGTGGATAAGCCTTTGTCTGGAGATGGAATTGGCACCGCGTGCGTCGTTACCGAACAGTCTGCCCGCCCCGGCAAAACCGGAGTTGTTAGATAGTGTTGCGCTGTTATGAGCGCGATTGCGAAGCGGTCTGCATCTTTTGCTCATTCCAATGAGCTTCCTTGGTGCCATGTGTGTGGGATGGCATCAAGCTCATGCGTAGTGAAGATGTGCACTTGTAGCTTGGGGCTTGGGACAGCAGGTGTGTCTGGTAGCGTCAATAACTTCGAGAAGTTCTGATTCCGTTCCTGCGGCGGCATCTGCTTCGGTGGCGATGCTGCCTGTGACCGTGGACATGAGTGTTGTAGCCGTAGTGGGTGACGTGACTCGCCGTTTGCGTGTCGTGTGAAGTGTTAGTCCGCCTCGGCATTGCCGCCGCCCGGCGAGCCTTTGGTCGGTGCGCGGCGGGCCGCGTGCACCAACGTCGCATCCAGCAAGGTGAATTCCCGGATGCCAGCTCTCGTTCACGCAATAAAGGGGAGCAGAGCCGAATACGGAATTGCGCGCTGAAAAAAGATAAACGAAATCACAAAAAGAATAATGAAGACACCATGAATCTGAACTAGTCTCAATCTCGGTTCACCGCAAGAGTTAAGTTTTGCAAGAAACAGGGTTCATCGCGTATGGCAAACCAACCAAGAAAATGCAGAAGAAAGTTGTGGAGTGCAGCAGCCCTTGTCTCATTGCTGTGCGCTGCCAACCAAATGGCTGGTGCCACCCCCTCCGCTCCAGAATTGCAGAATGGAGATCGGGTCGGTTTCATCGGTGATAGCATTACCGACATTGGGCATTACCACTCCTATTTGCAGTTGTTTTACGCCACGCGGTTTCCCGACAGGGAAATCCAATATTTCCCCGCTGGGCACTCCGGCGGCACCGCCGACGATTGTCTCAGGCGTTTGAATTGGGACATCCTTGCGCGATCCCCAAACATCGCAACCGTCAATTTTGGCATGAACGACATGGGCGGCACCTTTGGCGCATCCAACGCCTCGCCCGAGGAAATGGGAAAGGCAATTCAGGAACGCATGAAGCACGTGCAGAACCGCTATGAAACTTTGCTTGACGCCCTCAGTTCAAACGGAGTGCGCCTCATCCTCATTGGCCCCTCGATTTACGACGGCACGGTGCAAATAGGTGATTCCGTGCCGCCGGGTACCAATCGACTGTGGGCGCTTGGGGTATGGACACAAGGAATCAAAGACATTGCAGCAAGCCGCAAGGCTGGCTTTGTAGATCTATGGACCAAGATGAAGGAGGTTAATGCTCGCTTGCAGGCAGCTGATCCGAAAGCAACGATTGTCGGTCAGGACCGCGTGCATCCAGGAGAAGCGGGCAATATGGTGATGTTGTATTCGATACTAAAGGCACAGGGCATTGGCCCCGATGTGGCGGAGATATCAGTGGATGCGGCCAAGGGCGAGACGGGGAACGTGGTTAACTGCACGGTTGCAGAGATTGAGCGGCAGGAGAATGGTATTGCGTTTGTATGCCGGGAAAACGCACTTCCCTTCCCCATTCCGTATCGCGCCGCGAAAGCCTTGGAATGGGTTCCGTTTACCGAGGAACTGAATCGTGAAACGTTGGTCGTAAAGAATCTGCCAGCTGGTGATTATGATCTAAGAATTGACGGCGCAGTTGTCGGGCAATACAATGCTAGCGAACTTGCCAGCGGGTTGAATCTCTCACTCAACTCAAAGACGCCACAATTCCAACAGTCGCAAAAAATTCTCCAGTACAACGATACCCGAAGCTCGTTGGAACGCAAACTCCGCTATCTGCCATATCTCCGCCATTGCAGAGAGGCACAGCAGAACATCGACTGGGACAATTCAGTGGCCGTGGATGAGTTCCTGCGTGGGGAGATCAGGAGGTTGAAATCCAATGACTACTTCCGGCACATTGCGATTGCCTATTTGGACAACGTATCGGGCAAGACTGATGCAATAATAAAACAGGTAGATGAGCTCAACAGCAAGATCAGAACGGAGCGGATGCCGCAAGCGCACAAATTCGCTTTAACTTTAGTTAAATAGGTCATTTCCAGGTGTGTGGAAGCAGGACCTGGGCAAGCTAAAATCCCTGTAACATCACCCCGAGCCTGGCAAGAATTAATGCAGTTGGCGCAGGCCATCAAGCCAATGTGCATGAGCCATCCTGATAAGTGGCGACTTGGAGGAAGACAACTTCCCGCAAGCGCCTTGAGCGAGGACACACCAAAGCAAACAGAACTGATGACAAACGAGCGACTGATTAAAAGCATCTCATTCATTTCCATGTTGGGGCTCATGATTCCAGCTGCGGGCATCGCCGCAAAGCATCTTGAGGATACCCCGCCTGCCGTTGTCCTCATCGAGGGTCAGGCGTCAATTCCAGACCTTGCGGCTGGAGGGGAAACAGCGTCCGAGATGCAACAGCAGGGCTGGAACGATCTCAACAAGAATGGACGCAAGGATATTTATGAAGACCCTTCCCAGACGTTAGAAAGCCGAGTGGAGAATCTTCTACAGCAAATGACGCAGGAGGAAAAGATCGGGCAATTAAACCAAATTTTTCAGGGGTTCGACAAAAGCAAGGACGCGCAACTTTTCCCTCTCATGCGCCGAGGGGAGATAAGCTCCTACATTTGGGGCCGTGGAGGTGTGGCTTTGCGCAATCAATTTCAGCGAATCGCGGTGCAAGAATCCCGCTTGGGCATTCCGATTATTTTTGGCATGGATATCATACACGGTGCGAGCACGCTGTTTCCCATTTCGCTGGGGCTTGCCTGCTCATTCGAGCCCGAACTTTTCGAACGCGCACAAACGGTGGCGGCCCGGGAGGCGCGGGCCGAGGGAATTGATTGGGTTTTCGCGCCAATGTGCGACTTGGCGCGCGATCCGCGCTGGGGGCGCGTCGCGGAAACTTGTGGTGAGGACCCCTATTTATCTTCGCTTTGCAATGCGGCCCAAGTGCGAGGGTTCCAAGGTTCCAACCCTGCTGCTCCAGACCGGGTGGCAGCTTGCCTGAAACACTTCGCTGGTTATAGCGCGGTGACGGGTGGGCGGGATTACAACGACTCGGAAATCACTGAGTGGACGCTGCGCAATGCGCATCTGCCCTCGTTCCATGCCGGAGTGAAGGCGGGGGCGTTGACCATCATGAGCAGTTTTAACAGCATCGAGGGTATTCCCTGCGCTGCGAATTACCACACGTTGACGGAGATCCTCCGTGGCGAATGGAAGTTCAAGGGCTTTGTGGTGAGCGACTGGGACGCCGTTTCTCAGATGATTCAATGGGGTTACGCCAAAGACAAGGCCGATGCCGCGCGACTAGCTCTGGACGCAGGTAACGATATGGATATGTTATCCCAAGCTTATGTGCCAAGTTTGGCGAAGGAGGTCATAGCGGGACGCGTTTCCCAGGACGCTTTGGATGAAGCTGTCCGGCGCGTGTTGCGTGTGAAATATCAAGTCGGCCTCTTCGAGCGGCCTTACGTGGATGAGCAGGGATTCAGGCCGGCTCAAAAGCATCCAGAAGATTTGGCATTGGCGCGTGAGTGTGTGACAAAATCAACAGTGCTGCTCAAG
>Ga0154020_10004930_pt1 | contig 15850 bp, 10 predicted proteins | sample Klosneuvirus_201_FD_109709 | JGI IMG/M metagenome (GOLD analysis project Ga0154020, IMG submission 109709) | Active sludge microbial communities from wastewater, Klosterneuburg, Austria - Klosneuvirus_20160825_MG | ecosystem: Engineered > WWTP > Aerobic digester > Activated sludge | place...
CTGCCAGGGGTGAAGGCGGATCGTCGCGCGCCGGGCGCCGAGGCGATCGAAGGCGGCGAGCAGGGCGGCCGGATTCTCCGGCCAGGGGCGCAGGGCGATCCCCGGCTCCGGCCAGGCGAAAGGGGTCACCGGGGTGGCGGCGAGCTGCCGATACCGCCCGCGAATGCGCGGCAGCGCGCCGGCCAGTGCCGCCGCCGCCCGCAGGTGCTTCGGCAGATCGGCGATGCGGATGCGGGCGCGGGCCCATCTGCCGGCGTGCTGGTGGGGTTGGTCGGAGAGGCGGTCCCACACCGCCCGGTCGCGGATCTCGGCCTCCTTCGGCGGCGGCGGGATGTGGGCGTGCACGCCGCGCGGCACCAGCCAGGAGCGCACCTTGGCGAGCCCGCCGCGCAGGCGCGCCTTGAGGCGGTTCTTGGCCAGGAAGCCGCGGCGCCCGAGGTCGTAGCTCTGTCGGGCGGCGTCCGGAACGGCGCCCGGCGCGAAATAGGCGTCGAGCAGGAGCTCGCGGTCGGCGGCGCGCTCGAGCGGCAGCCGGCAGAGGTCGCGCATCCTGTCGGTGGTGCTGACCGCACGCTGCCTGCGGCAGCGGTTGAGGTCGAGCACGGCGACGTCGGCAATCTCGCCGGGAACGGCGCTCTCCTGCAGCAGGAGATTGCCGATCGAGAAGTCGCGATGGAAGAAGCCGGCGTCGTGCATCCGCCGGGCGTAAGCCGCCACCGCCGCGATCGCCGCGCTGGCCTCCATGCCGGGGAAGCTCTCGCGTTCGGTGCCGGCGTTCCGGGCGCGCAGGAGGTAGCGCAGCTCGACGCGCCCATCGAGGCAGGCGGTAACGAAGATCGCCGTCGGCTCGCCGGCCTCCGCCTCGGCGAAGAACAGGGGCTCGGGTGTCGAGAGCCCCGCCGCGGCGAAGGCTGTCGCCATCCGGAAGCTCTTCGCCGCCTTCGAGCGCCCGCGGGCGCGCAGCCAACGCGCGCGCAAGCTCCGTTCCCGGAACTGCTTCACCGCCACTGCGAGGTCTCCGCCGGCGGTGGGGAGGTTCGCGCGGTAGATGTAGTTGCGACCCCAGTGCAGCGTCGCGGTGGCGACGGCGGGATCGAGCAGCAGGCGGGCGGCCGCCGGGAGGTCCTCGCCGGCAAGACGCGCCGCCGCCTCGCCGCGGAAGCCGGGCCAGGCGAACGGAAGAACGGTCACGCAGCGAGGATATCGAAGCTGGTGTCGGCGCTGGGCAGCAACGTCACACTTCGAGGATGTCGAAACTCGAATGATGCAGCTTGGCGTCGGCCTGCATGATGATGCCGACCGCGAGCTCGCGCTCGATCTCCTCGATGACGCCGCGCTCCTCGCGCTGCAGCATGCGCGCGACGTCCGGATGGACGCGGATCAGGAGCTCCTTCGAGATCAGCGTGCCGCGCAGGGCGAGCGCCGCGCGCCGCAGCGAGAGACAGATCGTGGCTACCGACTTGATGCGGCCGCTGCCTTCGCAGTAGGGACATGTCTGGGTGAGCAGGCGCTCGAGATTGGCGCGACTGCGCTTGCGGGTGATCTGAACCAGGCCGAACTCGGAGATCGACAGCACCTTGTGCTTGCCGCGATCCTTGCGCAGCTCCAGCTCGAGGGCGGCGAAGACCTGCTCGCGATGCGCGGGGTCGGTCATGTCGATGAGATCGAGGACGATGATGCCGCCCAGATCGCGCAGCCGGATCTGCCGCACGGCCTCCTCGACCGCTTCGAGGTTGGCGGCGAGCGCCGTCTCCTCGAGGTTGTGCTGACCGACGAAACGCCCGGTGTTGACGTCGATCGCCACCAGCGCCTCGGTCGGATTGATCACCAGATAGCCGCCCGACTTCAGCCACACCTTGGGCCTGAGGGCGGACTCGATCTCCTTCTCGATACCGAAGCGCTCGAACAGACCCCGCTCCTCGCGGTCGAGCTTGACGCGCGAAACGAGCTGCGGCTGCACTTGATCGAGGAACTCGACGATGCGTTCGTAGGTCGACTCGCCGTCGACCCACAGAAGCGAGAACTCCGCCGAGAAGAGGTCGCGGACCAGGCGCAGCGCGAGATCGAAGTCCTGGTGCATGAGCGCCGGAGCCACCGCCTTCTCGGCGCGGCTGCGCACCGACTCCCAGCGCGCGGCGAGGTAGGCGAGATCGGCGGAGAAGTCCTCGGCACTCCTGCCTTCGCCGGCGGTGCGCACGATCACTCCGCCGCCGGAGCCCGCCCCGGGCGTCGTGCGCGGCAGCGACTCGAGAAGCTCGCGCAGACGCAGGCGCTCGGCCTCGTCTTCGATCTTCCGCGACACTCCGACGTGCGAGACCGTCGGCAGGAAGACGACGAAGCGTCCCGGGAAGGTCACCTGGGTGGTCACCCGCGCCCCCTTGTTCGGCAGCGGGTCTTTGGTGACCTGGACGAGCAGTTCCTGGCCGACCTTGAGCAGCGAGTCGATGGTCGGCCCGCTACCGTAGTCGGACCGGTGCGGCGTGCCCGAAAGCGTGTCGTCGTCGTGCAGGCCCGGATTGAGCTCGAGCTCGTCATCTCCGGAGATCGCGTGGCCGAGAGCGCCGGTGACGGTGTCGGCTACGGCTTCGGTCTCGCTCTCGCTCGGCAGATAGACGTCGGCGACGTAGAGGAAGGCGTCGCGGTCGAGGCCGATGTCGACGAATGCGGCCTGCATTCCCGGCAGCACGCGCGACACCCGCCCCTTGTAGACGTTGCCGACGACGCCGCGATGATAGCGGCGCTCGAGGTAGATCTCGGTCAGCAGATCCTCTTCGAGCACCGCCACGCGGGTCTCGTGCGGATCGCTCTCGACCAGCATCTTGTGGGCCACAGGGACCTCCGTCGCCGATCTTAACCGCAGAGGCTCCGAAACTCCCTGTTTTCCGGCCTTCTGCACGGGTCCGCCGCCGCCGCAGGACCGCGTCGAGCGGCGAAGACGACTCTACCGGTTGGCGAAACGCCGGTAGTCGACGCCCCCCAGACTACCGGCGTGCCTCACTGGCGAGTCGCTTACCGGTTGGCAAATCGCCGGTAGTCGACGCCGAGGATCAGGCCGAGGCTGATGAAGTTGAGCAGGGTGAAGGAGCCGCCGTAGGAGAGGAAGGGCAGCGGGATGCCGGTCACCGGCACCAGGCCGATGACCATCGCCGAGTTGTAGAGCACGTGAAAAGCGAAGGTACTCCCGAGCCCGACAACGAGGAGAATGCCGGCGCGATCCTGGGCGCGCATGGCGACCGCCGCGACGTTGGCGAGATAGGCGGCGTAGAGCAGGAGCACCGTGCCGACGCCGACGAAGCCCCACTCTTCGGCGAGCACCGAGAGGATGAAATCGGTGTGGCGCGCCGGCAGAAAACGCAACTGGCTCTGCGTCCCCTGGCCGTAGCCGCGGCCGGCGACCTCGCCCGAGCCGACCGCGATCTTCGACTGCCGCACCTGGTAGCCGGCGCCCAGGGGGTCGGTGTCGGGGGCGAGGAAGGTGAGCACCCGCTGGCGCTGATAGGGCTTCATCCCCAGGCTCCAGATCAGCAGTCCTGCCGCCAGGCAGACGGCGAAAGTGGTGAGGATGATCCGCAGCCGCACGCCGGAGACCAGCAGCATCCCCGCCGCCATCGGCACGAACATCGCGGCCCCTCCCAGATCGGGCTCGAAGGCGATGAGCAGCATCGGCAACCCCACCAGCGCCGCGGCGGTTGCGATCTGGCGCAGCGGCAGCTGACGTGTCGACGGCGCCGCGAGGTAGCGCGCCAGGTAGAGCGCCGTCACCAGCTTGGCGAATTCCGACGGCTGCAGCCCGACCGAGCCGAGGCGGAACCACCCCTGCGCGCCGCCCGCCTCGTAGCCCATGACGAGCACCAGCGCCAGTGTCACCAGAGCGAAAACGTAGATCGGCAGCGAGAAGCCGAGCAGCGTGTGGTAGTTGAAGCTGAACGCCACGACCATCGCCACCAGTCCGACGCCGACCCAGATGAGCTGGCGCGAGAAGTAGTCCGTGCCGAGCTCCGCCGAAGCGCTGTGGACGGTGGCAAGCCCTACGCCCGCCAGCGCCAGCGCCGCCGCGAGGAGTCCCCAGCGGATGGTCGCCAGGTGCTCGAGCCGCGGCCGCGCGTCAGGAAGCGGGAGGGCTGAGGAGATCTGGCCGGAAGAGTTTTTCATAGAGAACCTTCGCCACCGGCGCGGCGGCGCGCGAGCCCTGGCCGCCGTGCTCGAGGAAAACGACGATGACCACCGTCGGGTTGTTGAACGGCGCGAAAGAGGCGAACCAGGCGTGGTTGCGCTCGTTGTAGGGACGGAGGCTCGAGTCTTCGAAGGCGGTGTGCGCCACCACCTGCACGGTGCCGGTCTTGCCGGCGATCTCGACTCCAGCGACGCGCGCCGAAGCTCCGGTGCCGCCGTCGTTGACGACCTTCCACATGCCACGGCGGATCGGCTCGAAGATGCCCGGAGCGAGCTCGATGCGCCGCGGCGGATGCGTCTCGTCGCCGCGCACCAGATGCGGCGTGACCAGGTAGCCGCCGTTGGCGAACGCCGCCGCCATCACCGCCATCTGCAGCGGCGTCGCGAGCAGCGCCCCCTGTCCGATCGCCACCGAGATCGTCTCGCCGGCGTACCAGGGTTGACGACGCTGACGCCGGCTCCAGGCGTCATCGGGCACGAGGCCGCGCTTCTCGCCATCGAGATCGACGCCAGAGGGCTGGCCGAAGTCGAACAGACGCGCGTAGCGCGCGATGCGCTCGATACCCAGTTTCTGGCCGAGCTCGTAGAAGTAGACGTCGCAGGAGTTCTTGAGCGCCGCCTCGAGGTTCATGAAGCCGTGCCCGTCGGCCTTCCAGCAGTGGAACGGCCGCTTGTAGAAAACCTTCGAGCCGCTGCAGAAGACGCCGCTCTCGGTGTTGATGACCCCCTCCGAGAGACCCGCCGCCGCCATCACCATCTTGAACACCGAGCCGGGAGGATAGGCGCTCGACAGGGCGCGATTCTGCAGCGGCAGCAGAGGATCCTGGATGAGCTCGCGCCACTCGGCGATCTCCAGGCGGCGGGTGAAGAGATTGGGGTCGTAGCCCGGCGCCGAGACCAGCGCCAGGATCTCGCCGTTCCTCGGATCGAGCGCCACGACCGCGCCCGCCTTGCCCTCGAGCTGGCGCTCGGCCTCCTGTTGCAGGCCGGCGTCGATGGTGAGGGTGAGGGCACCGCCCGGCCGCCCGACCTCGCGCCCGAGCTCCTCGACCGACTGGCCGTGGCTGTCGACGACGACGACGCGTTCGCCGTCCTCGCCGCGCAGCTTGGCGTCGTACTCGAGCTCGATGCCGCGCCGGCCGACCCAGTCGCCGCTCTTCAGGCCCTTCAGCGGATCGGCGAGCTCCTCCGGCCGGGCCTCGCCGAGGTAGCCGAGAACGTGCGCCGCCTGCTCGCCGAGCCGGTAGAGGCGGCGGTGCGAGACGTCGACGACGAACTCGGGGTGGGCGAGCTGCTCGACCTGGAAGCGCGCTACCTGTTCGAGGGTCCGCCCCTCACCGAGAAGCACCGGCTGGAACGAGGGCACGCCGCGGTAACGCTCGACCAGCGCCTGGAGCTCGGCCACCGGCCGCTCGAGAATCGGCGCCGCGAACTCGAGGCTGGAGGCGTACTCACGCGAGCGGCTGCGGTCGAGGAGCAGGTTGTAGCTCGGGAGATTCTCGACCATGACGCGGCCGTTGCGATCGTAGATCGTGCCGCGCGGCGCCTTGATCGCCACCTTGCGCAGGCGGTTGTTCTCCGCCAGATCGCGGTAGTAGCTGCCGCGCACCACCTGCACGAACCAGAACGCCCCGGCGATCATGGCGAGGCAGACCCCGACCACCCCCGACAGCACGCGCACCCGCGCCACCAGCGCCTCCTTGTGTTCTCCGACGCGCATCGCGATCCGACTCTCTAAGCCTCTGCCCGGAGTTTCAAGCGCATCTCGTCGTCAGCCCGGGAGCTGGATCTTCGTCGCGCGGTTGGCGCGGCGGAACTTGAGGTGGCGGGCGAGGGCGTTGGCGGAGGCGGTCCAGGCGACGCCCAACAGGGCGGTGGTCGCCACCTTGACCAGCAGCCAGAGTGGATCGGGGAGCTCGGCGTGGTCGCGGAAGACGAGCGCCAAGGCGGCGAGGAGCGCCTGTTGCGCGGCCGCGCCGGCGGCGAAGACGCCGGCGAGGCTCGAGGTGCGCTGCACGACCAGCTGCTGTGCCGCGAGCGCGATGCCGAAGCCGACCGCGGTGTCGGCGAAACCGTAGAGTCCGTAAGGCCCGCCCGACAGGCCATCGGCGAGAAGTCCCGCCGCGAGGCCGGCGAACATGCCCGTCACCGGGCTGCCGTGCCGCGCCTCGAGCGCCACCACGAGCAGGAAGAGATCGACCGCGAGCGCGAAGTCGGGCAGCAGCCGGGCGCCGGCGAAGTGCAGCAGTGCAGCGGCGGCGAGCGCCGCGACGAACTTAAGGAACCGCACGCTCGTCCTCGTTGAGCAACTCCGGCGGCACCAGTTCCCCCTCCAGCAGATAGACGAACGACAGGCGCGAGAAATCGACCGCCGGCTTGACGACGATGCGATGGAAGACCTCGCTGCCGGGCTCGACCGAGGCGACGACGCCGACGCGGATGCCGCGCGGATAGACGCCGTCGATCCCCGCGGTCAGCACGGTCTCGCCGACTTCGACGTCGGCCTGGCGCGGAATGAAGTCGAGCAGGAGCTCTCCCGGCGACGAGCCGCGCACCACTCCCTGGCGGCGCGAGCGCTGCAGCTGGACGCCGGCGGAGGCGGCGCGGTCGGTGAGCAGCTGGACCTTGGCGTAGGCGCCGGCGACGCGGATCACCCGTCCGACGAGCCCGTCGTCCGAGAGTACGGGCTGATTGCGGCGCGCCGCGCCGGCGCCGACGTAGAGCACCAGCGAGCGCAGCCAGGAGCTGTAGTCGGCGTGCACCACCTCGGCGATGCGCAGCGAGGTCGCGTGACGGCGCTGGAAAGCGAGCGTCTTCGACAGGCCTTCGATCTCCTGTTCGAGGCCTTCCGTGCGCAGCTCGCGACGGCGCAGCTCGAGGACCTCCTGACGCAGACGCCGGTTTTCGGCCGCGAGGTCGTCGCGGCGGCGCAACCCCTCACGGGCCGACGACAGGCCCTGGGAGCTCGCGTCCACGGCGCGCGCGAACGGCCCGAGGCTGCGCAGGGCGGCACCTTCGAGGAGGCTCCCCGCGCCGCCGCGATCGGGCTCTTGCGCGGCGATCAGGAAGAGCTGACCGACCAGCAGCAGGGCGAAGAGCAGTCGAACGCGGCCCGGGCTCAGCGGATGGATACCTTTCTCAGCAGATGCATGTCCTCGAGGACGCGGCCGGTGCCCAGGACGACGCAGGCCAGCGGATCCTCCGCTTGCACGACCGGCAGGCCGGTCTCCGAGCGGATGCGCTCGTCGAGCGCCCGCAGGAGCGCGCCGCCGCCGGAGAGCACGATGCCCTTGTCCATGATGTCGGCCGAGAGCTCGGGCGGGGTGCGCTCGAGCGCCATGCGCACCGCGTCGACGATCACGTTCACCGTCTCGGCCAAGGCCTCGCGGATCTCCTCATCGGAGATGACGAGCTCTTTCGGAATGCCCTCGACCAGGTCGCGGCCCTTGATGGTGAGCGTCAGGCGGTCCTTGAGCGGGAAGGCGGAGCCCAGCTCCCACTTGATGATCTCGGCCGTGCGCTCGCCGATCAGCAGGTTGTACTTGCGCTTGAGGTAGTTGATGATCGCCTCGTCCATCTCGTTGCCGGCGACGCGCACGGAGCGCGAGTAGACGATTCCCGAGAGCGAGATCACCGCGATGTCGGTCGTGCCGCCGCCGATGTCGACGATCATGTTGCCCGACGGCTCGGTGATCGGCAGCCCGGCGCCGATTGCCGCCATCATCGCCTGCTCGACGAGATAGACCTCCGACGCGCCGGCTTTCTGCGCCGAGTCGCGCACCGCGCGCTTCTCGACCTGGGTGATCTCGCCAGGGACACCGATGACGATCCGCGGATGGACGTACATCTTGCGGCCGTGCGCCTTCTTGATGAAGTAGCCGAGCATCCGCTCGGTGACCTCGAAATCGGCGATCACGCCGTCCTTCATCGGGCGGATCGACTCGATGTTGCCGGGCGTGCGGCCGAGCATCTCTTTCGCCTCGGCGCCGACCGCTTCGATCTGGTTGGTCAGTTTGTTGAGCACGACGATCGACGGCTCGCGCACGACGATGCCGCGATTCCTGGCATAGACGAGGGTATTGGCGGTGCCGAGGTCGATCGCCAGGTCGTTCGAAAAGTAGCGGAACATGGAACCAAAGGGCATGGCGTTCTTTCTGGTCAGTGAGTCCTGAGGCGGAAAGGCATCAGAGCGTTTCTACGAAAACACGGTGGCGCACCGTCGCTTCGTTGCCGGACGGATCGCTCGAGCGCAGCTCGAGCAGGCTCCAGCCCTCCTGAGCGACGAGGACGGTCTTGGTGAAGGTGCCGTTCGCGGCCACCGCCACCTGTTCGCCGTTGACTTTCAGGCTCGCACCCGCTTCGGTGCGGCCGGCAACGATGAAGATGTTGCCATAAGCCTGGACCTGGTCGACGACCAGCTCCGGCGGTGTCTTGTCGCCTTTCTCGCCCGGACGCTCGGCGGCGAGCACGCGAAAAGTGCGCGGCGAGCTCCACGGACCCTGCAGGCCGTCGCGGCCGATCGCCGCGACGCGCCATTCGAAAGTTCCTTCGCCCTGGAGTCCGAGGGTCGCTTCGGTCTTGGTGCGCGCGTTGACGTCGATGACGTTGTCGACGAACAGGCGGCTGCGCGAAACTTGCAGGGCGTAGCGCGCTGCGAGGTTGACCGGCTTCCACGACAGCACGAGCGTCTTGACGGCGGTGAGCGAGAGCTCGAGATTGTCGTCCGGCCGGTCGGGCTCCGGCGAGCTCGGCAGACGACGGGGATCGGACAGCAGGTCGCCGGTCTGCACGACCTGCTCGAGCTCTCCCACGGTGCGCTTCAAGCCCGCCTCCGAGGCGATCTCGAGCGAGCCGCGGAAGGCCGAGAAACGACCGGTCGACGAGGCCTTGTCGTAGGAGACCACGACCTCGGACTCGCGTCCGACTCGCGCTTCGGCGCGCGGCGTGGTCACCCGCCCGCCGCGCTGTGCGGTGTTCAGGTTCACCCAGCCGTACTCCATGGCGATCGTCTGCTCGGCAGGCGAGCCGCTGGTGCTCGGCTGGCGGGTGACGAGAAAGAGGGTATTGGGACGCACGGTGTAGAGCGTCCCGTCGAGGAAGACGATCTCCGCCGAGCCGTTGACGGAGGTCTTGACGTAGTCCCCCGACTGCAGCACGACGCGGGTGCGCGCCTCCTCCCACTCGCCGCGCTCGCCGTGCCGCACCTCGACGCTGCCCTGAACCGCGATGAACTGGGCCTCGCCCGTCGAAGCGCGCGCCGCCGCCGAGTCGAGGATGGCGAGCAGCAGAGCGCGGCTCCGCCGCCCCTCGCTCACGGCGGTCGCGAGCTCGCCGGCGGCAAATGCCTCCGCCGCCGCTGTGCGGCCTCGGCGCGCCGACTCGAGCTCCTCGACGAACGACCCGGCCGGCTTCTCGGTGTCGGCGCGCGCCAGCAGAACCTCGATCTCCGCCAGCAGTGCGGTCGCCTCCTGCTCGAGCGCTTTCTGTCCCCACTGGCGGTAGAGACCGTAGCCGGCAAGCGCCAAACCGATGAACGCCGCGACGACCACGGCGCCGCGCAGGGTGTCCACCGAGACGGTGTACCAGCCCTGGGTGCTCTTCTTCGGCGGGTTGGACGGCAACGAACGCTCCTCTATCGCGACCCTGCGATCGCCTACGAGGCGATCCCTCGACGCCGATTCGAACGGCGAAGGGATTGATTCTACTTGAAGTTACGGGGCCGGGCGTGAGCCGCTCCGCAGTCCGGCGAGGAGGTGGACGACGAGGGGGGGACGGCAGGCAGAAACCCGCCGGTTGCTGCGCCGGCAACCGCCTTGCTATCGTTGAGCGTTCTCGCCCGGGTGCTCGACGCCCGTGCTTCTGGAGTCTTCCATGCTCAAGGTCTTGCGCGACAACCTGAAGTACCTCTCCTGGATCCTCTGGGTCGTCATCCTCATCTTCATCGCCTTCGTCTTCGTCGACTTCGGCGGCGGCCTCACACAAGGGACCGGAGCGCGGGCCTCCGCGGCCACGGTCGGCACCGACAAGATCTCCTACGCCGACTTCGAGCGCCAGTACCGGCAACTCGAGGCCCAGTACCGCCAGGCGTTCGGCGAGAACTTCACGCCCGAGATTGCCAAGCAGCTGCGGCTCCCGCTGCAGGCCCTCGACCGGCTGGTCGATCAGCGCCTGCTGCTCAACGAAGCCGCCGAGCGCGGCCTCGAGGCGTCCGATTCCGAGGTGCGCGAGGCGATTTTCGAGATTCCCGGCATGAAGGACTCCGGCGGCGGCTTCATCGGCGAGGAGACCTACAAGCGCTTCGTGCGCGCCAACGGTTACACCGTGCGCGAGTTCGAGGAGTCGATGCGGCGGCAGATCGTGCTCACCAAGCTGAACGCGATCTTCTCGTCGAGCCTTGCGGTGTCGGATTCCGATGTCGAGCGCGCCTATCGCGACCAGGCCGAGCGCGCCGCCGTGCGTTACCTCGTACTGCCGTCGGCCAACTTCCAGGCTCAGGCGACCCTTTCGCCGGCCGAGGTCGCGAGCTACTTCGAGCGCCACGGCGAGGAGTTCCGCCTGCCGCCGCAGCGCGTGGTGAACTACCTGCTGGTCGACACGGTGCGCACGCGCGCCAAGATGACCATCGAGAAGGCCGACCTCGAGAGCTACTACAACTCGCATCTCGCCGACTTCAAGGTGGAGGAGCAGGTGCACGCCCGCCACATCCTGCTCAAGGTGGACGACAACCGGTCGGCCGAAGCGGCCCAGAGCAGCCTCGAGGCTGCGCGCAAGCGCGTCGAAGCCGGCGAGGACTTCGCCAAGCTGGCGACCGACCTGTCCGACGATCCGGGCTCGAAGACGCGCGGTGGCGACCTCGGCTTCTTCGGCCGCGGCCGGATGATCAAGGAGTTCGAAGAGGCGGCCTTCAACGCTCCGGCCGGTTCGATGGTCGGACCGATCCGCACCAGCTTCGGATTTCATCTGATTCAAGTTCTCGAGAAGCGCCCGGCCGGACAGCGTCCGTTCGCGGAGGCCGAGCCGCAGGTGCGCTCGCGCATCGCCGCCGAGCGCGCCGAGGCGCAGGCGGAGGCCAAGGCCAAGGAGCTCGCGGCGAAGATCGCTGCCGAGAAGCTCACGACCGAGGAGCAGTTGAAGGCGCTCGCCGACAACGACACCGTGATGTTCGTCACCACGCCGCCTTTCGGCGCCGATGAGGTGGTGGCGGGGATCGGCCGGGGCACGCCGTTTTCTTCGGCCGCCTTCGCCCTCGAAAGCGGCAAGACCTCGACGCCGATCAAGATCGCGCGCGGTTTCGCCATCCTGCAGTTGGTCTCGGAAAGCCCGGCGCGGATGCCTGCCCTGTCCGAAGTCGAGGCGAGAGTCCGCCCGGCCGCGCTGCGCGCCAAAGCCGTCGAGCTCGCCACCGCCCGCCTCACCCAGGCACGCGGCGCGATCGCCTCGGGCAAGAGCCTCGACGATGTCGCCAAGGAGCTCGCCGTGGAGGTCAAGGAGAGCGGCGAGTTCGGACGCGAGGGCAACATCGAGGGCCTGGCCGACTCCCGCCCGCTGATCACCGCGGCGCTCGCCGGCAAAGTGGGGGATATCGGCACGCCGATCGCCACCGAACAGGGCGCGGTGCTCTACCAGGTCACCGCCCGCAAGGGCTTCGACGCCGCCGCGTTCGCTGCCGAGCGCACCCAGACCCGCGAGACGCTCGAGCGCAACGAGGTCAACCGCCTCCTGGGTTCGATCATCGAGCAGCGCAAGCGCGAGGCGAAGGTGCAGTACGACAAGCCGCTGCTCGAGCAGTTCGGCATGCTCGGCGACGAGGCCAAGGGAACCTAGAGCTCTCGGGCCGCGCACCGCGCGGCCGGCGGGCGATAAGCTCCCCGCCATGCGCTTCGAGACCCTGGCCGTGCACGCCGGCGGGGAGGCCGACCGGGAAACCGGCGCGGTCACCCCGCCGATCCACCTCTCCACCACCTTCCTGCACGGCCCGGAGTGCGAGCCGCTCCACGACTGGGCCTACCAGCGCGAGGGCAATCCCACCCAGGACCGCCTCGAAGAGGCGCTGGCGGCGATCGAGGGCGGCGGCCCTGCGAGCGGCGCGCTCGCCTTCGCCTCCGGCATGGCCGCCGCCGCGACGCTTCTCCAGTCGCTCCCCGCCGGCGTCCGCGTCTTCCTCCACACCGATATCTACTCGGGCGTCCGCCAGTTGGCGCTCGACTTTCTGCCGCGCTGGGGGCTGGAGCCGGTCTTCGTCGATCTCGCGGACGCCGACGCGACGGCGGCAGCGCTGGGCGCTCCGGGCCTCGCGCCCGCACTCGTCTGGGCCGAGACGCCGACCAATCCGCAGCTCGAGATCCTCGACATCCGCCGCCTCGCCGAGGCGGCGCACGCTGCCGGCGCCCGGCTCCTGGTCGACGGCACCTTCGCCACCCCCGCGCTGCAGCGGCCGCTGGCTCTCGGTGCCGACATCGTCCTGCACTCGACCACCAAGTACATGGGCGGCCACAGCGACGTCCTCGGCGGCGCCCTGGTTTTCGCCAGCACAGAGGACGGGCTCTTCGAAACCGCCGAGAAGACCCGGCGTCGCCTCGGCGGCACCGCCAGCCCGTTCAGCTCCTGGCTGATCCTGCGCGGCCTGCGCTCGCTCTCGTGCCGCATGGAACGCCACTCGGCGAACGCTTCGGCGCTCGCCAACGCCCTTTCTGGCCACCCGGCCCTCTCTCAGGTGCTCTACCCGGGCCTCGCCTCCCACCCGGGCCACGAAATCGCCGCGCGGCAGATGACCGCTTTCGGCGGCATGCTGGCCCTTCGGGTGGCCGGAGGGCGGGCGGCTGCCGTGGCCGTCGCTTCCCGCCTGAAGCTCTTCGCCAACGCCACCAGTCTCGGCGGCCCGGAGAGTCTGGTCGAGCATCGCGCCTCGAGCGATGGGCCGGGGACGACGACGCCGGAGGACCTCCTCCGCCTGTCGGTCGGCCTCGAGCACCCCGACGACCTCCTGGCCGACCTGCTGCAGGCGCTCGACGCCTCGCCGACCGCGACGCCCGGCTGATCGCGCGGATAGGATCGGCGGATGATCGGTTGGCTCTCGGGTAAGGTGGTGCAGGCGGTTCCGGACCGTCTGATCCTCGATGTCGGCGGCGTCGGCTATCTGGTGGCGATTCCGCTCTCGACCTACTACGAGATCCAGAAGGCCGACGCCGGCGCGGCGATCCGGCTGTTCATCCACACCCACGTGCGCGAAGACGCGCTCGCCCTCTACGGCTTCTGGAGCGAGCGCGAGAAAGAGCTCTTCGAACAGCTGATCGCCGTCTCCGGGATCGGCCCGCGCCTGGCGCAGGTCGTTCTCTCCGGCATGGCCCCGGACGAGCTCATCGCGGCGCTCGCCGCCGGCGACGTCGCGAGACTGGTGCGCATCCCTGGCGTCGGCAAGAAAACCGCCGAGCGCATGGTCGTCGAGCTGCGCGACAAGCTGCAGGCGCTGGCCGCCCAGCTGCCGGCCGCGCGCGCCGCAGCGGCGGCGGCGGGAGGAAGCGACAACGACCTCGTGGCCGCCCTGGTCAACCTCGGCTACAAGCCGTCGCTCGCCGAAGGCGCCGTCGGCGCGGCGCGCAAGGAAGCGCCCGAAGCCGCTTTCCACGAGCTCCTGCGCCTGGCGCTCCGCCGGCTGTCGCGGGTCTAACCCGCCCCCGGAGCAACAGAGCAAGGCCGCGCCGCCCGCGGGTGTAGAGTCTCGCCCAGTCTTTTCTCCAAGAGGGTAGACAATGAGAGAGCAGGTTCGCCTCTCCGCTCTGTTCGTGTTGGCTTTCGTCGCTGCGATCGGCGCGCCGCGGCAGGTCCCGGCGGGCGTCTGTGCGCTGCCGGGCGGCGGGGCGATCTCCGGCCGCGTCACCGCGGCAGCGACCGGCGCAGCGATCGCCGACGCCGAGCTCGTGGCGGAGCGGGTCGTCGACGGCTTCCTGACCACCGTCGCGACGACCACCAGCGGCGCGACCGGCCACTATCAGTTCGCGGCGCTCGTCCCGGGCGACTACTTCGTGCGCACGCAGGCGACCGCCCTGTTGGTCGACGAGGTCTGGCCGGGCATCGCCTGCGACCAGGTCTGCGATCCGCAGAGCACCGGGACGACCCTCGCGGTCGCCGTCGGTCAATCGGTCGAGGATGTCGACTTCGTGCTCGACGCCGGCGGGCGCATCGAAGGCACCGTTCGCCTCGCGGATGGCGTGACTCCGGTGCCCGGCGCCCAGGTCGAGAGCTTCGCGCTCGGCCCGTTCGGCACCTTCGGGCTCGGCGAGGTCGTCGCGGATGCCAACGGCGCCTGGTCCGTCGACGGGCTCGAGAGCCTCAACTACAAGATCCGCGCATCTGCACCGGGCCTCGTGGCGGAGGTCTATCCCAACGCCGTCTGCTCGATGAGCTGCGACGTTCTCAACGCCGGCAGCCCGATCGCGGTGACCGCCGGCGCGACGACCTCCGGGATCGACGTGGCGCTCGCTGCAGGGATCGCGGTTTCGGGTACGGTCACCGATCTCGCAGCCGTGCCACTCGCCGGCGTGTCCGTCGGCGTGCACAAATCTCCCGGCGGCGGCTCCGTCCAGGCGTTCACGGATGCAAACGGCGCCTGGAGCACCCCCGAGGGGCTTCTCCCCGGAACCTACTTCGCCCGCACCGCCAGCGTCTACCTCGACGAGCTCTGGAACGACCTGCCGTGCGAGCCGTTCTGCACCGTGACGAGCGGCACGCCGATCGTCGTCGGCGCGAGCCCGGTGACCGGAATCGACTTCGCCCTTGGCCGCCTCGGCGCGATCGCGGGAACCGTCGTCGAGAGCGGCACCGGTCTGCCGCTCGCCAACGTCGCTGTCGTCGCGCGAGCGGTCGGCGCACCGTTTCCCGCCAGCGCGATCACGGCGAGCGACGGCAGCTACCGTATCGGTGGGTTGGCGCCGGAGTCCTATCTCCTGGCGGCGGTCGACGGCGTCCACGTCGGCGAGATCTACGACGACGCCGGGACCTGCTACGACCTGCTCAGCTGCTCGCCGTCGCTCCCGCCCACCCTGGTCGACGTCGTCGGGACCGGCGAGGTCGCGGGCATCGACTTCGAGCTCGACCCCGGCGGCGTGCTCTCGGGCGTCGTCGTCGCCGCCGCGACGCAGGCTCCGGTCACCACGGCGACGATCTCGATCTACCGTCTCGACGGCAGCCACGAAACCAACGCTTTCGCCAACTCGAGCGGCCAGTTCCGCGTCGCCGCCCTCCCGGCTGGGCAGTCCTATCGTGTGGTCGCGGATCCGTCGGGGGGAGCCGCACTCCTGGGCGAGGTGTGGGAAGAGCAGCCGTGCGTGCCGGGGAGTTGCGATCCCAGCGCCGGCACGCCGGTACCGGTGGCCTTGAACGCGCCCGCCTGCCTGACCTTCACTCTCGACGGCGCGCCCAACCCCGAGGGCGCCGGGATCTCTGGCCATGTCGCCGGCGTCGCCGGCGCGCTCGCCGGGGTGCAGGTTTCGATCCACGACGCCGCCGGTGCGCCGGCGGGCACCGTGCTTACCGACGCCTCGGGGAACTATCTGACGACCGGCGCACTCGACCTGCAGCCTGGATCCTACTTCGTGCGCGCGAGCGGCGCCTTGGGGTATCTCGACGAGCTCTTCGACAACCTGCCGTGCGTGGCGTGCAACCCGACGACCGGCACGCC
>Ga0154020_10004931_pt1 | contig 15847 bp, 14 predicted proteins | sample Klosneuvirus_201_FD_109709 | JGI IMG/M metagenome (GOLD analysis project Ga0154020, IMG submission 109709) | Active sludge microbial communities from wastewater, Klosterneuburg, Austria - Klosneuvirus_20160825_MG | ecosystem: Engineered > WWTP > Aerobic digester > Activated sludge | place...
CCCCGGCCCCTCCCCCCAAAGGGAGGGGTGCCGTAGAGCATACTTGCTCTACGGTGTTTGTTGCGTCGCCCTTCCCCTTCGGGGGAGGGGCCAGGGGTGGGGTTGCCGCTGTCCGAAAAAACCTGTCCGCTCGCACAAACAAAAAAAACAGCTGCGCTGCCGCCAACAAGCGGTAGCGCCAACGGGTGAACATGCGGAAAAGCCCATCCATCAGAATTCGATTTCCAGTCCGTCGCAGGCCAGCGACACGTTAGGTGGCAGCAGCGGCAGCAGCTCGGCGGCGAGGCCCATTTCGTGGCTGATGTGTGTGAGCCAGGCGCGTTCCGGCGCGATGCGGGCGATCAGTTCCAGGGCTTCTTCGAGAGTCAAATGTGTGGGGTGCGGGCGGTGGTGCAGGGCGTTGAGCACGAGGAAGCGGGTGCCGGCCACCTTGGCCAATTCTTCCGGAACGAGCGTTTTTACATCGGTCAGGTAGCTCAGGTCGCCGAAGCGGAAACCGAGAATGGGCAGCCGACCGTGCCGGATACCAATAGCCTGGATGGTGATGCCTTTTATTTGCAGGCGGGTATGTTCGTCAATGGTGTGCAGCTCGATACGGGGCAGGCCGGGAATGGGTTCGCCGAATACGTACGCGAACCGCAGGCGCACATCGGTGGCCACGCGCGCCTGGGCGTACACCGATACCGGATGGCCGGAGCGAAAATTGAACGGACGCACATCGTCGAGACCGATGACGTGGTCGTTGTGTTCGTGGGTGAGCAGGATGGCGTCGAGGTGGTGCACCTGCGCGCGCAGCATTTGCTGGCGCAAATCGGGGCCGGCATCTACGAGAATATTGACGCCATTGTGCTCGAACAGCGCAGAACTGCGCAAGCGCTGATCGCGCGGGTCGGCAGACGTGCACACCCGGCAATCGCACCCGATGACGGGCACGCCCTGGGAAGTTCCGGTGCCGAGGAGCGTGATTTTCATTTATGACAGGTATTTTCCCACGATCGGCATGCGCCGGCCCATGCCGAAACCCTTCCGGCTCACGCGCAGCACGGGGGCTGCCTGCTCGCGTTTGAACTCGTTGATGTTCACTAAGCGCAGCACCCGCGCCACGAGAGCCTCGTCAAAACCCATTTGCACCAGTTCGCGGGGGCCTTGGTGGCACTCGATGTACTGGTACAGCACCCGGTCGAGGATGTCGTAGTCCGGGAGGCTGTCCGAGTCCTTCTGGTTGGGGCGCAGTTCGGCGCTGGGCGGTTTTTCGATGGAGTTTTTAGGTATAACCCCACCCCCATCCCCTCCCCAAGGGGGGAGGGGGGTAATGATCGGCAAAGTGTTCAGGTATCGGGCCAGCGCGTACACCTCGGTTTTATACACGTCGCCGAGCACGGAAATGCCGCCGCACATATCGCCGTACAGCGTGCCGTATCCGACGGCCATTTCGCTTTTGTTGGTGGTGTTGAGCAGGATGTGGCCGAACTTGTTGCTCATGGCCATGAGCAGCGTGCCGCGAATGCGGGCCTGGATATTTTCCTCCGTGACGTTGAACGGCTGCCCGACAAACTGCCGCTGCAAGGCCGATTCGAACGCCTCGAACATCGGGCGGATGGGCAGGATGTCGTACTGAATGCCGAGGGTTTCGGCTAATTGGCGGGCATCGTCCACCGAATGGTCGCTGCTGAACTGGCTGGGCAGGAGCAGCACGCGCACATTTTCGGCGCCGAGCGCTTCCACCGCCAGCACGCAGGTCACCGCCGAGTCAATGCCGCCGGAGAGGCCGAGGATGGCCTGTTTGAACCCGAGTTTTCGGAAGTAGTCGCGAATGCCCACCACCAGGGCGTCGTGGATGAGTTTGATCTTGTCCTTGGGCTGCTCGTTCGAGCGGCCGCCGGTTCGGACTTCATCCAAATCATACACCCGCAGGCACTCCTCGAAGTAGGGCATTTCGTCAAAAACCCCACCGTCGGGCGACACCACGAGGCTACCGCCGTCGAAGATGATATCCGTTTGGGCGCCCACGTGGTTGGTGTAAAACATCGGCGTGTTGTAGCGCTGCACGTTGGAACGCACCACGTGAATGCGCTCCGTCGCCTGGGAATAACTGAACGGCGAGGCCGAGAGGTTGAGGATGAAGTCGGGGTGTTCGTGCATCATCTCGTCGAGCGGACAAATGGTGTACAGCGGGTTTTCATTGCCCACGTTCCAGATGTCCTCGCACACACTGAGGGCAATTTTTTTACCCTTGAACGGCACTGTTCGAAACTCCCGTCCCGGCTCGAAGTAGCGGTACTCGTCGAAGATGTCGTAGGTGGGCAGCAGGGCCTTGTGCTGCACGCCGAGGATTTCCCCGTTGTACAGCAGGTACGCCGAGTTGTGCAGGTCTTTGCCCTCCACCACCGGGTTGGGCGTGGGGGTGCCCACGACGATTCCGATGTCCATGCTGGCGGCCCGAAGCGCGTCCAAAGATGCCTGGCTGCGGCGGATGAAGTCGTTGAATTCCAGGAAGTCGCGGGGCGGGTAGCCGCACACGGCCAGTTCGCCGAAGCACACGAGATCGGCGCCGAGGGTTTTGGCCTGCTCCACCGCCTGAAGCATTTTCCGCAGGTTGTCTTCGAAGTTACCGATGTGGTAATCCAGTTGGGCGATAGCGATTTTCATAACTGCTGCGAAAGTAGGGCCTTTGCTACCTTTGGGCCGTGAAAAAAATCATTCGGAAAATATTCGTCCTGCCCATCCGGCTGTACCAAGTCACGCTGTCGCCTCTGCTGGGGCCGAGCAAGTGCCGTTTTAAACCCACCTGTTCGCACTACGCTGTGGAAGCCATCGAGGAATGGGGCATTTTCAAAGGCAGTTGGCTGGCTCTGAAACGTATCCTGCGCTGTCACCCCTGGGGTGGTTTTGGGTACGACCCAGTGCCAAAACGGACAGAAGAATCGGGAAAATAATTTTGTACAATAAACAAAATTCGAAGGGTAACATTTGTTATCTTTGAGCCATGAATTTTGAGCAGGGCCTAAAAAAAATTGTCGCTGTTTTCGAACAAGAGGATATCCCTTACATGATCGTGGGTGGCTTTGCCATGAGTTACTACAACCGGTTTCGATTTACGGCAGACATTGACTGTGTGCTTCAAATTTACCCGCATCATATTGAAAAAGTCATCCGGCATTTCCCGAATTGGCTTCCCTTTTTGGAGCAATTCCAGGAGAGTGCCAAGCACGGCATACTCTTTAATTTCACGGACTTCGATACGGGCATCAAATACGATATGATGCTTTACCAAGACAGCGATTACAACTGGACGGCATTCGAGCGAAGGCACAAAGTGACCTTCATGGATATTGAGTGTTTTATTTCTGCCCCGGAAGACCTGATCATATCCAAGTTACGGTGGCATGCGTTTTCCAAAAGCGCCAAACAACTGGATGACATCAAATTTCTTTTGCGAGAAGTGACGGTCAATAAGACCTATCTCGATACCTGGTGCAACCGTTTATCCCTCTCCCGTTATGGACTTTTCTAAAGAAAATATCGAAGCCTCCGAGCAGGCCGACTTTGCATACTCCGACTGGTACTCTCGTTTGCCGGACGAAAAGAAAGCCGAGTTTTTCAAAAGCGGTTTCGACTTCGTGGCCAAAAAGGTCAGGCATGATGTGAAAAGTGAAAACCCGTTTGCTACGGATGCAGACGTTCGACTGCGCTTTGTGGAACTAACCCAGCAGGACGATTATCCCGAAGAAATTTTCGCATTCATTCAGGAGAAGTTACTGGATTGTTCGGAGAAGGAATGGCAACAACGTTTCAAATCCATGAAAAACTCCTTGGGCTGGTCTTATGACGACATTGCCAACTTCATCCATGCAGGCAGTGGAGCATCGGTGAAGGCCTCTGTCAACCGAAAACTACCGGCTTTTGCCAAACTTGCCGTTTGTGTTTTTGAAAAACTCCATACCCCCGATCCGGTTAAATGAAACAAACCCTCGATAAATTTTTCTACCCCCGCTCCGTCGCCGTCGTCGGCGCTACGGACAAAGCGGAAAAAATAGGCCACGCCGTGCTGCGAAACCTGCTCTCGGGCAGTTTCGAGGGGGCGGTGTACCCGGTGAATCCGAAGTACAAATCCGTGCAGGGCAAAAAATGCTATGCCCGCCTTTCAAATTTGCCTGAACGCCCCGATCTCGTGGTATTCGCCCTGCCCGCCTTGCTCATTCCGCCACTGATGGCTGACTGCAAAAAAGCCGGAGCGGAGTGCGCCGTGGTGCTGTCGGCCGGTTTCAAGGAAGCCGGCCCGGAAGGCGAGCAACTGTTCCGCGACCTGAAAGCCCAGGCTTCCGCCAACGGCGTGCGGCTCATCGGCCCCAACTGCCTCGGTCTGCTCACGCCGGCTATCGGCCTCAACGCCACTTTCGCGCCCACCATGCCGCCGGCGGGACGCGTGGCGTTCATCTCTCAGAGCGGCGCCATGGGTTCCGCCGTGCTCGACTGGGCCGCCGATAAAAACGTAGGCCTCAGCCACTTCGTTTCCATCGGCGGCATGGCCGACATTGGGTTCGATCACCTGATTGACTATTTCGGCTCCGACAGCCGCACGGCCTGCATCCTGATTTACATGGAAAGCCTGACCGACGCACGGCGGTTTATGAGCGCCGCGCGCGCCTTTGCCCGCACCAAACCCATCGTGGTGCTCAAGGCCGGAGCCAGTCGGCAGGGCGCCCGAGCTGCGCTCTCGCACACGGGTGCCATGGCAGGCAATGACGCCGTGTACGACGCCGCCTTCCGGCGTGCGGGCATCATCCGCGTGCAGACGATTCAGCAACTGTTCGACTGCACCCAAGCGCTCGCCACCCAGCCCCTGCCCGCCGGAAACCGCCTCGCCATCGTGACCAATGCCGGCGGCCCGGCCATCCTCGCCACCGATGCGCTCGAACTGCGCGGCGGCACGCTGGCGGCCCTTTCTACCGACACCTTGGCGGCACTCGACAAAGTATTGCCCCACTTCTGGAGCAAAGGAAACCCCGTGGACATCCTCGGCGACGGCACGGTGGAGCAGTTCCGCACCGCCCTGCACGCCTGCCTTATTGACCCCGGCGTGGACGCCGTGCTGGTCATCCTCACCGCCCAAAGCGTGACCGATGCCGAGGCTGTGGCCCAGGCTGTGGTGGCCGAGTCGAAAGCCGTGCACGGCAAACCCGTGTACGCCAGTTGGATGGGCCTGCAAACCGTGCGCAGCGGCCGCGCCATTCTCGAAGCAGGCAAGGTGCCGTGGTATCCATTCCCGGAGCGGGCTGTAGTCACCTTCATGCACAACGTCCGCTACCGCGAAAACCTCAACCTGCTGTATGAAACTCCGCCCGACCTGCCCATCGAATTGTCGGACATCAACCGCACCGGCGCACGTGTAGTCTTGGACATCGTGCGCAAGTCGGGCCGTATCCACTTCGAGGAAGCCGAGGCCAAACGCCTGCTGGCCTGCTACGGCATCCCGGTGAACGCTACCTATTTGGCCAAAACCGAAGACGAGGCAGCCGCTATTGCCCGCAGCCTTGGGTGCGCGGTGGCGGTCAAGATCGAGTCGCCCGACATCTGGCACAAATCCGACGTGCACGGCGTGCGGCTGGGCATCGAAACGGAATTCGGCACCCGGCAGGTGTTCCGGTTTCTGATGGAAAATGTGCGCAAAAAACGCCCCGACGCGCGCATCTCCGGCGTGACCATTGAAAAAATGGTGGACACCCAACACGAGTTGCTCATTGGTGCGGTGAAAGACCCCACGTTCGGCCCCGTGGTCGTATTCGGTCTCGGCGGGGTGGCCACCGAAATCTGGCAGGACCGTGCCATCGGCCTGCCGCCGCTCAACCTGGCTCTGGCCCGCCACCTCGTGGAGGGCACCCGAATCGCCCGGCTGCTGCACGGCTTCCGCCACCTGCCTGCCGTGCCCATTGAGCAGTTGCAAAATGTGCTGGTGCGCTTTGCGTACCTGCTGATGGACTTTCCTGAAATCAGTGAAATTGACATCAACCCCTTCGCCATGAGCGCCGAGGGCGGCGTCGCGCTGGATGCGGCGGTCACGCTCGAATCCTCGCCCAGCCTGCAGCGCGACCCCTACGAACACCTCAGCATCCAGCCCTACCCCACGCAGTGGATCAAAACCGTGCAGCACAAGAGCGGGCAAAAAATCCTGCTGCGCCCCATCCGCCCCGAGGACGAACCGCTGGAGGCCGAACTGGTGGAAAAAACCTCCCGCGAGAGCCTTTACTTCCGCTTTTTCGGCTTCACGCCCGGCATTGACCACAAGATACTGGCGCGCTTCACACAAATAGACTACGACCGGGAAATGGCCATTGTGGCCGTCATTGAGGAGGGCGGCAAGCCGCAAATTATCGGGGTGGTGCGCATCGTGGGCGACGCCTGGCGGGATACCTGCGAGTACGCCATCCTGGTGGCCGATACCTGGCACAGCCAGGGTATCGGCAGCCTGCTGACCGACTACATCATCGAAATTGCCCGGGCGCAGGGGTACCGTACCATCACAGCCACGTTCCTGAAAACCAACGGCGCCATGCGGCGGCTGTTCGAGCGCAAGGGCTTTGTGATCCGGGCGGGGGAGGACGGCGCGGATGGGGCGGAGTTGGGGTTGTGAGCGGGGGGGCGAAGGGAATTTGGATTGACCATCAATCCGGTTTACTTTTGTCAGAAATTTAGACAGACATGGTTTTAGTCATCGAAACAAACAATGCCGAAGCTATTCAGGCGCTTTCGGAAGTTGCAAAAGCACTAAAGGTTACTTTTCGAGTGGAGCCGGATGCAACCGAGATAACGAAAGAAGAGCGCAAAAGGCGTGCTGCCGTGGTCTCAAAATTCAAGGGCGGCTTGAAGAAGTACTTCACAGGCTACCAGCCGGGCAAACATGAATGGTACCAGCAATGAAAGTATTTGTTGATAGTGGTCTGCTCATCGAATACGAGAAGCAAACTAAGACCGAATTATTGGAAGCCCTTTTAGAAAGCGAGCACCAGATTTACATCAATCCGATCGTAGTGAGCGAGTATTTATATCAATTGCTTGGAATTCTTGGAGGACGCTCTCCGCTGAGTATTTGTGAAAGCGGCAAGATCGGCGAAACGCTTTCGCTCCATGACACAAAATCTTTCCTTTCTGGTTTCCAGGCACTTCCTATCCCGGATGCTGCTTTGCCTATGGCGATTGACTTTATGAAAAAGCACAACCTCTTGCCCAATGATGCGATCATTCTGGCAAGTTGTAAAATTCAGGATGTCCGGGTATTGGCAAGTTTTGATAGTGACTTCTTCAATGCCTGCGCTGCCGAGAGTATCCAGTTGATTACGACCGTGGCGGATTTGTCAACAATGGCATAATCACGCGCAGGGCTACCGCACCATCACGGCTACATTCCTGAAAACCAACGGCGCCATGCGGCGGCTGTTCGAGCACAAAGGGTTTACAATTCGGGCCGGGGAGGATGGGGCGGAGTTGGGGTTGTGAAGGGGAAGGGGATTTGGATTGGTAATCAACCTTCGAACATCAAAATTATATCAGCCCGATCGTAGTTTACTCAAAGTAAAAGTGTTCCCGATGATATTTTAGATATTCCCTTCCAACCTCATGATCAGGGTTTACGTGCAATTTGCCTGACTCTCCAAGCAATTCAAAGTTGTCCAAAATGATGAAACCGCCAAAGTCAAATTTAACATGGTGATTTGGGCACAAACACAAGATGTTTGCCAAAGAATCTGGACCATTATGTGGTGCACCCAAGGGTTGAATATGAGCGGCCTCTGCATACAGCCCCGAATTTGTTCGAATAGCAACTCTGCAAACCTGACATTCACATCTATACATTTCCTTAACCCTTCTGGTCAACTCCGTGTCCCTAACAATGCGCTGAATTGTCGTTTCAATCCTCGTAGTCTTTTTATATTCATTGCCGTCCTCTGACACCTGCGAGACATCATCTTGAATCACGTAACGCTCCTGGAGTTGTTCAGATATTTTCCGGAGTCTGAAACGCCAGACAAAATAGTCCCTTCTGCCCTTCTCTCGCCAGTAATCCTCTACACGAAAAAGGCCATCATAGCGATACCCATTTTCAGGACTAAATTCAGACCTATGGTTAGCGCCACGGATAACCCTGACAGGTAGCCCTTGCTGGCAATTGATCGCCAAAGCCAAATTTTGCCGAACTAATTCTTGATGCACTATTTGTTTGCCACTCGACAAATCTCTTCCACCATGGCCCGTGTAAATGATTACATCCCCGTAATCTTCATCATCTTCGTAGCCGCCCGAAAGAACGATCGAATCGGCCCCTTCTGCCTGCGATCCACTAATGCCCGCTTGCCTGGGCCGATGAACCAAGGCTATTGAAAGTTCAATTCTACTTTCAAACTCTTGTCCTTCATAAGTTCCAGGTATTTCGCCAAAGTGTCTGGTAGGCATAAACACAGTTTGGGTTGGTGCATGCAAAAATATCTCCGCAGCATTTTTAAATGTACTGGTGCGAAGATTATCAAAAAAATTTGACTGTCGTAGGCGTATCGGATGCCGCGGAGTTGGAGTTGTGAGGAGGGCTTAAATTGCAGTAGCCGTTGACGTCCCGGTTTTTTGAGGTCGGTTCCTTTTTGCGGCAGCAGTTTTCTCTTTTTTTGGGTGTCGTTCTTTAGGTGCTGCTTTCAGTACTTCTCCCGTCTTTTTGTAATGTGCAATGATCGCGCTGATAGCCTTGCGTTCCTCGTCTGTGCAGGGTATCGGAGACAAATTCAGGTCAATACCAACCGGTTCTTTTATGTTGCCCATGATTTTGGTCAAGCGGTCAATTTCGATTTCCAGGTGGTATTTCCCTTGTTTTGGCATAGCGACAGCAAATTTACAAAATCCAGATTGAAAAACCCAACACCCTCACGTGGCGACTGTTCGAGCGCAAGGGATTCGCGATTCGGGCGGGGGAGGATGGAGCCGATGGGGCGGAGTTGGGGTTGTGAGCGCCAGACCTCTTTATGAAACTCCAAGGTGACGGATTTCTAAAATTTGTGTTGCTTCGGATATTGGTTTTTTACCATTCTCCCGAGAAGCGAAAACCTTTTTTTGCTGTTTTTGTTCCAGTCGTTTATTTCGCAACTATTTGTTAATTAAACTTTTAAATTAAATTTTAATGAATAAAAAACTCATTGTGGTATTTGGCGCTACCGGCGCTCAAGGCGGCGGTTTAGCCCGCGCTATCCTCGCTGAACCCGCTGCAGGTTTCGCTGTCAGGGCTGTTACCCGCAAGCCGGATTCGGATGCTGCAAAGGCGCTGGCCGCAGCCGGCGCGGAGGTGGTTGCTGCCGACCTCGACGATCCAGCAAGCGTCGCACGTGCCATGAACGGCGCTTACGGCGCATATTGCCTCACTAATTTCTGGGAACATTTCTCTCCCGAAAAAGAACTCGCGCAGGCAGAAACGCTGGCTACCGCCGCCGCTGCCGCCGGGTTGCAGCATGTGATTTGGTCCACACTGGAAGACACGCGCAAAACCCTTCCCGTTGGAAGTGGGCAGATGCCCGTACTGATGGGCAAATACAACGTGCCGCATTTTGATGCCAAGGGCGAAGCAAACCACTTCTTCCTTGATCGTGGCCTACCTGTTACGTTATTAAATACATCGTTCTATTGGGACAATTTCATCCAATTAGGCATGGCGCCAACTGCCGGCCCGGATGGAAACCTCGCCATCACCTTCCCAATGGGCGATGCCAAATTGCCCGGTATTGCAGCGGAGGACATTGGTCGTTGTGCATTCGGTGTATTCAAGGCTGGCGCCGCTGCCATTGGACAAACCATTGGTATTGCCGGCGAACACCTGACCGGCGCCGAGATGGCTGCTGCTTTCAGTCAGGTGATAGGCAAACCAGTCGCCTATAATGCCGTATCCCCCGAAGTCTATCGTAGCTTCGGATTTCCAGGTGCTGACGACCTGGGCAATATGTTCCAGTTCAAGCGCGACTTCGAAACCGATTTTTGCGCAGCACGTAGTGTGGAAAATACCCGTAAACTCAACCCGGCCTTGATGAGTTTTCGGCAGTGGCTGGAGGCAAATCGTGCCGCATTTTTGAAAGACTAAGTATTTGGCAGTTCAACAGCCTTGTGTTTTACCGGCGCCTTTTCTGAACATTCTCGATTGCCTCCGTGGTTGGGGCGGAATTAGGGTTGTGAAATCGCCCTACCCCCCCAACCACGTCTTGAACGCGCCCGCCCTGTCGCGGCTCACGAACACATCCTCCGGCACCGGCGGCTCGGTTTCCACTTTGAGCCGGCCGTTCAGGTGCGGGTGTATCTTGCGAATGGCCTGAAGGCTGAGCGTCACGGCCCGCCCGGCGCGGAAGAAGCGTGCAGGATCGAGCAGGCCGTCGAGTTCGTCGAGGGTGTGGTCCACGAAGTATTTTTTTCCGGAAAACAGGTGCGCCTGAGTGAGACCGTCGGAGGAGCGAAAAAAGGCGATGTCAGACACGGCAATGTAGGTCAGGTGCTGGCCGGACTTGACGAGGAACCGATCCTTGTACGCCGGCGGGCGGAAATGATTGGCCAATGCCTGAAAATCGAAGACCGGCGCGCCGGCAGCCCGGCGTTCGTGCACGCGCTGCATGGCTTTCTGAAAATCGTCGGGGTCTATGGGTTTGAGCAGGTAGTCCACAGCGTTCACTTTGAACGCCTGCACCGCGTACTGGTCGTAGGCAGTGGTGAACACCACCGGGGCCGACATGTCCACCTGCCGGAAAATGTCGAGGCTGAGGCCGTCGGCGATCTGGATGTCCATAAAAACCAGATCGGGCGCGGGGAATGCCCGGAACCAGCGCACGGCGCCCTCCACGCTGTCGAGTGTTTCGAGAATGGCAGCTCCGGGCACATGCGTCTGAATCAGGCGGGTCAGTTGCCGGGCGGCGGGAAGTTCGTCTTCAATGAGCAGGATTTTCATATCATTGGCAACAACACGGTGAAATATTCCCGCGACACGATTGTCTCTACATCCCGGTCGGTCAGCATCCGGTAGCGGGCGCGGATGTTTTCGAGTCCCACTCCCGTGGAATCCAACACCTGGTTTTTCTTTTGCAAATTGTTGCGCACCACAAGGTGGCCGTTTTCAGCAAAGACCTCGATGGTCAGCGGCTTTTCGGTGGAAAGCACGTTGTGCTTGATCGCGTTTTCAAACAACATCTGGAGCGTGAGTGGCACGATACCACCCTCCGAATGACCGTTCAAGCCGCGCAGATGCACTTGCAGGTTTTCTCCGAAACGCTCCTTGAGCAGGAACACATAGCTGTTCAGAAAATCCAGTTCTTCCTGCAAGGGAATAATGTGGGCGTCGCGGCTTTCCAACACGTAGCGGTACACCTTGCTTAACTGCTGCACAAAACGCACGGCCTTTTCCGGCTCTTCCGGGATGAGGTACACGAGCGTGTTCAGGCTGTTGAACAAGAAATGCGGGTTCACCTGGTTACGCAAGCCTTCGAGTTGCGACTCCACATTGCGGCGCTCCAGTTCGGCTTTTTCGGCCACGGCGACCTGTAGTTGCAGGTAAAACGACAGCACCTCGTAGGTGGCGATCACGAGTGCCGACACCAGCAAAGCCGAAATAAATTTCACCACCGACGCTGGCTCTTGCTCATGAGCCAGCCCCAGCACCGAAAACAACGTACCCAGTACAAAATTGATCACCACATACACGACCAGAAACGCCAGCAACATCCAGAACAAGCGCTTGCCGATGTCGCTCATAGCCGGGTAGCGCCACTTCACCCGGTAGTATGTCCAGCGCAACACCGCCCAAAACGCCCCCGTGTATGCGAACGACATCGGGATGCACACACTCAAAAAGCGCCAGTCGCCCGCCACATACTGGTCGCTGAACAACAGCAACGAGATGAGCATGCTGGACAAGGGTAACCCGATGAGGAGCACCATCCGGTCGTCGAACCCTGTGACGTCTTTGAAACACTTTTTCATTAGCGGGTGAGCGGGTGAGCGGGTGAGCGGGTGAGCGGGTGAGCGAGAGAGCGGGTGAGCGAGAGGGAATGGATGTAACCTGCTCACTCGCTCACTTGCTCACCTGCTCACCTGCTCACTCGCTAAAACTCAATGCGGTACAGAATGTCCGGGAAGAAACCGATCTGGTCCAAGCGGCCTACTTCCTGACGCACGGTGTTGTAGCGCATGGCAAAGATATTCTTGTTGTTGGTCACGTTCTGGAAGTCGAGAAAAAAGGTTTGCGAGAGTTTGCGCTGGGCGCTGTTGAGCCGGAAGCCGATTTTCACATCCCAGCGAAAGTAGTTGTCAAGGCGTTGGCTGAAGGCCTGGTCTTCATACAGCACTTCCTTGCCGGCGGCCCGGCTGGCATCGAGGTTGACGGGCGTGTAGGGGCGTCCGCCGGCGGCGGTCAGTTTGGTGTCGAGGGTAAGGAAGCGGCGGCCACTGCTGCCGAGCGGGAACTCGCGACCCGCCAGCGCATTCACCACGTACTGCCCGTTGAAGGCCGTGCTGCGCTCCATGCCGTCGGCGCCTTTGTATTTGGAATCAAACAGGCTGAGCGTGAACAGGCCGTACCAGCCCCGGCTGAAAAACTTCTCCACCGTCAGTTCCACGCCTGCATTCGTGCCGGTGCCGTTGTTCACCAAAGCGCCACGCTCCGGGAAAATGAAATCCGCGCCCGTGTTCAGGATCGAAAAACTGGACGGATAGGCATCCACGGGTACGTTGTTCAGCCACTGGTAGTACGCCTCGGCTTTGAGGCGCCAGTTGGGGGCGGGCTTGAAGTCGTAGCCGAGCACGAGGTGCTGGTTTCGGGTGAACCCCAGGTTGACATTGGTGGGCACAGTGGAGCCGTCGGGGAGCTGGTCGCGGAACAGGAACACAGGCAGGGGTTGCGTCTGGTGGTGCATGCCGTAGCCGAGGCTAAGGGTGCTTTTGGCTGCCGGCTGCCAGTTGATCGCGGCGCGAGGTTCCAGGGCTAGGTCGCCGGTTTGGTCGAAGTACAAGCTGCGCAGGCCGCCGTTCAGGGTCAGGTTTTCGGTCAGGCGGTATTGGGCCTGGCCATAGGCTTCGAGTTGGGTGAAGGCACCGTCGTAGTCGCGCTGCGTCCACCAGTCGGGCTTGCCGTCGCCGTCGAGGTCGGGCGTGCGGTTGCGGGTGTCGGCGCGGGAGTCGAGCGCGAACACCTGAGCCAGCACGCCGGTGCGCAGGGTAAGGCGGTTGTTGACCTTGGAGTTGAAATACGAGGAAAGCCGATAGGTCACCTGGTGGTCGGCCACCTCGTTGGTGCGGAACGGCGTACCGTCGTCGAGGATCAGGTTGTCGGATTCGTAGGTATTGCCGGAATACGACACCGAGGCCACGGTGCGCACGTACGAGTGGTCGTTCAAGAGCAGGCTGTGTTTGAGACCCAAAACACCGAATTTGGAGCTGACGTAGGCGTTTTCGTCGGGGTTGGCAAACAGGTCGGTCGTGTCTATTTCAGCGGCGAGGAAGTCAATGGAACTCTGTCCGCCGATGCCGAACAGGGAGAATCGCCCCAGGTTGGTGTTGCCGAAGTCGGCGTTGAATGTCAGGTCTTTGTACCTCGGCGTAGCGGCAGTGCCCACGTTCAGGCCGGCTGCGGAGGCAATTTCTACAAACGATTGGCGGTAGGCCACGGCAAAGGAGCCGTTCCCTTTGCGGTTCAGGGGCCCTTCGGCCAAAGCCTCCATACCGGAAAACGCGCCAATCTGGCCGGTGAACTCATAGCGGTCACGGTTGCCGGTGCGGAGGTTGATGTCGAACACGCCGGCGAGGGCGTTGCCGTACTCGGCTGGAAAAGCGCCGGTGAGGAAATCCGACGTGCCGATCATGTTCGGGTTGAGCGCCGACACGGGGCCGCCCGTGGTGCCCAAAGTGCTGAAGTGGTTGGGGTTGGGCATTGGGATGCCTTCGAGGCGCCAGAGCACGCCGCTGGGCGAGTTGCCGCGGATGATGATGTCGTTGCGGGCGTCGTTGTTGGCGGCCACGCCGGCGAAGTTGGCCACGAGTTTGGCCACGTCGTTGCGGCCCCCGGAGTAGCGCAGCACCTGCTCGGTATCGAACTGCCGGGCGCTGATAGTAGCCAGGTCGTTCACCGGGCGATCCTTGTCGGCGTTGCCGTTGATGACCACTTCGCCGAGGGTGGAAAAGGACTCCTGGAGACTGAGTATGAGCAGCACCTCCTTGCCGGCGGTTACCAGAATATTGGGTACCGTCTGCGGCTCGTAGCCGAGGTAGGTCACGCGCAGCACCTGCCGGCCGACGGGTACGTTTTGCAGGGCAAACTGGCCGTCCGCATCGGTCATGGCGCCTTGCAGCGTTTCGCCGGTGGGGGACAGCAGTTGAACGGTAGCGCCGATGAGCGGGGTTTCGGCCTGCTGGTCGCGCACGGTACCGCGAATGGTTTGGGTTTGAGCACTCAGGAAGAAGGGGAGCAGAAACAAGAGGAAGGACAGGTTTGCTTTCATCGCCAATTTTGTTTGTTGTGAAAAAAATGACGGTGCAAACCTGCGGGTCTTGCGTGGCGTACAAAAGCAAAAAGCGGTGAGTCGGCGTTTTCGGGGAGTGAATCGTAGACTTTCAAGGTTTTCAAAACCTGGAAAGTCTGGGCCGGGGGTACGATCAATTTCTCAAATCCGCACCCCAGGTCAATTTTTCCCGCAGGGTATGCAGGAAAGAACTGTCTTGCAGTTGCACCAGTTTTACGGTGAAATCGTTGCGCCGGACAGCCAACTGGTGCAGGGCAGTAATGAGTTCGAAACGGGAATCGAGGGTGCAAATAAAATTGTCGGCACGGCCTTCAATTTCGAAGGAAATAACCGACTGATCGGACAGCACGATAGGGCGGAGGTTGAGGTTGTGCGGCGCCACGGGCGTGATGACGAAGTTGCCCGAATTTGGCAGCACGATGGGGCCGCCGCAACTGAGCGAATAGGCCGTGCTGCCGGTGGGGGTGGAGATCACAATGCCGTCGGCCCAGTAGGAGTTCAGGTAGTCGCCGTTCAGAAAGGTGTGGATCGTGATCATGGAGGAGGTGTCGCGCTTGAGCAGGGTGCAATCGTTGAGCGCGAAAGGGATATCGCCGAACAACGACGGCACGCTTTCGAGGTACAGCATTACACGGTCGGTGACGACGAAGTGGCCCATGACGAGTTTTTGCACCGCTTCCTCAATGAGATGTTTTTCAATGCTGGCCAAAAACCCGAGCCGGCCCAGGTTGATGCCGAGCATGGGCACACCGGAGTCCCGCACCACCGTCACCGCGTGCAGCATGGTACCGTCGCCGCCCAACACAATCACACAATCAATTCGGTGCACCGAAAAATCCCGGTAGCCGTCGAAGGCACCGTGCGGCCCGCGAAATTGAATCTTGCCCTGCAAGTCCTGCAAATAGGGCGTGTAGATATACGTCGTGATGCCCGCCCCGTGGAGCGCATCGAACAAGGATTGGATATAGGGTAAGTCCCGATCCTTAAACTGTTTGCCAAAAACTACTACCTGCATTTGAAGGTTTCTGGTTTGAAGGTTTCTGGTTTGAAGGTTTATGGTTTGAAGGTTTCTGGTTTGAAGGTTTCTGGTTTGAAGGTTTCTGGTTTGAGGATTCGGGAGGGCTTATTCGCCCACGGGTTTACCCGTGGGTTTCGGGTTGAATGAAAAACAAAAGTGCGGTTAAATGTACGCCAAGAAGCCATTCTACAAAAACATTTGACCAAAGCCCTATTTTCGCCCTCTATCCCGAAACCCACGGGTAAACCCGTGGGCGAATAAGCCCTCCCGAATCCTCCAACCCCAAAAGCCCAAACCCTCCAACCAG
>Ga0154020_10004933_pt1 | contig 15844 bp, 17 predicted proteins | sample Klosneuvirus_201_FD_109709 | JGI IMG/M metagenome (GOLD analysis project Ga0154020, IMG submission 109709) | Active sludge microbial communities from wastewater, Klosterneuburg, Austria - Klosneuvirus_20160825_MG | ecosystem: Engineered > WWTP > Aerobic digester > Activated sludge | place...
AAATTGAGCATCTAAAGGCCCGCATGGACGCTTCCCAAAAAATTGAAACCCAAAAAGAGCCGCTGACGTTCGTGATTGCGGAAAAAGACCTGCCGGGGCTGCTGGGATGCCCGCCGGACCAGCCGGCGGAGGTGCGCTACCTGCTCGAAGAAGGCCGGGACTGGCAAAAAGTCGGCCGCTCCATCCGCTGGACGCTGGCGGCGGCCCGCGAGTATGCGACGAGCCTTGGGATGGACTGGAGGCTGGTGGCAGGGCTGGGCGACGGCGCCGCGACGCCAGCGGCACCGGTGGTGACGGTGCTCAAGACGACGGCGCGCAAGACATTGAACCCCCACATTCTCCTCGCCACGGACGGCGCGCAGCTCTTTCGCGTGCGGGTGAGGAAAAAGGACAATTTCCGGCCGGGCATGGAGGTGCGTTGCACGCACGTCGGCGCGGATCTGTACGAGCTGATCGGCAACTGCCCGAGGTTCCCCGGCAAATACTAGGATGAACGTGCAGCCCTCGATCCACACACATCCCAAATTCCTTGCGCTGAAAGCGCGGGTGGGAATCGGCGCGATGCACTACCTGACGAAGCTGTGGGCGTTCTGCCAGTCCGACCAACGCGGTCAACGCATCGGCAAATTGTCACCTGAGTTCGTGGAAGCACTGTGCGAGTGGTCTGGAGAAAGCGGGGCGCTGTTCACCGCTTTAACCTCTCCATTGACGCCTTCCGGATGCGGTTGGCTTGAGGTGGATGAAAAAGGGGTCTACATCGCGCACGACTGGAACGACGCAAACGCCGGGCTCGTAGCCAATTGGAGGAATGGAACCAAGAACAAAAAGGACCGCAAGCCACGGGTAAGCCGTGGCTTATCCACGGACCAGCCATCGCCTGACCCAATTACAACTTCGGTCCCCCCATTGGATAGGATCGGATCGGATAGGATCGGATCGGATAGGATCGGAGAGAAGAAAATTGGATGGGAGGGTGGGGGAACGCCCGCGCGCGAACCAGTGGCTTTGCCTCCGACTCTTGACGTAGTGCTCGCACACGCACGGTCGGTCGGATGGCCTTACACGGACGAAGCTGTCCGCAGGGCTTGGCTGGAGTTCGAAGCGGCGAAGCTGCCGGACGGATCGTGGGCGTGGGGCAAGCGTGCCGTGACCGACTGGCGTCATGCGCTGGAGGTGCGTCTGAGCGATTCCACGGAAAAGAATCCGCCGCCCACAGCCATCAACGGAAGGTTGATGACGATCACGCGCCGACTCGCCGAGATTGAGGATTCCCCGTTACCCGAGGAGATGAGCGAGCGCCGCGCGCTGAAGCGCGAGCAGGCGCAGTTGCTCGAACAACAAAAGAAAGCCGCCCAATCATGAACCCACTCGAACTCTCCCCGGCAGAACGCCGGAAGCTGTTTACCGAAGCCCTTGCGGCTGCCGATCCGCTGGCAGGCAAGCTGTTTGCGCTCGCCGACGGTGAGGCGGAGGAGCCGCGCCAGCGGCTGTTGGAAAGCCTGGCCATCATCATCGCCGGTGGGGCGTTTGAAGTGTTCACGGAACACGCGGCGCCCGCATTGGTGGTGGCGCTGCTGGTCGCGAAGAAGCCGCCGTCTCTCTGCGATTGTCCGGCGTGCCGGGCTGGAAGCGAAACGGAGGATCACTTCGGGGCATGAACGCGCACGAACTCAACCAACGCGTCACCGACCAGCTCGAAGTGGTGCTGGATCACCTCTTTCCGCAGGGAAAAAAGGTTCGCGGCGAATTTTGTATCGGCGGTCTGGACGGCTCGGCGGGGGACTCGCTCAAGGTGCATCTCGGAGGGGTGAAGAAGGGCTACTGGTGTGATTTCGCCACCAACGAGCGGGGTCGCTCGGCCCTGGGCCTGTGGGCGGAAGTGGCGGGAGGCGACTACGCCAAGGCGTGCGAGGAAGCCAAGCGATTCCTCGGCATCAAGGACGATTACGAGAGGCGGTTTTACCGGGATCGCAGGGCGATTGGACGCAAGGAAGCGCCGCCCGCGATGGATCGCACGCGATTCCGGCCCTTGCAGGACGAGGGGCTGGTGATGAGTTACCTCGTCGAGGAACGGAAAATCGATCCCGGCGTGCTCAAGGCGTACCGCATTGCCGAAAGCACGGAAGGGGACGCGATGGTGTTCCCGTTCTTCCCGGTCGAGGAAACGGACGGTGGACCGAAGATCGCGGACAAGGCGAGCTTCGTGAAGTTTCTCGCGTTGGCCCGCGATGAGAAGGGGAAGAAGCGCATTTGGACGAATCCCGCAGGCGTCACGGACTGCCTGTTCGGCAAGAACGCAACACTGCCATCCACGGCGCCCAAGGGCGTGCTGGTGATCACGGAAGGGGAGATCGATGCGCTGTCGGTGGCCTGTTACGGCTACCATGCGGTGAGCGTGCCGCGCGGGGCGAAAGCGGCGACGTCCGACGGCAAGAGCGCGAACGACCAGTGGATCGAAGCGGACTTCCTCTGGCTGGCGAATTACGAGCGGATTTACCTGTGGATGGATGCGGACGAGCCGGGGCTGGCGGCAGCGCGGGACATAGCGCATCGCATCGGGCTGGAGCGCTGCTTCATCGTGGTGACCCCCGGCGGATTCAAGGATGCCAACGAGTGCCTCTGCCACGGCATGACGCTGGAGGAGATTCAGGCGGCGCTGGAGGAGGCCAAGACGATTGACCCGGTCAACCTGGTATGGGCGGGGGAATTTGCGGACAAGGTGCTGCGCCGGTTGTTTCCGCCGGGCGGGGTGGAGGCGGGGCGGGACTTCCTCTGGCCGTTTCCGTGGAAGATTCGCAACGGCGAGATGACGGTGTGGACGGGTTTCAGCGGCCACGGCAAGACCGCGCTGTTGAACCAGCTGGCGGTGCATCTGGCCGCGCAGGGCGACCGCGTGTGCGTGGCTTCGATGGAGGTGGAGCCGGACAAGACGCTGGAGACGCTCTGGTGCCAGGCCAACGGGGCGCGGCTGCCCTTCAACGGTGCGGACGTGGACGTGCAGGCGCTGGTGGAAGAGGAGCGGCTGCGGCTGGGCGAAAAACTGTTCCGCGAACGCTACCCGTGGCTGGCGGAGCGATTCCTGATCTTCATTCCCGAAGTCGAAGGGGGCGGCGTGGGCCGGGCGGACTGGCGCAAGCTGATCGAGTGCTTTGTCTACGCGCGCCAGCGGTATGGCTGCACGCAGTTCATCGTGGACTCGCTGATGATGTGCGTCGGGCGCAGCGAGAAGGATTACCAGGAGGTGGAGTTGTTCGTGAACGGGCTCTCCGCGCTGGCCAAGCGGCAGCAGGTGCATGTGCATCTGGTGGCGCATTCCCGGAAGAAGGACGACGAGAGCAAGCCGCCGGGCAAGCAGGACATCGCGGGGCCGAAGGAGACGGCGGACATTGCGCACAACGTGGCGGTGGTGCAGCGGAATTTCTCGAAGTCGAAAAAGATCCAGATGCTGGAACGTGAACTGGCAGACCTCGACTCCATCCAAGGGGCGACGCCGGACCAGGAGGAACAGCGCAAGGCCGACATGCAGGAACGGACGAAGGAGCTGGCGACCGTGCGGGGCTGGCACGACGGCGAATTGCATCTGCTCAAGCAGCGCAACGGCGACGGTGAGGTGGGGAGCAAATACCTCTACTTCCTGACGAACAGCCGCCAGTTCGTGCTGAGCAGCCCGCAGGCGCCAACGCGCGCGCCGGACAGCCGTCCGCGCCGTTACATCGAATGATTTCCCTTCCAACGTGGAAGGGGCAACCAAAGGACACATGGAAACAACAACACCGATGAGTGAGACGATGACACAGCCGATTCTGGCCGAGGGCGACCTGCTGCCCTGGACGGAGGAGATCAAGCGGCTCTTTGAGGAGCGCGAGCGGATTGGGCGGGAGGGAATGGAACAGAGCAAACGGGTGGAGCAAATCCAGAGGGACTACGAGGTGGTGGGTGACCTCCTGAAGGACGCGGCGGAGGCGGCGTATCCGGGGTTGAACAGTTTTCACAAGCGTCTGCTGCCGGAGCGGCAGGCCATCCTGCTCATCCAAAAGAAGGGCAATGACGACTGAGTATGCAAACCAACAGCACGACGGCGGCCCAGGCTGCCAATTCATTCGAAGTTACGCTGCGGGAAATGCGGCATGGACGCTCCCTCGGTGAACTGTCCGAGGAGCTGTCCAAGCTCATCGAGGCGGTGAAACTGACCGGCAAGGCGGGAACGCTGACCTACAAACTGACCGTGAAGCCGGCCAGCGCCGGGGACTCGATCACGGTCCAACTCGACGATGATTTGACCTGCAAGGTGCCGCGACTGGCGCGCGGTTCCAGCATCTTCTTCGTCGGCGACAACAACCGGCTCCAGCGGTCGGACCCGAGACAGCGGGAGTTTGCGATCACCGCCGTGACCAAGCCGGGGGAGCTGCCTCCTTTGGCGGCGGCGGCAGGGGCCTAATCAACTCACAATGGAAAAGGACAAAATCATGGAAGAACCAAACAACGCACAAGTGGTGTTCGAGGCGGGGCAAATTCTCGGCGGCCACCGGGAGGTGGACAACGGCGGGCTGCCTTACGTGGTCATTCCCGAGCGGTCGCAGGTGGTGAACCTGGAGAAGATGATGAGCGTGCCGCCGCGCAAGCGGGCCGTCGTGCAATGCCGGGACGTGGTGAGCTTTGCGACGTATCTGGAGCAGCATCGGGCGAGCAACACGATCGTCTTCGCCACGCTGAACAAGAGCGCGAGCCTGTTCCGCGCGGTGATCGACTATCATCAGCCCGGAGAGGACGGCAATGCGGGCTGGTGCGAACACATCGCCGAGTTCCGCCCGGAGCGGAGCGAGGAGTTTGGCCGGTGGGTGAACGCCTCCGGGCAATGGCTCCGGCAGCAGGAGTTCGCGGAGTTCCTTCAGGACAACTCGGTGGACATCGTGCAGCCGGATGCGGCCACGGTGCTGGAGGTGGCGCGGGAACTGACGGCGAAGAAGAGCGTGCAATTCCGCAGCGGCGTCTCGCTGAAGGACGGCACCACGCAGTTCACCTATGACGAGAGCCTGACGACGGGCGGCGGGGCCAAGGGGCATCTGGAGGTGCCGGAGAAGTTCACGATCCAGATCCCCATCCACGCGCATGGCGGCAGCTACTCGGTACCGGCGCGGCTGCGGTATCGCATCGAGGACGGCGGGCGGCTGATGTTCCGGTTCGACCTGGTGCAGTTCCACAAGCTGCTGGAAGTGGTGAACAGCGAACTGCTCGCGACGGTGAAGGCGGCGAGCAAGTGCGAGGTGTTGCTGGCGACGCTTGGGTAGGAATGAGCGACACGGCCACCCTTTCCGCGGAAAACGTGGCGTCCACACCGGCCCAGGCGCTGGTGTGGACGCCCCATCCGCTGCTGCCGGTGCCGACGGAGGAAGTGCAGCGCTACTGGCTGGCACAGCCCGGAGGGGCCGCCAGGCTGGCGGAGTTCTACACCCAGCGGGAGAAGCTCATCCGGTTGAGCGAGGAAAACCCGTTCGCCTACGGCACGGAGCCCGCGCACTGGAAGGATGCAGACCGGCTGCTGGCGATGATGATCCTCATCCTGATCATCTTCGGCGGCAATCGGGCGGGGAAATCGGAATATGCGGCCAAGCGCGTGGTGCAGGACGCGATGGCGCATCCGGACTCGGTGATCTTCTGCCTGCACGAGAACGAGAAGGCGAGCATCGGCCTCCAGCAAAAATACATCTGGAAGTATCTGCCGCCGGAGATCCAGGCCCTCAATGGGAAGAAGCATCCGGTGTTCAAGGTGAACTACTCGCAGGCCAACGGGTTTACCGACGGCAAGATTGTGCTGCCGAACCGGACGGAGATCTACTTCCTAACGTATCACCAGAAGCCAAGCGACTTTGAAGGACTGGAGCTGGGGGCCAAGCACACGGGTGGACGGCTGGCGGTGTGGGCGGACGAGAATCTCCCGCTGCCCTGGTTGAACATGCTCAAACTGCGATGCGTGTCGCGCGGGGGCAAGATCCTGTGGACCTATACGCCGGTGAACGGCATCACCCCGACGATCAAGGAGCTGCTCGGGGGCACGCCGAAGACGGAGGAAAGCCGATTTGCGGAGCTGCTGCCGGACCGGGTGAACGTGCCGGGACTGCCGGTGGGGCACATGCCCTACATTGTGCAGCCGACGTTTGAGAAGAGCCGGGCGATCTACTTCTTCAGCATCCTGAATCCCTTTGGGGCGCACTCCGAAAACATCCGGGCGCTGTGCGTGGGCAAGCCGAGCGAATACATCGAGCGCCGCGCCTACGGCTACAGCCGCGACGTGGCACAACGGCGGTTCCCGTACTTCGGTCCGTGGAATGTCATCCGGCCCGACCATCTGCCGGCGGTGGGAACGAACTACATGTTCACCGATCCGGCCGGTGGACGGAACTGGGCAACCATCTGGGTGCGGGTGGCGCCGGGCAATCCACCGAAGTACTACATCTATCGCGACTGGCCGAACGAGCAGCGGTATGGCGAATGGGCGGTTCCAACGGAGCGTGAAGTGACGGAATCGGCGCGGCGCGGCTGGGATGGAGATCCGGGACCGGCGCAGAATTCCCTGGGCTACGGCATCGTGCAGTACAAGCAGCTCTTCCTGCGGGAGGAAACGTTCAGCGCGAATGTGGCGCAGCGCGATCCCTACCGGCAGTCGTTGATTGTGAATCGCGAGATGGCGGAGGACGGGACGGCCATCGACCGCGAGGCGACCACGATGACACTGAGCGAGTCGGTGCAGGAGCGCTACATCGACAGCCGGGCGGGTCGCAACCAGATGGCGGCGGACAAGGGAGGCACCTGCCTGATCGACGAGCTGGCCAAGGAACAGCGCCATCCGGCCTCGGGCGAGGTGATTGGACCGGCGATGCGCTTCCGGCTGGCCAGCGGCGTGGACATCGAGGAAGGCGTCACGTCGATCAACGATCTGCTTTTTTGGAACAAGGACGAACCGTTGATTCCGCTGCTGAACGAGCCCCGGCTGTATGTGAGCGAGGACTGCAAGCAGGTGATCTGGGCGCTGGCGAACTACACGGGGCTGGGCGGCGAGACGGGCGCCTGCAAGGACTTTGTGGACCTGGTGCGCTACATGGCGCTGGCGCGGCTGCGCTATCTGGCGCCGGGCGCGATGGTGGTGACCGGAGGAGGAACGTACTGACAGCCCAGCGACTAAACTTATGAACCAACGCAAAATAATGGACGAGTGCAAACAGATGCTCGCGGTGGAAGCGATCGATAATAGGAGCTATCAACGCCTCCGTCTGGCTCCGCTGTTTGTGATGCCGCAATGCCGCGCGGACATGACCGACGAGGAATACGAGTGGGCAGAGCAGAATGTCTTGACCAACGGCAACGTACCGGTGGGGCTTCCTTTTCCTGATTTTCGCGTCGCGTTTTGGGACGAGCCGGATACGTGGATAGGTGTGAGGCAGTGCGGTACGTCGCTGTGGACCGTGTTGGCCTACACCAATCGCGGCACTCGTGGCTGGGTCAGGACGAACATTTACGCCAGCTCCACTCCGCAAGGCGGTATCAAAGGGTGGATGTTTGGCAATGGCCGTTTCATCCCGCCCGAAAACTACTCCAGTGCAGATCCGAAGATTCAGCACATGTTCAATGAGGCCCGTCAGACAACGATTCGCTTGATTGTGGCGCTGCGTGCAAGCGGGTGTATGGCGTTGAAGGTTGCGGAGCCTCCTCGGAGCCCGCCGCGCAGTGTGGAGTGGCATCTGGCGCGCGAGCACTACTTGCTGGTTCATCCGTCGCAGGCGCGGCAGTGCCGCGATGGCAGCCGAGCGCCAACCGGGCACGAACTGCAACGGGCGGCGCATTGGCGCCGGGCACATTTTCGCCGGCTTACTTCTCCGCGTTACAAGGAAAGCACCAGAAGCAGGCTGGTGCCGGTCAGGGAGTCGTGGGTGGGACCGGAAAAGTGGCGCGGGCGGGACGGGAAGATCTACGCCGTGGCGACCCAATTCCGTGCGGCGAATGAGGCGTGCGCTTCGAGTGAGGCAACAGCGCAGCGACCGAATATGGAGGTCACTTGTAATGAAGGCGAACCTGCTCCTGTGCGAGCTGGCGGCGCGCGAGCGTAAATACCCGGGCGCGATGGTGGTGACCGGAGGAGGAACGTACTAGCGAGAATGGACTCTCAATCGAAATGACACAGGAACAATTCGACAAGTTGCCGGGCCTGCTGACGCGGGCGCAATTCATGGTGGTGACCGGACTCACGGAGTTGAAGCTGCGGGCGGAGGTGGAGGCCGGGCTGGTGACGCGGTGGAAGCCGTCGAAACCGACGCGGGCGAGTTACAAGAAGGCGTACCATCGCTACTATAAGCACGAGGCGGCAAAGATCGGCGGGTTTAAGATGCGGTGATCATGATCGCGGCGATGTTGTCGTGGTTGGTGGTGTTTGGCCTTGGATGCGGGGAGGGGTTGTTCCACGCGGAACCGGACGCGGGTAAGTGCGCGGGCATGACGCGCCGCGAACCGATGGAACTGGCGCAGGCCGAACCGGACCTGCCGCTGTTGACGGAGGATTTTCTCTACGCCGTGCAGCGGCGGGACCGCAACGTGTTCTCCCGCCAGCGGCTTAATTACGAGGCGCGCTACTGTGTCTGGCCGCACCAGTCGAAGGACGGCAAGAAGTGGACGGCACCCAATGGCCAGAAGCCGTTTCCGTGGCCGGGGGCATCGGATTCCCGGCCCGCGCTGGTGGACAAATACATCAACGAGGATGTGGCGTTCCTGATGGTGGTGTCCGACCGGATGCGGGTGATGGTCAACGGCACGGAGAGCAACGACGCGGCGTTCGCGCATCGTGCCACCAATCTGCTGCGGTGGATGAAGCAGACGCAGATGGATGAGATTCCGCGCGAGCGACGGCTGGGCGCGAATTATCTCCTGGAGCGGGGCAGCGTGGTGTTCGGGGTGTTCTGGGAACGCCAGGCGCAGCTGGGGTACACGACGGTGGATTTGGAGACGATGCGGGCGATGGCGATGCAGTTGCAGCTGTCAGCCGCCGAGGGAGAGGAGCTGGATGAGGCGCAGCAACTGATGGTGAAGCTGCCGGCGTTGATTCTCGATCCGGCGATGGAGAAGCAGGCGGTGGCGGTCGCGCAGCAGGTGTTCCCGACGGTGCGGGTTTCCCGTTTGCAAACGGCGATTCGGGAATTGCGCAGCAAGGGAGTCACCCGATTGCCGCGGCCGTATCTGGTGAAGGATCGGCCCACGCTGGTGGCGCTGGCGCCGAACGAGGACATTTTCATTCCGCCGGACACGACGGACATCCGCACGGCGCGCGGGATTTTTCGGCGCGAGCTGCTGAGCGAAACGCAACTACTGGAGCGGCAGTACACGCACCAGTGGAGCCGGAAATGGATCAAGGAGATGCTGCGGACGCAGCGTGGCCGGATGAGCTTGGAGTTCGACATGCAGTCGCTGCGGACGGCGGCGCGGGTGACGAGCAACGGGCTGTTGAACACCGAGAAACTGTTTGAAGTGGTCCACTGCTACCGCCGGATGCACGACGCGGACGGAGTGCCGGGCCTCTACTACACCTGCTTCAACCCGCACGTCACCACCGGTTACGCCTACCATAGTCTTCTCGACTACGATCACGGTGAGTATCCCTTCATTCACATCGAGCGCGAATCCCGCTCGCGACTGCTCGACGACGCGCGGGGCTATGGCGAGGTGGCATTCACCTGGCAGCAGCAGATCAAGACGCAATGGGACGCGCGGGTGGACCGGGCGAGCCTGGCCACGCTGCCGCCGAGCTACTACCCGAGCGGCATGGCGCCGGACAAATGGGGACCGGGCGTGCAGATTCCGACGATCTCGCCGGAGGACTACGGATTCATGGACATTCCGAAGTATGATCCGGGATCGCAGGAGGTCGAGGAAAGCGTGCGGCGGTTTGCGGACGAATACTTTGGGCGACCGGTGGACGAGCAGAACGCCGTGCAGAGCCAGGTGATGCGCCAGGACTTGGCGAACAACTGGATGGAAGGGATGCGGCGCATCGACACCCAGGTGTTCCAGCTGTGCCAGCAGTTCCTGCCGGACGAAATCTATTTCCGCGTGGTGGGCAGTTCGCAGGCGAAGCCGCTGCGCACGACGCGCGAGGAGATTCAGGGCGAGTTCGACGTGACGGTGGGCTTCAACGTCGGCGACATGGACAACGAGGTGGTGACGGCCAAGCTGGGGTTGATCGAGAAGGCGTTGATGATGGACACGACGGGCCGGGTGGATCGCAACCACGCGCTCGATGTCATCTTTGAGCTGATCGATCCGAACATGGGCGAGCGGATTCTCAAGCCCGCGCTGGATGCGAGCCAGGCGGAGATTGAGGACGAGCAGACGATCTTCGCCAAGCTGATGAGCGGCGTGGACGTGGACGTGAAGCCGGAGGGGCAGGCGTATGATTTACGGCTGAAGGTGCTGGAAAACATCTTCGCGACCAACCCGCTGGCGCAGCACGCGTATGAGCAGAACGAACGCATCCGCGAGGTGACGGACAAGCGGGTGAAGCAATTGCAGTTTCAGTTGCAACAGCGCGAGAACGCGATCATCGGGAGGCTGGGCGCGTGATAATGGGGCCGAACAACACGATTCAACTGACGCCACAGGAGATTGAGGCGTGGCGCATGGAACAGTATCTGGCGCGGCTGGAGCGGGATCGCGAATTTCGCGTGGCGGCGGACCTGCGCCGTTCGGTCAGCGTGCTTGTCGGCCCGGAGCGCTGTCCGGCGAAGGCGGGATACGATGATCTGGCGGTGATCGGCTGCGGGAGCGGGCGGCAACGGAAACGAATGCTCAAGAACTACTGATGAGCTACGCGGAACTCAAACAGGCGGCGCAGGAGCTGAATCCGGCGGAACTTGACGAACTGCTGCGATCGCTCTCGCGTGACGAACGGTTTTTTGCCGTGGTGGGCTGGCTGGAGCGGAACCGGGAGGCGTTCATCAACGCGGGTTCACGGCAGGAGATCGCGGGGGATTACGGCAAGCTGGCGCACGCGCAGGGGAGTGTTCATGCGGTCAACGTGCTGGTGGCGCAGATGGCGAATGTGGTGCAAGTGCCTAGTCTGTCCCTAGAGTCCAACCGTGCTGATTGACGAGCCGTGATACTTCCGAAACTTTACGGACTCGCGTTCCAAACTACCGGAGTGTTCCGGTCGTTTGAAACACACCGGAATTCTCCTGCTTGATAAAACGATAAGGATTGGGGTTTTGTTCGACAGCGGAGGCGAGTTGTTGCCGACGCGATGCCATCTCCTATGCGACTAAACGAATTCTTCAATACAACCGACGAAACCGCCCGAAGGCGGACCTCGTAACTGGGAAATCTTTGATGCGATCGCTCACGCGTGATGAACGGTTCTTTGCCGTGGTGGGCTAGAGGTGTGCTCTGGATATCGCAGAGACAAGAGATGCTTTACGTGGATGGAATATACTTGCTAACCGAGTCCCGCTTGAAAGCATCGTTTATGAAATTTGATGCACGCATTGCGGGGAACAATTGCCGCGAAACAAAGAAAAAGCGGGGGCGACCCTCACGGATGACCCCCATCGCCTTGCGGCGAGAAGTGTTGTCAACCTATCACCGCCCGCCTGTCAGTCAATTATGAAACCAAGGAGCATAGTCTACGTTGACGGATATAACTGGTATCACGCAATTTTTAAGCATCACCCGGAGTGGAAATGGCTCGACGTTCAGAGGTTTTTTGAAGTGCTGAGACCACGTGAAGAGGTTGTCTCTGTGAAGTTCTTTACCGCTATTGTCGATGAGCATCGCGAGTCGAGCGATGCTACTGAAAGACATAGGCGATATGTAAAAGCGTTGCGAACACTTGCGAAGGTTAAGGTTATCCTTGGGAAGTTCCAAGATAGAGAAGTTCATTGTCGGGCGGACTGCCGAAAGGTTTATGTGGTGCCTGAGGAAAAGAAAACCGATGTAAACATAGCAATTGAAATACTTTCTGACGCATTCGCAAATCATTGTGATAGTATAGTTTTGGTGTCGGGTGATTCAGATGCGCAGCCAGCGATCGAATGGGTAAAGAGGCACTACCCAGCAAAGAGAATTCTTGTGTACATTCCAGCTATACCTTCAGAACGCGCATCTAGGCGCCTAGATTACTACACTAAAATCGGTGTCGATTGTCAGTTCCTGCCGCTAGAAAACATTCCACACTGCCTACTCCCTAATCTGGTTAAAACATCAACAAATGGCGACGTGGTTTGTAAGCCAAGTTGCTGGTCGAAATCGACGTAGCTCAGTTTTCCGGCTTCATCGATTTCACAGTGCTGCATTCATTTGATGTAGTCACGAGTCATTCATGGCGCAGCAAGATTTGTTCAAACTCTCCGTCGCTAACCGTCCATTAGTGTCGTTCCGGTTCCTCTCCATTTTCTTTTCCCTCCTTCCGTGATGGATTGCCCGCAGTGCAGCGGGCTTCCTGTGATGTGCCCCGGAAAACATCCCTGCGGGCTTTCTTCGCGTGTGCCCTTGAACACGGATGCGCCTAAACGGGCATGAGCACCAAAGCAGCAGCACCGACGGAACCGACGGAAACGCCGAGCGAGAACCTCTCGCTGGCCGAGCTGGGTAAACGGATGTCCAAACGCCAGAAGGCGTCTTCCACTCCCGCCACCGCCAAGACCGCCGGAGCGCCGGCCAAACCCGCCACGAGCAGCGAGCAAGCGGAGGAGGGCAAGGCCGGGGTTCTTTCCAATCCAGAAACTGAAGACTCCACCGCACTGGCGGCCGAGGCCAACGCCGAGGCAGCCAAGGAAGCGGAAACGGCGGAGACGGCCGACGCGGCGGCGCCCGAAGGGGACGCTGGCGGCGAGGATGAATCCGAAGGTGGCGACGAGGCGGAGAAGGCCAAGCGCGGCGAGAAACCGTTGCGTGACCTGCAAAAGCGCGTGGGCAAGCTGACAGAACAACGGGACGCGGCCCGCGAGGAAGTGCAGGAGATGCGGCGGGAGCTGGCGGACCTGCGCGAGCAAATCCAGACGGCGAAGCCCGCGCCTGCGGCGACGCATCCCGGTGACGGAGGGTTCGCGACGGACCGGACGGTGAAGGAAATCGACGAGACGCTGGGTGGCGTCGAGGCGTTCCTGAGCTGGGCCGATGAGAACCCGGACGGCGGCACGTTCAGCGACGGGGCGAAAACCTACGAACTGACGGCGGACGAGGTGAAAGCCTACCGGCGCCGTTGTGATCGGGAGGCCCGGACGTTGAGTGCGAAGCGCGAGGCGCGGCTGGAAACGCTGCGCAACGACTTCGATGCGAAACGCCAGGCGGCTCATGCGGAGGCGGTGCGGCTCTACCCGTGGATCGAGCAGAAGACCAGTGCCGAATTCCAGGAAGCGCTCGCCGTGATTCGCGAGAATCCCGACGTGTTGAAGCGACCGGATTTCGAGCTGGTGGTGGCGCGGCAGGTGGCCGGCACGCGGCTCGAACGCGAGGCGCTCAAGAAGCTGGCGAAACCGGCGGCGGGAGCGGCCAAGCCCAGGGGCGGCACGACGCCACCGCTGGTGGTGACGCACAGCCCGTCGGCAGCCCCGCGGAGCAGTGCGCCCAAGGCGGCGGAAGCCAGTGCGGCGGAGAAACAGTTTGTGGAGGCGGGGAAGATCAGCGGAAACGATTTGTCGAAGTTGCTCGCTCAACGAAGGCAGGCCCGGCGGGAAGCCGCGTCCGCCTGACCAGAGAGCGAAAACATGAATGCAGACAGTTACGCGTCGCCGGGCGTGATCGGCGGCAACCGCGAGGATCTTCGCGACATCCTCACCATCATCGAACCGGAGGAAACTCCGTTCACTTCCTCCTGCACGAAAGGAGACGGACCCAACTCCACCTTCATCGAAGTGCTGGCGGACACGCTGCGCAAGCCGCGCATCAGCGGCACGCGCGAGGGGCAGGACGCGGGCAAGGCCAACAACAAGGCGGCGAAGCGGACCCGCTTCGGCTCGTTCGTGCATCGCGTGCAGGACGAGTTCGGCGTGACCGACGTGCAGCAGGCGGTCAGCCGCAAGGGTGGCACGGCGGCCATCGACAACGAGTATGGCAACTCGAAGGCGAAGGCGTTGCGCGAAGTGAAGCGGGACATGGAGGCGATCTGCTGCTCGGCGATTGAGATGCAGGGCGGCAGCGATGCCGACATGCAGACGCGCGGATTGTTCACCTGGATTCAGGACACGGCGCAGAGTGTGCAACCGGTGCCGCCGGATTTTCGTCCACCGGCCTCGGTTTCGGTCGGCGGCTGGGCGAGCACGACCACGGCGACGATCCTTTCCGGGGTGACGGGCGTGGACGTGATGACCGAGCAGATGTTCAACACGGAGCTGCGGAACCTCCAGAAGATCTACGGCGGGAAGAAGGACTACATGGTCATCGCGGGGGACAACATCACTGCGACGAACGACAACTACACGCGGGTGAACAGCTCGACGACGAACGTGCGCTATCAGGTGATGGAACAGGCGAGCAACAAGACGATCACGCTGAGCGCGTCGATCTTCGACTCGACGTTTGGCCGGGCGCAGGTGGTGCCGACGCAGTTCAACAACGTGACGGCGAGCACGGGCCTGGGCGACGCGAATGTGGCCTACATCCTGAACATGAGCCTGTGGCAGATGCTCTTCCTGGAGAACCTGCACTCGGTGGATCAGGACGAGAACGCGGGCGGCATGAGCGGCTATGTGAAGGCGATGTTTGCGCTCATCGGACTCAACCCCAAGGGCAACGGCAAGATCTTCAACGCCTGAGCCGGAACCAACCGCAACCATCCAAGAGAACGAACGATTATGATTCACAAAGTTCTTCGCAACAATGCGCAGGCCAGCGGCGGTTTCACCGACCTGTTCATCCTGGGCAACCAGCACAAATACGATCCTGTCACCAAGACGTGGGGCAGCGACTTCACGGGCGGCGCGGACAGCGGGCGCACGACGACGGCGGCAACCAACACGGTCTACAACCTCATCCAGGTGTCCGATTCGGGAGGCGTGCCGATCTACATCGTCGGCTTCCCGCTGGTGATGCAGATCACGGTGAAGCCGTTCACGGCGGGCGCGGACAATCCGGTAATTGACATCGGCGTGGGCAACTCGCTGACGGCGGCCTCCAACCTGATCGACCAGACGGCGGCGGCGACCTCGACGCTGGAAACGGCGAACCAGGTGTTCTCCGCGGTGGCGGCGACGGTGCCGCTGGCGACCAACACGGCCAGCCAGTGGCTGACGGCCAACCTCATCAGCGCGTCCGCCAACGTGGCGGCGCTGCCGGTGCCGGCGACGGGCACGGAGATTTGGATCTATGCCTGCCTCCTGCCGTATCGGGAGTGGGTGACCAACCGCCAGCCCTAGCCCGAGTGCGCATGATTCACGCGGCGGGCAAATACACGCAGGTTTCCAGCCTGGCGACGAAGCCGGGTCTGGCTGCTCCGGCGGCCTGTCCAGAGGTGTCCACTGGGCAGGCCGCTTTCCACATCTTCACGCGACGCGCGAAGGGCATGACGCCGGGCGCGTTTCGCGACTGGTGGTGGCGGGAGTTGAAGGACGGCGGCGAGCTGAACACCTACCTGCGCCGGGAGAAGGCGCAGACGGCGGCGCGGTATCGCGCGGTGGCGCGGGCCAACCACGGGAAGAAGCCCAACTACAAGAGCGAGCTGCACCGCCGGGCGGACATTCCGCTGCGGGACTACTTCCGGTGGCTCGCGGTCGATCCGGATTTTTGGAAGGACGACAAGAACCTGAAATCTCTCAAGCGCGACAACCCGGATGTCTGCGTTTACGACTGAACCCTTTTGCAGGGTGGAGAAGCG